>Ga0210040_10004607_pt1 | contig 17903 bp, 10 predicted proteins | sample CryGeyCG12114_NA_FD_185462 | JGI IMG/M metagenome (GOLD analysis project Ga0210040, IMG submission 185462) | Groundwater microbial communities from aquifer - Crystal Geyser CG19_WC_8/21/14_NA (SPAdes) (version 2) | ecosystem: Environmental > Aquatic > Deep subsurface > Groundwater | place: USA... | reverse complement strand
GTTGAACCATTTCTACTTTTTGCGCGCGTTAATGCATTTCACGCACACTTGCTGCAGTTGCCAGACGCAACGCAAATTCACTGCGTGTGCTGCATTCATTTTACGCTTCCATGCGAACTAGGCTTAACCTATGGCGACATGACGAATGAAAACTTAAAAATATGGTAAAATAGGAGCTACATAACGTTATATTTGGTGGCGTTGTATATTAGTGAAACAGGAAAAAATATTGTTTTCAATGAATTTATTTGTTCATTCGATTCGATTTGAAATATATAGCTTAAAATAATTGAAAAAAACTTCATATCCGGGTCATAAAAAAAGCAATAGATTATTAGTCTTTGATGTGATCTTTGCAAATCTCCAAATGGCGTCGACTAAATGAAATAACGTAGCTTGCAAATTTTTTGTGCAAAAGCATGCTTTGATGCCTGAAGGTTTATAAAATACGTTGCAAACTCTAACTGGATGCTTTACTGGGTGAAAAAGAGTGCCTACGAAATACGAAAGAAAGGGTCCATCATAAAAATTCAGTTTCAAATGGAATAAAAATATAATGCGGAGCAAAGGAAGGAGTTGCAAGAAATGTGGGCAAAGCCAACTGGCTCTGGATTTTGTGGTTTCCAGAGGCAAGATTCCATTTACATGAGAATGGGAGGATGAGAGCCATACAATAATAGAATAATACATGGACTAGGAAACACAAATTTCTCGTTACTTGCACAGGGAACGGGGAGATAACCTTTTGAATGGGCCAAATATACAGAGACCAGGCAGCTCCGAAACAAATGCAAATCAGATAGTATAAATTTATTACTGAGTGCAAATATTGTGACTTGGCTACCATTGTGTGTACATATGCACTACCGGGTATACGTTCACCGTAAACTGACTACTGACTGAATGCACACACAGACATGTGCCTGTTTACAACCCTTTCCCCGTGGATCTCTAATTTTGTTCATTTCCCAGCTCCCGCCACTTTCTACGTGTTTTTCTTGCACTCCAACCAACTACACAGTTAGTTAGCTAGTAACTTCCATAACTAGCTGAAAGTTCTTGTAGAAAATACACAATTTTCACAGTGGGAGCCCATTTGAGTTGTGTGCTCTAACTGTGTGTGCAGAATGAAAGAAAAAAGAGGCCTGCTCCTGACGAATCTCATTCACCTATGGAGCTAGCACTTTACCTCGTGCACGGCCAAAACACAAGGGACTATAAAAAATTAGAGCAACTTGTATAGCTTTCCTCCAGCTAGCTACATAGCTAAAAGAGATCGATCACTGACTATGAGTGTGTCTAGTTGGGATCAATAATATAATGTGTGGCACGAAAATTGGGATCCTTTCCAGTTGAAACCAGCAACCAGCATAGAATGTGGTCTTCTGGAGCAAGGTCTATTGTCAGCACATTCTATATAATACTTTCTCCTATTTAATGTACTTACTAACTCTGTATGGTTTTCTAAAAAACAAATATGATTAAAGTGGATAAATGTGCACTTTGTAAGGATTGCAAAATCGTCTCAATTATTTTGCTAAAAAGACAACAATTCCCATACAGACATACATTGAATAAATGCAATTTTTATGCTCGTTTGAAATAGCAGAGTTGCAAAAATCTCGAATGCATAGTGAGTTAGTAAATAATGATGCGGGCACAAGCTTTACAACATTTTTTTCCTTCAACCAAATTTTCCAGTTGACCTACATACATTTGGGATGCACAAACTTTAACTGAATGCTCTAAAAAATGTGTGTACAGCTTATGGGCAATTATTCTTGGAGAAAAGAATACATTTGGGGAATATTATTTTATTGCTTCCTCACATGAAGCACCTTTTGTAGCAATTAATTTGAACTTTTGACATTACGATCCTAAGGACTGTATTTATTCCCGATCCAAGGAAACAATATTATGACAAGGATTTCCTCACGGTAACCATTCAAGGGCTACTCTAGAGCTGTTACATTCACTGACTGAGTTTCTGGATGAAAGCATTTAATAAGTATAGAGCGGGAAAAAGGCATTGTAGAGAAAACAAGATGGAGGACATGCTCGTATGCTGTAGAGAGCTACAAAAATATGGTCCACAGGGAGTCGGGCGGGAGTATAGTAAGCAATGTGATAGGACACACTACGTGCACACGCCACGCTTTCCTTTCCACTAAAATGTAGCGCACTTAATTTTCAAAACTATTCTATATTCATTGGCGGTAGCTTGAGACCAAAGGAGTTTCAAAAGAAAGGCACAACAAAAAAAGCTAAAAAGGAAAAATGAATACCTTTTACATAGCTATACAATGAAAGGAAACGATAGACTGGATTTTGCATACTCTCTACATACACACAGTGGATCCCGTAAAACTTTCACTCCATGAAAAAATATTATTATACAGACTCTCAATTCCCTCCAGTAACTCATTGCTCCGTCCAATGGAGTGCATAAAAGCTCCCAGTTTAGGCAAGCAAGGAGCGACCTAAATAAAAGTTTTGTTTACTCGGGATAAGAAACAAATTAAAATTGCTTAAACCAATGGATGGAGGAAAAATGAGGCAGTTGCAGAGTAGGAACGGAGCACGTAACTATAGTAAGTAAGTAAGTAAGTTCTACATAGGAGCGCCCGTTATAATAGAAACTTGATTGGAACGCTTTGGAAAGTTACGAGAATAATATAAAGGGCAATATATTGGCGTACCAAACTAAACAAGACGAGCGAGCACCCTATCCTAGCGTCCTAGCATTTGGTAATACAAAATATAATTGACTAAAACTGTGAGTTCAGGATGCTGCTAACTTTTGAGTTCCGTTTATAAACGAGCAAAGACGGCGGAGAACATGCTCACAAACTAAAATGAAGTGACAGGGAGGGATGAAAGTTTTCTACAATATTAAAAGCTAGTTCAATTTAATGACTCTCTCTTTTTATGCATCATAGGGCTAAAGAGTCTAAAGAGTGAGAGACCAGATTTGTTAGAGAATTTTACGATGTCAACGGATTTTCTAACTGCTCCAAAAACTTGGTTCTCTACTTTTAGCAAATCTCTCGTAAAATTTTAATATTTTCGGTACCAATAGATGAGATTTTTATTAGCATATTAATAAGAGCCAAGTTGGTATGGCATGGCATTCTCTGGCTTGGCTGAGTGAGTCAACCTTCCCTGAGCTGAGTGACTTACCAACAACATTAAGATTGACGTAGAAACTTCGATGGGGCTGTGTGCTGATTTGGCACTCGTAGATGCCCGCATCCCGGGACTGGGTATATTTGATCTGCAACGTCCACTCATCTGTAGTCCGTTTGTGGATGGCTTGGAATCGTTGATCACTAGTGTACGTGTAAGTGGCCACTGTCAGGATGTGGATATCTCGATGTCGAACCCATGAAACCTAAAAGTACACAATCAGATCCAGCTCATTATTATCCTCATATATTGTCCAGCTTAAATGAAAAGAACTATAAATTGTATAAGTGTGATATTCTGAATTCTGGGTAGAGTAGAATCAAAACTAATGCAGACTCCCTATCATTCTATGCATATGTTGAAAAAAAGCGGGTACACAAGAGATCAAATTACGTGTTTTTTTAGAAAAATACACTTTTCAAGAATTTCTCAATTTTGGGCTTCCTCTAGAAGGTAATGTCATAGTTTCATCAACGCATCGAATTCAAAGGACTGTGTGGCCAAATGCAGAAAACAAAAAACCTTGATATTGTCTAAAGACTGTGATTGGAATGAGATCTTTGTTTTGTTCGTCGCTTTTGCTGATTATTCTAGTTCTATATAGTACCAAAAACGGTGTGCAAAATCCTTTGAAAGCTTTTCTTATTGGAGCTGAATTAGTCTCATCAGCCAGGAATGATAAAAGCTTTGGACCGAAAATGGGCAATTTTAAGTTGAGAAATCTGGCACTTTGAAGTTACGAGATAACAATGCATGGATGTCAATGCAAGTAATTATACGTGAGTCACGGAACATACACATAGACCTCGGTATTACGTAGTGAGTGAGTAGCGAATTTCAATTTCCACTTGACATAGCTCATTTCTCGTGCAGGGCTATTCTCCCTTGGGCACCCCAAGAACTGTACTACCTAATTATATAAGTTGCTTACTTGAGTTCATGTTCCTTTCAGGACTTGTAGTCAGAGCCAGCTAGTTAAGTCTATTGCCACTTGCCATTATATAAGCAACTAGAGATACATAGTTGGATTCAACGCTTTCTAACTGCACACACAGTGTCCGGAGATAATGTATGGATAGGAGGTTAGGAGTAAGGCTGCCAAAAAAGCGTGGCTCTTCCATTAGAATCACACAGGAGTAAGTTTGTAGACTGAAGAAGGAAATCTGTACAGCCAACCTAACTGACTGACTGCTGGTGCTTGGTGCATAGCATGGCTCTAACTTATTCAGTCCTTATCGTCTGATCTGGCTCTCATACAACACAGATTCGAGACTGAAAATTAAATTAAGGGGGAAAGATATAAGATACCTGAGGGCAGTCTTTGTGCATTGTCTGAGCTGAGGATTTGCACTAGACAAGAATAATAATGTGCCAGTGCACAGGTATTCCCATTTAGGGGATCCACCAAATGCGAATGCCCATGCTGTTCAATTAGCATGAGATAGCATGGAGGGCCCAATGTGTACCAAATCATGGCAGTCTAGTATTCTCATTGTGAGTTGAACACTGTCAATTTTGGGGGCTCACAAATTATTCAAGGTTCAAGTTTTTTATTTACCCACCCAGCTAGTTGTTTACAAGTTTTAAAGGCAAGTTTCCCAACAAATTATGGATGTGAAGCTCCAGAGAATTGGATGTACTGCTTAAACTCGGCTCTTTTGGACCAGATAATTGAATGAACAGAGTTACAATCTAACTAGCTTCCTTGCTAATTAATTAAATAGTCAAACTGGAGCAAGACAGAAGAGATATATAGGAATGAACAATTTTTGAGGGAGCCACATTATTTAATTCAATCGAGTTGGACGCAGGAAGCAACTGGCTGCCATTGCGACCGGGCCGGGCAAGGTGAATAGCTGAATAGGGAAGAAGAAATCAAACTAAACTTTGGGCGGAACTGGAAACTTTCCCAAATCATTCGCTAAACTTAAACTACATTTTTAGTGAAATAGTTTCGTTAAGTTTCAAAACAGCACAAACAATGTTTCCATTTGTGCAAGTAAAACGCCAATTTCAGGTCAAAGCAGGCAAACTTTTTGTGTGCTTGTGAAAATATCACAACTAGGTTAATGAAAATTTACTGTTTACGTTGCAAACTAATTCCCAGAAATGTACCAGCACAGTGAGACCCACTTGTGAAAGTTATGAATGACTATTAGCATGCATGTATTCAAATAGTAGAGAGTAAAATAAATATCCTCTCAGAACATGTTTTTTTTGTAGTGCGTAAGATTTCCTATATTATATTATTCAATTTACGGGGAATGGGAAAAGTTGTGAAATGGGACGTTTCCGATTCATATGTTCGTAAACAAACAAATGACGATCATAATGGAAAAGGAATTCCCAAAAGCTCAATCATCCAAGTTGTTGAACTCCATAGCACAGTTTTTTGTGGAGTTTCAAGAAACGATATGTTGAACGGAAAAAAGGGAAATTGGACTGCCAATTCCCCATGGTTCGTCATTATTATAAACCAGCCACAAACTGGATCAATAATAAAATGAACGGGAAATTCAAGACATCGTAAACATTATTGTCAAAATAGGATCCAAAATATTTACCATACAACATCACATGTGGGGAACAGATTTACAAACAGAAGTCAACACAAAATATTTTTCCATTCTCGATGTAAATCAAATCTTGGAATATAATATACTGCATACTTATTTCGGACCGTCTATTTCTTGAATTTCACATTTATAGACATATAAGGAAACCAAAAAAAAATGGAATGTGGAATGATTTTCACAAAAAATTTAATTTCAAACACAACCCATAACCATAACTTACAATAGCTAGCTCCATCTTTTAATTACTCATATCAAAATGAGTTATGTTAACAAATGGACGAGAATAAAGAGAAGCCATAATTTTGGTAACTTGATAAAAAGTGCAGGACTGGAAAGAATTGCAGTGGCCATAAAAGAAAAAGGGGAGGGAAAGGGTCGGAAACAAAAGAGACTATGTACTTATGATGATCACATGATCATTGGATCCAAGTACACATGTCATCCCATCATCATAAGAACATTATGATAATGAGTCCAAAACTAATCTCACAATGCGCTCCCCATTGCCATTCTCTAGTCTCTATGTAAATCATATGCAATGCATGCAGAAAAGTCTCTGTGCAAGTCTTTGCCCATTCCACTACTACTTTTATGATGGGTGTTCACGATAAAAATGAGAATGCGCTCCTTTTATAATGTAATTTGGAAGGGAATGATGCAATTTCTCATGCCCCATTGTGGACATATACAGTGGAAAGTCTCTGGCTCTGATTTATACATTTCATGGCCATTTTCACACATCCATTGTGCAGGAGCATGGTTCTCAACTGGAGGAAAATCCAGCTATCTTATCGTATACAAAGAGAAGGGGGGAATCATAATTCCATATTAATGGCTATACTCTTGTACATGACCCCATGTTAAGAGGATCTGATAAGAGGAGCCTTTAGTCCTGTAGTCATCACAAGCCCATTCAAACTGCTATCTCTACGCCAATTAATTCCCAAATTGAATTCATCTAAGCAAACCAAAGTGTACTAAAATCACTCAATTGGCCAATAAAATAACCATTCCGGAAAAAACCGGATGTGAAGGGGTGAGGAGTCTTCCATACAATAATTAAATTCATGCTATAGGCCTAAAATTTGCATTTTACTATCCACAACTGATGGCACATGCAATTTGTGCTTTGTCTACTCACATGTGCATAAACATTCGTGTAGCAAACTAAACACACAACCAGTGTTGTTGCATAATATTTCATATCCATTGAGGTATTGAAGGCCCAGTAGAGCCGAGTGGAAAAACACATGGAAAATTATAGTTTAGTGGCTACTGATACATTGATTGAGCTCATGCATGGGGAGAGAAACAAAGCCAGGCTGCTTTGATTTCCAAATGACCACAACAAACTTACATAAGCGCTAGTCAATAGGTCATTACTACAGTTCTAAAGTGTCAGCTATTGAGTGATTGAGTGGAGTAAAATAATGACTGTGAGATGAAAAAAATGCGTGAGAATTGAATGAAAGGTGACCTAGCCACCAAAAGATTGGCATGTAAGTCTTTGTGATGGATCTATGGGACACCCTGGGGCTAGGGTGTGGAATTGATCACATTCTGATTGCTTTTTTCCTCTGTTTGTTCATGGCATGCTTCTCAGGTGGACCATATATAGTGAGCGAGCACTAATTGCCACTGGTGTTGAGATGATCCGACCTAATACAAGGAATTCATTTTCTGTAACGCGAATTGCACTAAAAATGACATGTGACAAGTCTGAGGTTACCCAGTGTACAGAAACAAACGAATGACTAAAGAAATTGGAATGAATTCGTGACTATGACTGCTTTTGGTCGCCACTAGTTGTAGTCTACAAAGGTGACCATGATGTCACTTCATTTGTTATATTTATGGTCTACTCTATTTATGTGCAAGACAACAATTAAAATGTTCAAGCTCGTGTAGTTATTGGTATTATCGTAAAGATTGTAGCCGGTGCTTTGTTTGCAGGGTAATAATAATTTCACGCAGTCAAAGCTACGATGCTAATCAAATGTATGGAGGGAGGGAGGCTCATACATGAGCACTATACAAGTGAGATATAGCATAGATGGATTTGTGTCCACGCACGTAAATCTGTATGGAAGACAGATGGGAGGCAATTAAAAGTGAAAGGATTAAGAAGGGGGCTCACATTAGTGTCAATGTTAAGCCTTCATTTCGATACATTTTATTGTGCTACGGATCAACATAGTAGTGACTAGTGAGTTTGTGTGCACCGCCGTATGTCAAACATTTTAATCTATTGTTATTTTGTGTGCACACGTAAAAACGTCCAGCTCCCTCCCATAAACAAGTCCACACTCAACTTGGTTAGTTAGTGAGTTAAACCAGGGACTAACACACATTGATAGGAAAAAACCATTACTGTGCAAAGTGTTCGCACAGATTGGATGGCAGTGTCTAACCTTAGCTGTTGATTTTTGGCACTTTTGCAAAGTCCTGCTAGGTCATCAGCTCAACTGATCGGTTCGTTAGTTATTTAAAACCACGCATCATGCAACGCCCCATCAGCACCCTTTTTATGAGGTATATAAACTGTGAGAGCTCCACACAGATCATTCACTTCCATTTGCTTTGTAAACACGGCTTATTTAATTCATCGCTCACTCTCTGTTTGTTCAAGTGCCGCCACTTTTTATTTGTGTGTGTGAAAAATAAGAACATTCACCATGATTGCTCAGGTAAGTGCTCTCCTGCTACGCCATAATCTCAAGTGTGTTTAAAAAAATCAAAGTCGGGTGATATGAATCCGAAAATCCTCTTTCTATAAATACTAATCCACCTTGTTTGTTGCTATTGCTTCAGATTGTATCAATTCTCGCCATCTCGGCCATTGCGAATGCAGGAGCTCCATCTTTGGGATATTTGAATAGCGCCAGCGCTATTGGGGCTCAATCTGAACACACTGTTCGGGGATATGGAGGACACAGCTCCGTTTCTCAATATGCTAAGGTATTAATACTCTTACTCTAAATACCGAAATACAAACTGAATATCTTATTTGACGAGAACTATTCTTTTCGTGTCAGGCTATCGATTCCCCTTACTCTAGCGTAAGGAAAACCGATACTCGTATTACAAATGATGGAGCATTCATTCAACGTGCATATGCCCATCCAGGGGTTTACGCCCATCATGGGTATGCTGCTGCCCCAGTCCACCATCATGCTGCCCCTGTGGCATATGCCCATCCAGCCGCCCCAGTAGCCTATGCTCATCATGCTCATCCAGCCGCCCCGGTAGCTTATGCCCATCATGCTGCCCCAGCAGCCTATGCTCATCATGCTGCCCCTGTGGCATATGCTCATCACGCCCATCCCGCTGCCCCAGTAGCCTATGCTCACCATGGTCCATATGGAGCTCCAGTAGCCAAAGCTCACCCAGTGTCAGGTCTTGGAGTAGCCTACTCTCCAGCCACCGCTGTGGCCACTTCATCTTTCAGTGGCTATGGAATCTCTTATGGATACTAAACCCCTTTTTGGTGACCACTCTTTTAGTTTGTACGTACGCTCACTAAAGAAATCCAACCAACAGTATTACTACATATGTGAAATTATTTCATCCAAATAAAATATCAAAGATACATATGGTCTGTTCATTTCGATTGATTTAGAAAAAGGTACGTACGTGGAAAGGTTAGTAAATTGCATAGAACGATAGCGCTAGAGCACAGAAAAGTGCGTCACGCCACGCTTCACCCACACTGGTATCACAGTTAGTTTGCACGAATCTGAAGACTGGCTGAGTGAGTGCAAGTCCAGCAAATAGTTAAGTAAATAAGTTAGTTGGCCGTGGATTATAAAATAACAAGTTAACAGCTGGTGCACTCTGGAGAAAGAAATAAGGCTGGAATAGCCGTGCTGTGCTCAAGCCTGCGAGAAAAGGGGATTAAAAAGTGGGTGATGAAAGTTTAGGAACCACTGACTGACACGAATTTTGTAATTGAAAGGTTGCTCCTACAAGTGTATACATTTGGTACAAGATCTATGAATTGGACAAGCACGGGAGGAAGGAAGAGAGCTGTCGTCATTGCACATCCACATGAAATGTCTGTCCTGTCCCGTCTCACAAACTGGCAAGTCTTCTTGTGCTTGCCCCAAAAGCATCAGGAGCATGTCAACTGGGCTGTCAAGATAAACTGTTGGAATTGGATTCCAAAGTGAGCATCGAGCAAAAGAAATGGGAATTGGAAACCCCTAAATCCGCACCAGCACCAGCCAATGCCTAGCTATATGCAGTAGAAAGTGTAATTCTTCAAAGTGCAAATCACAGCTGCTCGCATCCTCTAATACATTCGCACTTTTTGTTTTTTCTGCTATACTGCCCGGCCCACATACATATAACTACATGTGACTATATATGTCCAATTCAATTCGCTCTAGAATCCCATTGAACAATATGGGGACAAATAAAAACAAAAGGGAAGCAATGGTAGTGGCTCTCTACTTTGGCCAAAAGTAAACAATAGTGGACATAAATCTGCGGGCTCCACGCACAAACAAACCCATATACCCATATATGATCGGTTAGTTAGTTAGTTACATATAGACAAACAGAATGTACCATGTCCAAAGAAGAAACTTTTGGGGAATCTGCTGGAACTTTATTTGGTCCGTAGTAATGTTAATAGGAAGTGAGTACAAGAAACTTTTGTGATGTATATGCGACCTACAAAGTTAGTGAAGATTTGAGTTAGGTAAGAAGAGTTATTATTATGGGAGAGGAGTGAAAGATTTGGCTATTTAGATGCTTCTCAAAGGGTTTTCGAGCAAGGGAGCGAGTTTATACAATGTGTGCGAGAATGTGTGCAATGTCCACAGTCCACACACAGACATACTATATACAGACAGGAAGGGGGGAAGGAAAATCAATGTGACGTGATAATGTGGACATGGGGACTTGAGTTTCCACTTAATTCCTTTTATCTTCCGTGAGGAACTGGAAACCAACTAACTTTCCAGCTCCAGTCTATGTTTATTCACTAATCCATGAAACGAGTTAAGATCATGAGGAGAACCAGTTGGAGCGGATTTTTCCCTTATTTATGTAACAGGCCTTGCATGCATCAAGTGCAGAATGAAAATTTTCAAGCGCTCTGGTCCTTCATCTTTCATCGTGGAATGTCAAATTGTACACGACTCAGGGAAATTCAATGCTAATTAAGTCGGCGTTCGAGGTTTGTCTAAAGGCATATTACTCATGTGTACTTTGATACAGTTTTAGACAGGTATGCAGAACAAGGGTGCTTCAAATTAATTAAGTGCTCGCAAACTATAATGTTACTTTCATCAGATTTGCATTGTAATTGTAATTCAGCCGGAGCCGGATTCTCGTTAGAGTTAGTTTTAAAGCGCACCACTTGGAATATAAAAATTGTAAACTTCAATCATCCCCTGAATACACTCATGATACAGAATATGGTAAGCCCTCGTTTGAACATTTGCATTGAAAATGAATAGGGACTGATCTATTATTGTGACGGGAATGTACACGCCTACTTACAAACGCTCCAGGTGAGGCCATATCTCAAAAGTAATGATGTTGTAATTCAGTCAGCAAAGGGAATCCACATCATGTGCATGATAATAGGGAAAAAAGAATGCAAATTTTGAGACACTGACTACATATCCCAGGGAATTCCCATTGGCTTATTTGATAAAAGAGAGAGAGAGTGTTTGAACCGCCGCAATTTATGTTCCAACTTGTTATAAATAATGCATATCTTTTGGAAGGAACGAGCACCAGGCCTGCGAATCTAACTATACGCACACAAAGAAGAAGCCAAAGTTTTCATTGTGATGCAAAAGAGAAGAGCAGCCGGCAGATTAACTTGGTGGCCGCCACGAATTTTTAGACTCCCGCTCACTCCTGTCTCATCCCCATAATATATGATTATTGCGTCAAATGACAATAACTCATTTTGCAGGCCCCACCGAGAAAGAAAAGAGGAGCATGTGGAACAAAGAAACTAAATTGCAATGACTTACAGGGTTATATGAGCTGTTTACCACCACCAGCTACCGCCATTATATCCAAAGCTCATGGTTCGCGCCGTTTACAGAGTTGGACTTGAGACCATCTCTTTCATTATATTTGGAGCCATCCATCCATTTATAGGCGAAAAAGTAATGCCGACTGCCTGGATTTTGCAAAGTCCATGTCATTTTTTCTACTACGGGCTAAAACCATAGTTCAAATTTCCCATACAGCTTGAAAGCAGTTTGCTGGGTGCATATGAAATACGCAGATAAGAATACTTGCCTCCTTCAATTTTCGACTCTCAGTAATCACATTTTTGTATGTGCATGTGAATGTGACTATGTATGGCTAATGGGATTCCATTTGTCTCCAAGTTTCACTTTTGTTTACCAGTTTAGCTATACTATGTAGCTGAACGGATTGGAGGGGACCAAATGTGCAGTTTTCCACTCTCCAGCAGCCGTGTACGTGTGCAGATAATATATTATGCAATAATACTCATTCCTATTTATAGGAGTCTCTGGCTGAGCTATTGGGACACAGCTGGGCCCAAAGAGCAATGCAATTGAGGATTCGGGAACTCAAGATGGAATCGATAGGTGCATAGCACTGCTGGCAAATATAAATTATAGTTTGTACAATGGGACTGCGCTACTTAATATTTACGTGTGTTTCGGAAGTTGGAGCCAATTTAGTCAAAAAGTCTTTCCACTTGCATTACACGGCGCACAATTTATAGCCAATAAAGTGTCTTAAGGTTTGTAGTCCTTTAATCGGTCCAGTGTGTAATGGTTCAAGTTTTTTAATATCATCACTCACACTGAGAAGATAAAAGGGAAGGATGAGAAAAATGGGAACCAGATTTGATTTTAATGGGACACATATTATGAAGGTTTTTGTGTGACTTTTTTTGGTAAATAACTGCTGCCAACATACTTACGTACGTATGGAAAGGCTTGGTGGGTTGATTGAAGATGGCAATTTTACCAGACCGGTGCACCTATAGTTAATCTCGGGAGAAAAGGATATAGCATATATGAGTTCACCTAATCTCACAGTCATTCCGGAAGGAGGATTTTTTGTTTCGGCTGGTAACATTATTATGAGTGTAGTAAGTAGGCAATGAAGAAAGCTTTAGTTGAAGAATCCAATCTCATTTATATCCAAAGCATACACGCGTAGTCGAGTCGAGTCAGCAATATTGAACATTTCAGAAAAAAATTCTCCAATTCTGACTGTTGCTACTAATATGAATGTTGTGCACAAGTGTAAGCACAAGTAGTTCTTTCTCTCTGGTCCAATCCATGAGAGCCATATAGTGATAGTGAATAAAGAAGCGTACATATGTTCCCCAGTACTTGTGCTTGGACCATAAATGGCCATGTAAGCTCCCGGTGTACACAACACAAAGTTAATGATGGCTGCAGCATATAGCCCACAAGGGGTGAACAAGTCAAAGTCACTGCCTTTTGGTGGCAGCCAAAGATTCATGACTTGAGAAAAATGGGCAACTCCAACTCCATATACATAAATATATGTATGTATGGATATAAAGGACTAACGAAATTTCCAGGGGAAATCTATTCACACACAGAGTCACCATGAAATGAAACTGACTGGGGAAATATTGCTCGTGTAAGTGAAAGTTAGTGATGTGGAAAAGAAAAACAATTTTTCATCCATTTTCTGGGAGATTGTCAACAACCTTTAAGGTCCCATATGCTCTAAATAATAAATACGCGTGTGCCTCACATTCCACGTACATAACTCAAACTGGGAGCGCTATAACTGACATTGTGGATCCAATCCGTTAGATTAACTCTCGGGCTCCAAAAAATGTAGAATTACATGTCATAAACAATTGCGTGCCTGTGCTCCATGTGTGTGTGTGTGTGTGCAACACAAAATGAAACTGTGAAACTTTCTTTACCGTTCTGTTCCCCAGATTTTTGACACGACAGCTCAGGTACGCAGTCTTGGCAACAAGTGCTGTCATATTTCGTGGAATGCTCGCATCGAAATAGGGCTCCCCTGGAGCCACTGGAGAATAAGGTCCAGATTGCAGGGAATTGAAAATGCTCTGAATGGATTCCGGAATGTTGTCGTTGTTGTTCACCACTGGTTCATCCACAAACACAGACCCTGCAAATACAAATCACATGTATCTCAAATTCAGTTCATCCATTATCATCACAATGACTACAATCAGTTATTCGCTTAGCTGTGTAAACTCATGTAGTGCACAAATGAACCACTTTCTTTGATTTTACAAGTATTTTTAAAAGATTTACAGAAAAATCCTTTCAAGGGAGCTCATAGGTCAGCCTAGCCCTACGCACAGAAACTTGAACACACAGATTGGGAAACCAATAATGGTTCCTCATTTCTTTTATGGACAAATCGCCCAAACTACTCGCATGACCGCGTGCGTGCAATTTTTATGAGACCGACTCCACGCTTGCTCACGCTAATTTTATTTTAAAGCCACCATTTACTTTTACCGCTGGTACACATGAGTTCATCTCTCACTGACTGATGGACACGAAATATAGACACAAGTGAACCACAGTGGGACATTATACCTCCAGTTTGTTATATAAGGCACCATGTGTGTGATGTGTGTTTTTTCTCTTTTTTTAGAGAAAAAGAATGAAGAGGAACTATAATAAAAGAAGCAAGGGTATGGATGGACTCAAAAGACATGTCGTAAAGTAAAATGGAGATGGGGAAGGAATTGCCTTCCTGAATAATTTGCATGGAGGACAAGAAAGAGGAAAAAGGTGATTGGGTTAGTTAGCTAGAAAGTTGGGCAAGTCTAAGAAATGGATCTTATATGATGATGATGGTAATAATTGAGTGAACCTCATCAAACAGGAATATATGGAGCAGACTTATGGGGAATGATGGAAGGGACGAGTCATCATCATGCCCATTTGAACACAAGAGCAGGAAAAGTAAAGAAAAGGCATATGCCCATTTGGGAACCAGAGACTGGGAATACCAAAATATAAAGTGACTCTGGTTGAATTCTCAGTCTTTTCTCAATCACGTTTTCCAAAGTACTTAAATTTTGACATAAAATCAGAAAGCAAAGTGAGTAGGGAAAAGTGAACCAACCATCGTCGTTGCCACCATCTCAAATTTTATATTACATGGGAATTTTTCCTCCGACTGTGATTTCAAAAAATATAAACGACTTTTTTTATAGATCTGTGGATATAATTTTCAGAGATTTTCCACTCAAGAAACTTTTCCTATTTAGATGGCATGTATAAAAGGAGACTTTTAGATTTCTAGTGAATGACACTCGTGGTCCTTTCTCTCCAGAAAACACTTTTTAATGCACTACCAGAACCAAGAAATATGTACAGTATATTAAATGCACGGTGCTCACACTAATATTGGGGCTGGTGTAGTCAGTATTTACTGCCATCGCAGCGAGCCGGGACTTTATATATGAAACCGTGGTGAACGGAGACTGTCATTTGAGCTCACATATTTTAACCCATATGAACCCACTGGAGCAAGAAAAACCTTACCTTTTTGAATTTCTAAGCAGCCTAGTAAAATATGGGGCTCCGTAGCCAACTTTTACTTGCAATAACAATAGTGAACTGACAAGAAATCACAAACTATATGAACATCCCACAAATCAAAATACTAAAGCCTCCAATTTCTGGTCCCCATTTCTAAAAATGGAAACAAAGTCAAATCCGTCTCATTTACATTACAGCCAACCATTCCATAATTTTGGTCCATTGCATTTAAAAAAAAATCTCATTCTTTCTGTTATATAGTGAAATGTTTTTAAAATATTCCTGCATCTATTTTATCCTTTCTTTTATCCTTTATCTTTTTTATTATGAATGTTGAAAGCAGCGGGTGCAGTATATTCTGATTCTGATATGCCAGTAGAATGCATTAGAGACTAGAAATTGAAGGAGGAAGAATAAGGGATCCATTACTCTGACTGACTGACTGACTGAGTAAGGCAAATATAGTCTATTGGTACGCGGATACAGTGAGGATGAAAGTGTGGCCCACTCTCCCTCCCGGGATTTCAACCTGTCTTTTAGCTCCACATCCCAGTCATGAATATAAAGAAGAAAAGGTTACTCCATTTCTCTTGCATTTCTCTGTCTGCCAAAGGAAACCAACTATATTTGGACCATCTATAGTAATAGTTAGTTAGTTTGTGTGAAAATATTCCCTTTATCCAATGCTGGCTTAAAGCATAGAATTTCTCCGTCCACAACTATAGCATAGGGATTCCATTCTGGGAGAGAACGACAGAAATTAGTTGGGAATACACCAAAGATTTGTAAAATCCCATTTGACCAAATGAACTATAGCAATCCAAACAAGTTAGTCTAACACTGGGTGCACGAGACTTTCCAATGCAAACCGACTCAATATAACTACAAATGATATAGCTTTGTTGTGGCCATTCAAATGGATAATGTGAGGAATTTGCTGAAAAGTGACTTTGAAATGAACAGACCCTTTTGATTAGTGCATAATTTTGATTAGATCCCCGGAATTTGGGATTTATTTGCAGTCTGTGAGTAGCGGTTACAGATTGTTCCTACGATTTCGGGAATTAGAAAGTTGCTATTTCCAAACTGTGGACGTGGACTAGATTATATGCGGTGGGAAGGAAAAGGTATAACGTCAGGATTTGGATACAATAAGTATCTCAAGTGGTTTTTAGCACGCTAGAAATTTAGATTAGTTTCCCTTCAGGAAGGTCAATAAGTCATGAGACTGTCAGATTAGGAACCATATAAATTCCCAATCCATACCCATCCGCTTGAATGGGAGCTTGATTAAGGAGCTAGAGGAAGTTAAGAACTAATTGCATTCGAACCGCAACAGTCAACTTTCTTCACTTTGCACACTTGGGTGGATGAATGAGTGAGCCTTGAGACTTGCCAGAAGAAAAGATAAAGGCAAATTCACCTGTTTACATTATACACTCTATGGCCTTAGCTTCTATGTTGACGTAAATAATGAAATAAGAAAAGCAGGCTGCAGAGTCTATCATTATTGACTTGGACTGAGAAGTGTCAAACACAAGTTTAAAAAGTCACCAGGAATGGAAACTATTTCTATAGCTGAAAATTTATTATGCAATTAAGCAAAAATGAAATGAAAATGGTAGTTGTAAACGAGTGTAGTAGTTACACCGTGTAAATTGGTTAATATGTGAAAATAAAATCTCATATTGTTGATTGCAATCTTATCTGGGTTCTCACATCGTACATGTTCTTGGTAAATCATAAAATTGCATATTTCATGGAGTTTATGGCTGCTAAATTAGGCATAAAATGTCGTCAGAAAGGGTTTGTTCCTAAATAATAATTGCCTGCAGTACACTTTATAACAACTACACTATAGAAGGCACACAGTCTGGAAGAGGCATAGTTCTTTTTTCGTTTACTTCAGCACCAGACGTGACGCGGAGAACTCCATTTCAAATATTGTGTTTTTCTTTTCTCAACTTTATGCTTTTTATACTCACTTTTGTGTTGTTAGTTTCCAAAGACTGAAGTGTGCATTAGTCAACAACAAAAGTAATTTATTTCAAAACTAAATTTCACCTTTTTGCTTGTACCTATCTCACAGACTTAATAATATTAGCTCATGTTTATTCTTGTTCAATCTTTTTTGTTTACTCAAGTGTGCAACTCTGTGTGTCAAGGAACAACTTAAAGGAAAAGGAACTGACACGGCTAAAAATAAGAAACTCCGTGAAATGCAATCCAATCTCCCTCCCGATAGTCTATATAAATGAAACAAATATTTCGCATGACGTACAGTGTGCGAGGTTGTATGATGGTAAATAAGAAATGCTCTCGCAGAGTATGGAGCTTAAGGGTTACTTTTAGTGATGACTGGGATGGACGTAGAGATGGTAAGTTTTAGAAGTGCTGGTATGAAATATGAAGATAACAGACGGAGAAATAGTGCTCAACAAATGAACGTTTCACATATAGGCTTGAATTTAATACAATACGCACAAGAACTGAAAATCTCAAATAGACAAATGACAATAAAAACTGAAATGCTTTGGTAAAAAAACTGACCAACAACTAGACTTTAAAATACAACAAAAAACTCCGTCAACCGAATAACTATTATAAGTCTTAAAAATAA
>Ga0210040_10004606_pt1 | contig 17910 bp, 20 predicted proteins | sample CryGeyCG12114_NA_FD_185462 | JGI IMG/M metagenome (GOLD analysis project Ga0210040, IMG submission 185462) | Groundwater microbial communities from aquifer - Crystal Geyser CG19_WC_8/21/14_NA (SPAdes) (version 2) | ecosystem: Environmental > Aquatic > Deep subsurface > Groundwater | place: USA... | reverse complement strand
GTTCCTTGTGTAAAGGACAAGCCGGTCGAGATTAAACCTCTCCGCGATCAAATGACAAAGCAACAGTGGGATGCTCTGACACTTGATCAGCGGGAGAAGCTGTTACTCGGTCAGGGTCTGGACCGAAAGGCTTTCGGTGACAAGGCTATGGTAGTAATAGCTGGTTGTCCCGAATAATCCGCTGACACCGTTGACGCATTGAGTCTTCTGCATGACCCTCACTACGCGGTGAGGATGGTAGCTCGATTGATGTCTCTGTCCCATTCGGGAGGGTCACCACCAATTGCTGGTGACCCCCTCGCTTTGAAAAATCAACCTCACACTCACAGCCATACGGCTTCAGCAACTCTTTCCCCAGCAGGGCTAAGCGCCGCTGGATACCCTTACCGCGAGGACGGCTCACGACGATTGTCGAAGAGAGCCGATACCATGCGGAGGATGCCATCGGCGTCCAGCGGGAACATCGTAGCGTCACGCACACGAGTCTCGCGATCAATGTCCGCATCTGTCATATTGGCACCATCCACCGCAGCCTGCATCAGTTCAGCTACTCGATCCATGGCAAATTCAATGCCACGAACGAACTCACTGTCACGTGCAGAGTCGGGTACATGGAACCGAAGACCCATGACGATCTCCTGTACGAACTCTGCACCTTCAGCGAATGCCTCGTCAGGAGTACCGCTAGTTTCATCAGTCAGCAGAAACTGAAGCCGATGAGCATAAGTCTCATAGGACTCGGCCAGCCCATACTTATACATGATGTTCTGAGCCACATCGAAGTCTGTCATGCCGTTCGCAGCCATGAAACACTTCACTGCAAGATCGTTCATTTTGTATCTCCAAGTCTATTGAACACCGTCTTTAGCAAGGCAAAGACACTCTGACGGCGAGGGTGTCCTTCAATGGTGAAGCTTTCGTGGGTGGGAGGAATGTCCCCCCACCCAGTCGCTTGCGCTCGCACCATGTAATCGCTCACATCAGCTAGGTCGCTGATATTTGCAATCTCAATCGACACTATTTCCTTGGCTCGGGCTGGATGTCCCCCCGGCCAAAGCTCCACTGTCACGACGAGCATCAAACTTACTCCATGTATCGTTCCACTCGCCCTTCGTCGCTGCCTTCGAATACTCGGTTGCCCGCTGTTCGAAGAAGTTGGCGTGTTCCACACCATTAAGGAGTGGCGTCAGCCAAGGAAGGGGATGCTCATCGATCATGTAGATCGGCTTCAATCCAAGCTGCTTCAGACGCCAGTCGGCAATGTAACGGATATACCGCTTCACATCCTTGGGCGTCATGCCCTCAACCGGACCAAGTTCGAATGCAAGGTCGATGAAATTGTCTTCCAGACGAACGGTAGTCTCACACTGACCATTGATCCGGTCCTGAACCTGCTTTGTGAGCGCGCCAGTCTCACGAGCGAACTCATGGAACATTCGGATAATGCCCTCGCAATGCAGACTTTCGTCGCGCACAGACCACGATACGATCTGACCCATTCCCTTCATCTTGTTATAGCGAGGGAAGTTCATCAGCATAGCGAAGCTGGCAAACAACTGAAGACCTTCGGTAAATCCGCCGAACATGGCCAGTGTGGCGAGGATGTCCTCATCGGTACCCACACCAAACTGCTGCATGTAATCGTGCTTGTCCTTCATTTCGGCGTATTCAAGGAAGGCACCATACTCGGACTCAGGCATCCCAATCGTATCAAGCAAGTGGCTATAAGCCGCGATGTGTACCGTCTCCATATTGGAGAAGGCAGTGAGCATCATCTTGATCTCAGTCGGCTTGAATACCCGTCCGTACTTCTCGTGATAACAATCCTGCACCTCGACATCCGCCTGTGTGAAGAAGCGGAAAATCTGAGTAAGCAAGTTCTTCTCGGCTGGGGTCAGGTTGTGTGCCCAGTCCTGAAGATCAGCACCCAGAGGAACTTCCTCCGGGAGCCAATGGGTTTGCTGCTGCCGCTTCCAGAACTCGAAAGCCCAAGGATACTGAAACGGCTTGTAGGTCTTGGTTGCTTCTAGGAGACTCACGTTCTGTTATCCTTTACTGGCAGGCCAGACATTCATCGTAGTCTTTCACTTCGGCTACGAACGTAGGCTTATCAATCGTGTTGTCAGCCTCGACACCGCCTGCGAACCCGGCCCGTTGTACGGACTTGGACCGCAGATAGTAAAGCGACTTCAATCCCAACTCCCATGCCCGAACGTGGAGCATCAGAAGGTCCCACTTGTCCGTATCTGGTTCGATGAACAGGTTCAGGCTCGTGGACTGGTCGATGAAGGGGGTACGATCAGCCTGTAGCTCAAGCAACCATCGCTGGTCAATCTCGAAACTGGTCTTAAACGTATCCCGTACATCAGCCGGTAGCCACTCAAGATGCTGTACCGACCCACCGTTTTCAAGGATGGAATGCCAGACCTTCTCAACCCAAGCGTCATAGCCCTCATAGTGCATGTTAACTGCGAAAAACGTCTCGCGAAAAACCTTCTGAAGGTAGGGATTGCGAACCGAAAACGAGCCGCTCAGTGTCTTGTGCGTGTACACATTCGCGGGGATCGGCTCGATACAGGCCGACGTACCGCCTGCGATAATCGAGATCGAGGCTGTTGGCGCGATGGCCATCTTGCATGAGAACCGCTCCATAACACCAACGTCAGCCGCATCAGGACACGAACCACGCTCTTCGGCCAGCTTGATCGATGCAGCATCCACCTGACCCCGGATGTGCTTGAACATCCGCAGGTTCCACGACTTCGCCATAGCTCCTTCCATCGGCTGGTTCTTGCTCTGCAAGAAACTGTGGAAGCCCATGACACCCAGACCCACCGACCGCTCACGCATCGCAGCATAAGCCGCACGACTCATGCTCTCTTCTGCATTCTCGATATAGTCAGTCAGCACATTATCAAGGAAACGCATCACGTCCTCGATAAAGAACGGGTGCTTGTTCCACTGATCCCAAGTCTCAAGGTTGAGCGAGGACAAACAACACACAGCCGTCCGCTCATTGCCAAGATGATCTACACCCGTAGGCAGGGTAATCTCCGAACACAGGTTCGAAGTCGTCACCTTTAGACCCAGCTTACGCTGGTGAGCAGGCATGTTGTTGTTCACTTGATCGATGAACACAAGGTACGGCTCTCCGGTAGCAAGCCGAGTCTCGACCAGCTTCTGGAACAGGCTGCGAGCATCAACAGTACCACGGACTGACCCATCCTTGGGACTCTTCAACGCCCACTCTTCACCATTCCGTACTGCCTCCATGAAGGCATCGGGAATAAGCACACCATGATGCAGGTTCAGAGCCTTGCGATTGAAGTCACCCGAGGGCTTGCGGATTTCTAGGAACTCTTCAATCTCTGGGTGAGAAACGTCGAGGTATGCAGCCGCAGAACCACGTCGGAGAGAACCCTGACTAATAGCAAGAGTGAGGCTATCCATGACATTGACAAAAGGAATAATACCGCTGGTCTTCCCGTTGAGTCCAACAGGTTCTCCAAGCCCACGTACATTACCCCAATAAGTACCAATCCCACCACCACGGCTTGCCAGCCAGACATTCTCATTCCAAGTACGCACGATACCATCAAGGGAGTCAGGCACACTATTAAGGTAACAGGAGATAGGGAGTCCACGCTTCGTTCCTCCATTGGACAGGACGGGCGTAGCAGGCATGAACCACAACTGGCTGATATAATCATACATCCGCTGTGCATGGTCTGCATCATCGGCATACGCCTCTGCAACACGTCCGAACAAATCCTGATAGGTTTCTCCGGGCAGCAGGTATCGATCAGCCAGCGTAGCCTTTCCGAAATCTGTCAGAAAGGCATCGCGAGACTGGACTGTAACGACCACAGTGTTTTCCTTTTTTCGTTGAGGGTCGATCACCCTAGAAGTCGTGCCTTGGCTTCGACACCTTTATTGGTCAGAACCGCAATGACACCACTATGGCCGGTTGACAGAACCTGCACGAGTTGCAGTGTCGCGAGGCGTCTGACCTTTTGATGGTTCTGATAACCCGTCAGGAGCTTTGGGCCACCATCCAGACTGAGCAGCGTGCGGTGCAAGTAGTTCGGGAGCCATGTCCCCGCATCCTTTGGCGACATACGTTCCTTCCGGCGTCTTCTGGGTAAAATCTGTCCACTTGACCCAACCCTTCACACACTGAAAGCCCCACGTGCGGACACGAGGACCAGTCAAGAATAGGGTGGTACAAGCACGAGGTTCGACAAAATACCCAGCATGACCCCAAACACCATACTCACGCTCCAGAAGCTCAAGCCGATGCAGAGCCGTAGGCAGACGGAACTTGAAGGTTCCTTGTTGACGCAGGGTACGTGCCCCAGTTGGTTCTCCATAAGGAATAGATGGAGTCACCTCCACATACTCACCCTCAACAATATAGCTCATGTTGATCCACGGATGATCGTGCAGAGCGCGGTCATCATCCGAACGCAGTACGCGATGCAGGTACAGGTTCAGCCACTTGTTGCGCTTCCACACCCACCACCGTAGCAGATAGGGGTTCTCAGGATCACCGATCACCACGTCAGGTGGACGGCTCGCCATGGTGCGGTTGCACCACTTATTGACCAGACGGTTTAGCATTGCCATAGCTCCGTGCGATTGCTGCTCCCTGTGTGGCATCGAGTTTGATCTGGTCATTCCCATTCCACACGGCGTATCCGGCATCGACCGCATCCTGTGCGGCATGATCCCAGACGGTACGGACAGGCCCACCGGGCCGTCCGTCAACCTGAAACTGGTACTGCATCAGTACCGCTTCCCACCAGCCTTCTCCCGGTTCTCTGGCTTATGATCCGCACGATTGGCATTGAAGTCCAGCTTGGCCATAAAGACCTCAGCCAGATTGATGCCCTGTTTGCCGCACTCACGCCCAAGGATGTCAAACTCACGAATCAGAGCGTCCACCAGTTCCACGATCAGCATCGGATATTGGGGCAGCTTGTCATCTTGCAACCCCTTACGGTCCCCCTCCATGGCTTCGCTGATCTCGCTATGCACGAGACAGAGCATTTCACCCATGTTGCGTTCGATGACGTTGCCCTCGGCGTCCTTCTTCCACCAACCAGCATCGATGTTCCGTTGATGGATCAGCTTCGCCAGCACGTTCAGGTAGTTGGCAGAAATCTCCAACTTATCACGATCATTCGTAGCCATTGTGTTTACCTCCAATTAAAATTTAATCTTCCGAGTCTCGACCTCGGTTGAATGCTTCGACCAACTTGTCCTGAATGATGTCTTCCACACTTAGAAAGACCCACAGAGCAATCCCGGCTACAATCCACCATACCCAATGAGACATACTAAGACCAGTGCAAAGCATATAAGCTGCACCAGCAATAATCATCCCAACTAGAGCAACAACTCCGTTAATCAATAGCACCGATTTTCTCCCGAATAAACGTCTGTACTGAGGAAGGCACATTAAGCTCTTCAAACTGCTGATCCAGAACTACAGATAGATCGAAGTCACCAAGACCAACATTGTCCTCAAACTCCGCTACCTCAACTACACCCCGACGCATTGGAATAATCGACAAGCAATCAATATCGGGCAGCGTCTCACCCGGTTCAAGAACCACACGCAAATTAAGACCCCACACGTCTTCATCGGAAAGGGCCTCAAGCTCAGAGAGCGTTACCGTTCGATACAACGAAGCGTCAGGGTCTTCAGCATGAGTGTATGGCTGCATTGATCCGGTGCAAACAACGGATGTACCGTTAACCATATACTTGCCAGCAACATGATAGTGGCCGCTGTAAATAGTCTCGGCCCCGTGATCGGCCAAGGCTTGAACGGGAACAAGGTGTTCCACACTCCCGCCAAAATCAGATAAATCCCAATGGCCAATAGCCAATGAGTAAGAACCGTCAAGAGCATCGACTTGATCCTTAGCTGACACGTCCCATTGCCACGGAAAAAACCCTACATCATTGATAATTGCTGGTTCAAACAAGACCCTAACATTGGGCAAGTGTCCAATCATTCGAGCGAGAGCGTGAAACGAACCCTTAAGCGGGTTGCCATCCTTGTCCACAAGCTGTCGAAACAAATCGTGATTGCCAGCCAGCACCACGAACAGAGTCTCAGGCAGGGCCGCAGAAGCGGTATAATATAGGTCCGCTACCTGATGAACAACCTTGAGGTCCACCAGCGGCTTATCAAACACGTCACCCATGTTCACGTTCATACGAACGTCACGCATGAGGTTCTGATACAGGTCATTGACCTGCATTGCTTCTCGATGACCCTTACGATGGAGCGGCGTTCCCTTGAACTGCCGCCCCATGTGAGGGTCACCAATCAACCAATCATTAAAGGACGTTTTCACAGGCCGTAAACCGCGCTTTCTGGGCGAACAACACCTTTAGCTGGAAGATCGAGTCATACAGGGCGTTGTGTTCATCGCCCTCAAACTCGACCTGCTTCTCCATCACAGGGTGGGCAGGGCTACCACTCAAGCCCGCCATGAAGCTGTTCATGTCTCGCACGTTACGATAGTGACATGGATTGGTAAGTCCATACTGATTAAAGTATGAAGCAATGAAAGAGTAGTCGAAATGTGAGGGCTTCGACCACCACCGTAGGCCGTCATCAGTCTGCGGATAATCCGCCAACAGCCAATCGTAAAACTCTCGCATGACAACCTGAGGATGCCGCGCACTGGCCATGATGCCCTTGAGGATATGAGGCTTCTGTTTGCCCCACCATTCGCGCGTACCAGCATCCCAGAACCGGCTCGGTGGAATGGTCAGTGAAGCATTGAAGAAGTTATCGCTAACCTCTTCTGTCTCGTAATTAAACTTGACAGCCGCAATCTGAATAACCGCAGTGTGATCGAAAGATGTAGTACCAGTAGTTTCTACATCGACCATGACATCAGTGAACAAGGCGTCAACTCCTTAATAGGACGGGATTTCTTACCGGCCTTCATATCTGCAACAAACTCAGCACCTGTAAGCACATACCATTCCCCATCCTTTAGTGTATGGATGAAGAAGAAAAATGGGAACCCACGTGCAGCGGCATGGGCTGCTGCGGATCGTTGAGCGGGACGAATGTTCGAGTACGAGAAGGAAGTCTCCGACTCTGTGGATTTGACTTCCGCCAAGAAAAGCCCCTCATGTCCTCCAACAAGGAAGTCGGATGGACATGGGAACATGGCAAGATTTTTTCCACGATTCAAACCTTTCACATCTTTCATATCACGAAAGCGATGGACCCACCGTTTGGTGAGTTCCATCGCATCCGTAAACTGCTTCTCAGAAGGCTTACCCGTGTTCATTATGCTGCCATCATCCACTGGATCAGATCGTTGACCTTCTCCATAGGAAGCTCCTTGCCTTCGAACTCTTCACCAATCACGCCGTCAATGATGGGGGCCTCATCAAGTTCAACTTGCGAAAACGCTGTTCCATCATACGGCTTGAAGGTACGACCGATAGCAACAGTACAGTGAAGAGGCAAGTTTTTAATGTACTTTTTGTGGTCACACATCACCTGACGGAAGAGAGGAATGAACTCCGGGGCATAGTCACGATGAACCGAATACACAAGCTCATCGTGAATAGGCATCATCCAACGGGCACCGTCCTTATCCATCTGGGCATCCATATTCTGGATGGTATCCTTAGCCAGACGCGCACACATACCCTGAATGTATGTGTTTACCGCTTGGTTCTTCGCCCTCCGCTGGATCGCTGGAAGAGAGAGATCAGCAAAGGCGAGAACAGCAGGATCGCTGCATACGTCAGCGAATTTACGTCGCATTGCCAGATACCAAGCATCAGTTGCTTCAAGCCGAACACGACGATGGCCATCAGGCAGAGTAATAAACCCATTCCGTACCACGTCCGCAATAACGCCCAGTCTCCAAGCTTCAGCCACACTAAAGCGTTCACGATACCTGTCTCCCGCAGCCCACATCTGGTCTGCTGTAAAGCCCATCTTCTCTGCCACGGTGGCAAGCGCGCCACTATACCAGTAGTTGAAGTTGGCACCCTTTCCGATCTCTGTACGCATGAACTTGACCCACTTCGCCGGGTCTAGCTCCTTCCCTTGGAAGTTGCGAAGGTCCCGGTTCATAGGATTACGGCCACGCTTAAGCTCGGTCAGAAACTCATCTTCAGTAAGCCAACTATACCGCTCACTAACTGAAAGGATGTCAACAGCAGCGCCACTATGCAAGTCACCGTAAGGAGTCTGACCAAAGACCTTCGCGAACTCTGGATCACCAGAGAACTCTCCAATCTCAACAAGCTCCACAGAAGACCAATCAGCACTAACAACAATATGATCGTCCCTATCAGGGAGATAAAATCCTCGGACATACGTGGACTCCCCTCGCTTTGCCAACTGCATTGGGTTCGGAAACTTAGCAGCCATACGGCGCGAAGCAAGCATCGAACTGATGACGGAATACAAGCACCCTGTCTCAGGGTCCATAAGCTGTGTGTACGGCGTCAGATAGAGCTTCATCGACTGCTCAATCTGAGACATCTTCGTGATCAGACGAAGCACCTTGGCATGAATTTCCTGTCCGCTCTTCTCAAAGGTCATGAGCATACGCCCACGAGCTTCGGCATCAGTGGAAATATCCCCACCAACACGAACAAGCTTATGCCCCATCAGATCATGAAGGAGAACTCGCATCCCATAGTAGTGCCCCAGATTGAGCGCCGCACCTGAGGCTCGCTTCTTGTGACCCTTCTCAATGGACCAAGCATTGCCGACAGGATTAGAAAGCTGATAGCACTGAGTGAAATCATCATCGCTGTCAGGGCTAGTAGCCCAAGCAGTAATACGCTGCCGAACCTGTTTACCAGACTTCGGATACCACTTCTGCCACTCCGACATCTGCTCATTCATTTTCTCCTTGAAGGGAAGAAGCTTGGCTACCTCAGCCTTAAGATCGCGCATGACCTGAGCGTAATTTGCACGCTCCTTGCCCTGCCATTCAAACACTTCGTCTTGGTTGACACGCAGACCACCAATCCACGCTTCAGCAAAGCGATAGATCATGGGGTTCTCGGACTCAAGGAAGGTGACCAGCGCCGCTGGGTTCTCCTTCATCATCTTGTCCAGCATGAACTTGTAGTTCATCACCGCCCAGTAAGCATCGTCCGCACCATACGAACACACCTGCTCACCGGTCAACTGACCCATATGAGTAGCTCCAGCCTTCGCCAGAACTTCCTGATAGGTTTCCTGCGTATAACCATAGATGCTCTTGGTCAGCTTCTTCAAGCTGAAGCCCCAAGCAATCTCTGCAACGATACCGTTGTAGCTGAAGGAAGACTTGGACGACTTTCCAATGAACTGACCCAGAACAAACTGTTGTTCCGGGTCGAGGTCACGGCTCTTCGACGCATCGAAGTTGCGGAAGTTCTCAAGGATAGCAGGGATGATCGGCTTGATAGCTTGCAGATTGCTCTGCATGAACTTCTCAACCGACGACTCATCTGGCCCATGATCGGACACAGCCATCTGCAACGAGCAGACAACATCCTTCAACCAGATACCGTAGCACTGGAAGAACATGACTAATTCAAACGGTGCGTTGTGAGCTACCCACGTCGCACCCTTCGGCTTCATTTCAATGATCGTCTTCACGATCTCAGCCGGGAGCCTATTCGCTACATCAGCCTGATTGAGATTGAAATAATATGCGGTGTCCGACCCATCACAATAGATCGAGAACCCGGTCATGGTCGTGCGACGATGATCGAAAACATGGCGCTTCGCATTGTTAAATGCGTTCAGCCCCTCATGCCGAGCCTCGTCCTGCGTCTCACAGTCGATACCCAGCAGTTCAGCCTTACCAATCTCAGCCGTGAACTTTGCCCACACCTCTGGTGTAGTCCGAAGGTCCATCAACTGGCTCTTGATCTGGTTCACAGCATATACTTTCGTAAGATTGCCTCCGCCTTATTCAGGTCGTTGAGGCCGACATGGGTATGCTGCTCGATCAAATCGAGAGGCACGTCCCACAGGTGAACAATCTTCCAGTAGGCATATAGCAGGTCTTGGTTCTCAAGCACCCACGCACCACATTTTTTTGTAAACGGAATATCGTCATACCAGTAATTGGACGACAAATATTCAATTACCTTATCCCAATAGGGCTGTAATTTTTCAAAAGCTCCAGCACCAAAACCGGGAATACCAGGAATTTTATCAGAGCTATCACCCACCAGCGTCTTGTACAGAGGCAGATACTTGGGAATAGTACCAGTCTTATTGTTCACCCCCTCAAGGATAGCTCCCTCAATCTGAAAGTAATCCAGATCGTTGCTATGGATTTGGACCTGATGTCCCTCACGAATGAACTTGCGAGTAAGCACACCAATCACATCGTCAGCTTCCCACTCAGGAACTTCAATCTGAGTAGCACTGGTGTAATAAATAAGCTCCCGCATCATGTCCAACCATGTGTAGATGTCTTCACCTACTTCGGGACGAATTTTATATCCCGGAAAGAGTTCTCGACGCCGAGCATTATGATTGTAACCATCCCACACATAGATGTGATTTGGCTGACATCCCTGTACAATGCTACGCTCACGTGAAATGCTGCCAAACTGTTCAAGCTGGCGACGAAGCACGTTATTAGCGTCGAAAATCTCAATCAACATTGGTTGGATCAATCGGCTGGAGTAGAAACTTGTCTCCACGCAAGGGTGGATACATGCGTCGAAGCTCAGGCACCAAGACACCCATTGTTTTTACATCATCCCAGAGATCAGAAACCCCTAGACTGACGGAGTGTCGAGCGCCAGTCGCTCGGACTACGATAAGTGTACGTCTGACCATAATGAAAAGGCGGGAGAGTTTCCTCCCCCGCCCCTCTCCCTCTCAGGATGCCTTGCTCTTAGTCTTCGATGACTTCGAGCGCCTCGAACTCGTACACACCGTAGGCTTGACCTGCGGCATTAACACGAGGGGCGTGCTTGATCTTCACGCGGACCTTGGCCTCACGAAGTCCAGCCTTATCGAGCTTCTTGTGGAACTTCTGCCACGGCTTAAACGCCGTAACCGAAGTGGTGATGCCGAGAGTCGTATCGGCCTCAACCGATACACCACCCTTACCGTCATCATAGCCCTGCGTCAGAGTGACCGGGATTTCTGCCAGACGATACGGATCGGCAGGCTTCTGGCTCTCTTCCTTGAAGCGAGCAACCGTCTCAGGCCAGTTGCCACCGCGAGCAGTGGTTGTACCGTCGTAGGTCTTCTCGTACTCGACATTCTTGCCGATGGTCTTCTGGATGCCCATGGCATAAACGACTTCCGAGAGATCAATGATCGCCTCGAACTCGTCAAGGAAGCCCTTCCAGTTCTTGTTCAGCCGAATGCCAAACTCGTTAACGGCAATGTAACCGTCAACATCCATGCCACCACTCGACAGAAACGAGTCTGTGGACATATTGGTAGCAGGGAGATTGCTTGTGCCTCCACCGGAGGTCTGGACCAGCGCCGTATTGGCAGTCTGATCGGCAGCGCCAGCCTTGGCTGCTGCGAGAACGTCATCGAGTTTACCCACGTCTTATTTCCTTTTCTCAGTCTCACCACTCGTCGTGGCAGGGGACTGGATACCAGAATTGCTTCCAGTGTCCAGTCCTATCTCACAGCATATCCTTGATCCAAGTCAGGATAGGCCGAGAGGGGTCCACCTTGTTGGCCAGCACCGATTTCTCATAGTTGATGTCAAGCACCCGATAATCAATCGAGTCCTCGTACAACATGATCGTCACACGAAGGGTCGACGTGCGACTACCACGAGAGGCGCGGCGGTAAGCCTGCAAGAAGGTAACGTCGGTGTAATCCATCGACGCAAAAATCACGTGGTTGACATGCTCCCAGTTCCAACCAACAGCCATCGTCTGGGGCGACCCCACGATGTCGTCAATCTCACCAAGCCGGAATGCCTTATCCAGACGAGCGCGCTCGGCAGTGGTCGTGCTGGAATTGAACAAGCCAACCCGACGACCCATGCTCTGCAACAGACGCACAATCCGTTCCTGCTCGGGCACATGGACCGAGAAGATCAGAAGCTGTTCGCCACGCTCGATAGCATCATCCACGTGAATACGCAGACGCTCATCCTTAGCCGTTTCCTCACCCTTACACAGACCCATTGTCTCAGGGTGAGCCATGATCTGCCGTGCCCGAATGGTGTTGACCCCCGGCAGACTTCCATCCAACCAGCCGTCTTCCAGTTCAAGCATCGCCATTTCAGCGAACTCGTCATAGGACTCACGCATTGCTTCGCCCATCTCCACACGATCCGGGAGATAGACTACAGGCTCATCACCATACACCTCTTGGAAGGTATGACGCACACTGTGCGCCAGCAGGATTTGCCCGATCTTGGCTTCGTTCTTCCAGCTAAGCACCCGACCATACTCGTCTTCGAATGCTACGTGCTGATAGCGGAAGCCACCATACGACCCATAATACCGAGGCTCGATAACTTGGATCGCAGGATACACGCTGTCCAACTGCCCGTTGAGAAGAGTACCGGTCATCCCGATGAACCCTTCGCACACCTTCATCATGGCATACAGGGACTGCGTGTTCTGACTGTCGTTACCGCCGTACCCCATATGGAGTTCGTCAACCGCAACAGCCTTCGCCCCCCAGTACAGGAGACGATTCCAAAACCGAGCCATGAAACGAAAGCCACACAAAATGACCTTAGCCTGTGACTCGGCAATGAGATCGATGGTGTCACCAGCAGCCAACCGGGGCCAATGCCGCCGATGCTTGATGAAACGCTTGGGGATGCGACCCTTCCCCGTCTTCAGGTACCGGGTCAGAGAGTTCTGCTCAGAAGCTTTGGCCTGAAGGTAATCAACCTCAAGCACTTCAACATCATCTGATGAAAAATCAGTGAACCGGAGAAGCTCATCACGGTTCTTGTAAAGAAGAGACTTGGGCTGAACCCAAACAGTCTTCCAGTTGCACTCCACATACCAGTAGTAGATCAGCACACAGATTGTGGGGGTCTTACCAGTACCGGGGTCACTGAGATTGAGTGACTTTGGATTGGCAATGTGAAAGCTGAGGTCTTCTAACTGATACTTGCGAAGGCTTACTACTTCCTTGGACATAGCAACCTCCTGTTGACAATTGGAACTGTTCCAATTAGTGGTAGCGACGATGGGACTCGAACCCATAAGCTTTTCTTTTTGAGAGAAAAAGGTATGCCAATTCCCGTCACGTCGCCAAGAACATATCGAAACTACACCGATGAGGATATTATTCAAGGAGTTACTGAAGTAATTTCAATGCGTCAGCTACTGATCAAACTTGCGTTAAAACCTCGTGGTGGAAACTATAAAACTCTACAAGGTGCAATAGCTCGGCTAAAACTAGATACTACGCACTGGAAGGGACAAGCCGCCTGCTTAGGTCAGTTTCAAGATTGGAGTGAATATCGTTGTCCCTCTGCCGTAAGACACCGAGTGGTAATAGAAGACGGTTATCAATGTAAGCAGTGTCACATCAGTACGTGGAACGATAAACCTGTCTCTTTGGAACTAGATCATATTGATGGAGATAACTCCAATCACAGTAGAGATAACTTAAGACTTCTATGTCCTAATTGTCATTCTCAAACCCCAACTTTTAGAAACCGAAAAAGATAGTTGGTGCGAGCGGAGAGACTCGAACTCTCAAAGGTACCGCTTCTAAGGCGGCAAGGTGTGCCAGTTTCCTACTAACCCACGCTCGCATTAACTGGTGGGAAGGTGAGGACTCGAACCTCTCCCCCGAAGAGCGCGGAGTTACAGTCCGCTTACCGCATCCAAGGCGGCTTTACCCATCCATTAAACTTTAATCTGAAGCTGACGAAGACCTGACATGCTGTAAGCATCTAAGTCCTGAGCATGTTCGATGCGATGGCATATAGCACAAAGCAACTCACACTTATCAAGCTCAGTCTTTATAGTCCCCCAACTTTTCTTATAAAGCTGAGTGGACCACTGAAACTCTTTCTCTTCAGGGTTCTTATGGTGAAAGTCATAAGCAGCAGGGTGTCCCTGCCATCCACATCTTTCACAATAACCACCCTTATATTCAATTGCATTCAGCTTCATTCGTAAACGTCGCCGTGTACGAAAAGCTCTTTGATCTTCGACGTTTTTGTAAGCCATAAGGTAACTACTAAATGAAGTTACCTTTGATGTCAATGGCGGAACGCGGAGGACTCGAACCCCAAACCACACTGTGGTCCTACCCGATTAGCAATCGCTCGCTCACCTAGAGCTTCGCGTTCCAATTCTGGCGGAGTGTGGAGGGATCGAACCCCGTACCTTTCGGTGCCCCTAGTTTTCGAGACTAGTTTGCGTCCAACACGCGGCACACTCCGTAACTTAATACGAGTGCGCCGAAGCACTCGTTATCCTAAATAGGATGACGAGCTACTTGAGAGGGTCAGGGCGCGAAGGAAGTTCATGGGAGCCATCTAGCGACGGCCCCCATGAGTGTCAACCCCTAAATTACACCAAGGCAAATTAGGATGAAGACGACCACACACACTGGAATGATGACCAGTGAGACGGCTCCTAGCTGGATGATAACCGACCTCATTTACGGAGGCTGATCTGAACAATGGACTGGCGTCCCTTCGTCACACCCTGCTCCAGCTTCACGATACCGGAAGCCAGTGCCGACTCACGAGCCGCGTCGTCAGGACGCAGTTCGAAGAAGCGCATCTTGTCGAGGACAAGATTCATCGTACCGGAGGGACGATCCTCCGTCGCTTCGGTGATGATGACCCGGCCCTTGTCGAAGTCCATGGTCTGAGGACCAGCCTTGAGAAGCTTGGCAGTGATGCCGTCGAGTTCATTCTGGAGCTTGGCCTGCTCCTGCTTGATCTCGAACGCACGATCAGCCAGCGTGTTGATTGCCTTGGATGCCATGAGAAATTTCCTTTTGAATGCGGTTACGAAGAGCGGGCGAAGAGGTACGGTGTACAAGCTCAGGAAGACCTTCGTCCAAAATAATCTTCCGAGTAAGTTCGTTGGTTTTGGGATCACGCATTCGTGAAACCATGCACCAGTATTGGTTCAGCGTGTCAGGCATGACATTAAAAGCTCCCGAGGATCACGTCCTAGCTCCCGAGCCAGACGCTCGATCTGGCTCAGCTTCCAGTCGTGATTGAAAGGCCGTTGTTCGGCCCGAATTTGTTCTCGGTTATTCATTCCGAGTTGTGGAGCAACAGAATTGCGACCCTGAATTTCGCTGTTTTGTCCACGTTGGCGAAGCAGGTAAAGCTGATCTCCTAGCCGTTGGCGAAGGGGAAGAGTCGCAGGACTGAGGCCATGAGGCATGGCATCACTGGCCTTACGCAGTCGCTGGCTCAGATAATCGAACCCATGTTCGACCTCAAGCTCCTTGATGATGCTCCGAACGGAGCGGTTGGTCATCCCCTCCACCTCCATGATCGTCGCCATCGGCATGGGAGGTTCCTGTTGAACGTACCCAAGGATGCGTTCACGACGACGACGCGCCTCTTCCGAGATCGCGGACATGGATAGTGCAGGCATATTAAGCGGCCTCTCTCATTACGAAACCAGACGTATCATTGATACCCTTCTTACCTTTGGCTTTCAAGCCAACGATACAAGGGGTCGGATCACCGGGGCGAAAATCATTCTCATCCCCATCGATCACAGGCAGGCCCCAGAACTCGGTCGGAAGCTCAGCAGTGGGGAATACCACCGCAAGGTTCATACCCATCCCCAGAGCGATCCGCGAGTCTCCCTCGTTCGTCTCCTTGAGGCTGAACGTCAGGTGGTAGTTGGCGGGCACGCTGCGGTTGGGCAGAGCGGTGTAATCATAGAATAGTACGTCAGGGAGCGCCGACATGATGTTGGGGTGGTCGCCGCAACGAACCCGCTCCCACGGAATATCGGACGTTGCATTGAGCCGCACAGCCGGTTTGAGTCCGAGCCGTTCCATCTTCCGTACATGCGCCTTGATCTCCTTCAGAAGCTGAGCCATGAACTCGGCCCGTCGAGCGAAGAAGAACCGCGTCTTGGCAATGCGCGACCGGTTCTTGAGGGGCATGAGGTGGTCGCCGCCTGCGAAGTGCAAACATGCTGCCTCGCAACCGGGGGACCGCTTCGAACACACCTGAAACCCTGACATATTTGCGGGTGCCAGATGCAGGACAGCGGTCCCCCACCCTAGCTTGGTATTTTTGGCAACCTTGGGGTTGCTATCGAAGTGGGAAAGGAGTTGGGTCACAGCGTGGGTACCTCATAAATGTGCCAGACGAACTGACCGATCTGAACCGTATCAAGATAGATACCTCCACGAGGCACCTCACTCCCGGTAGGGACAGCCTCAAGGGTCTTACGCCCTTCGGGCAACGCGGTATCCACCTCATACCAGACGACAGGGTTCTCACCCTGTACACCGGCTCTAAGAAATTTGGCACCACGAGGGAGATCGATCAGGACCACCGCCGAATGCACGAGATATTTGTAAACCGTCTTCATGCGCTGATCCTTGGATAAAAAATAACCTCTCGGCCCTGACGCCGACCCCCGACCAGAAGCCCTCGCTTGACCATGCGGTAGCAAATGGCTCGTAGGCCGTCGTCCCGCCAGCGCAGGCTCACGGAGAACTGACCTTTCTGGCGAGCCAGTTGTAGAATGCGATCAGGGTTATTGTCACGAGCCTTACGCTCATGTTCAGCTTTCGTATTATACAATTTTTTTCTACCTTTCCTCTATTTTCTTATAAAGTATGTAGCCATTCAAAGGAGAAGGAAAAGGTATAACAAGGAAATGTGGAAAAAATTACGATATATGGGTGAGTGACTTTCGCCACCCACCCACACAGAGCGGTCTTAGAACGACTTGTGGTAGCTGAAGCTGGTCTTCTCCATCGTCACCGACTGACCCTTCTCGTTCGTCAGTGTGATATGGCCCGACTGGTTGACCTCGATCTGGGTCTTGGCTCTGAACTCGATCAGGTGCGGCTGACCCGGCATCTGGTCATTGTTATCCTTGTAGGACAACTTGTTGAATACGCTACGAATTACGCTCCACGAGTCGTAATCATCCTCCTTCTTCTGAGCCATGCGCCAGTTGATAATGCTCATCGGTTCAGGCAGGTCCGTCATGTACCCAAATCGGATCGCATCGTCGTCACCATCACCATCGTCATCACTGAAGCTCGTGATGTCGCCGTAGAAGCTACGCGATGCCCAGTTATCCTGAGGAATGGTTTTGCCCTCCGTATCCGTCATCTTGAGGATCGTAAGGTTACGAGAACCACCGCCGACTGTGATGTTGAGAAGCTGAACCGCGTCACGAACCGACTCGTCGTACCGGTTCATTTCTTCGATCAGAGCCTGAAGCTGGTCGAAGTTCAGGTCAGCCATCGTGGCCAGACGACCAAGCTCGGCTAGATGCTCCTTGTTCTTGAGCTTCTCGGCAGCATACTCCATGATGAAAGCATACTCCAAGCCCTTGTAGTCGATCTTGTAGTACACACGACCGGGACGGTCGAGCAACGGCGAGATCATCTTGGAGGCATCGTTCGAAGTCAGAACAGCCAGCATCTTGATCGGGTACACACCATCAAGAATAGTGAGCAAACCATTCTGAAGGTCTTCACGACCATAGGTCTTCTCGAACTCATCGAAGAACAGAGTCACCGGCTTGCCCAGCTTCTGCAAGAAGATGCCGAAGCTGTCACCAGAGATCGGAATGTTCACGACGATGATCGGTTGATCTTCCTTGGCCATAAGCTCAAGAGCGACCTTCTTGCCGAGCAGGGTCTTGCCCGAACCCTTCTCACCAGTCAGGAGCAAGCCGGTGACACCGGTACGATCCTTGTAGGTGGTGGTGATGCGCTCG
>Ga0210040_10004605_pt1 | contig 17911 bp, 10 predicted proteins | sample CryGeyCG12114_NA_FD_185462 | JGI IMG/M metagenome (GOLD analysis project Ga0210040, IMG submission 185462) | Groundwater microbial communities from aquifer - Crystal Geyser CG19_WC_8/21/14_NA (SPAdes) (version 2) | ecosystem: Environmental > Aquatic > Deep subsurface > Groundwater | place: USA... | reverse complement strand
GGATGCAGTCGAGGGTAGATGTCACATAAGGAGCTAGAGCTGAGATGCTGAACAAGATTCCATGCAAATGTGGCGATACCTAGCTCATGTGATATGAGAAGGCATCTCATGCGTCTGAATGCCTGGTTTCGTGAATGAGCGATATCAGATGACACTAAATACTTGCCCGTACTTTTTGTAATCACAGAACAGGCAGGTGCGCCGAGGTCACTGTAGGCAGGTAATGCATTACGCCGCGCATCATCAAGATCATCTTTGCTGCATACAAATACATTTCCTGGACATTGGAGGGCTTTCGCATAGTCGCAATGGAGCTTGCACGGGCTATGCCTCGCAGCTTGCCAGCTAGAGCTGCTCGCACTGCTCGAACTATGGCTCGCAATGGCGAAGCCTTGCCCGCATTATATTCGCCCATGGCAATATGGAGTAGGAGGCAATTCTCGTCCAGTACGAACCTTGCACTTCCCGGACCACCAGGAATGAACCTGGGTGGATCTGGAAACTCCTCCTACTTCCAGAGACAATCAGCTCTACCCGCAAACACCATTGTCAAATTCGTGCCACAGCAGACAGCATGGGTTGTGGAAAGATTTGGAAAGTTCAACAGAATATTGAATCCCGGTCTTGCAATATTGATACCTGTTATTGATGTGAGTTTCTTGTGGGAGTGTGCGGGACCACTCTAACTCCTTCACAGCGGATAGCATACGTCCAGAGCCTGAAAGAGTCGGCTCTTGAGATTCCCAGTCAAAGCGCAATTACGGCAGACAATGTCACACTCGAGCTCGACGGCGTCCTGTATACCAGAGTCTTCGATGCATACAAGGCAAGTTACGGCGTCGAAGATGCGGAATATGCCATCTCCCAATTGGCGCAGACGACCATGCGATCAGAAATAGGTCAACTCAGCCTTGACCACGTGCTCAAAGAGCGACAGAACCTAAACCAAAACATCACAGCAGCAATCAATGAAGCTGCGCAAGCCTGGGGTGTAACCTGCCTGAGGTACGAGATCAGGGATATCCACGCACCTGATGGGGTGGTGGCGGCCATGCACAGGCAAGTCACTGCTGAACGTTCGAAGAGAGCCGAGATCTTGGAGTCTGAAGGTCAGAGACAGAGTGCCATCAATATCGCCGAGGGAAGGAAACAGTCCGTCATTCTTGCCTCTGAAGCTTTGAAGGCAGAACAGATCAACATGGCGTCAGGTGAAGCGGAAGCAATTCTTGTGAAAGCTCAAGCAACTGCGCGCGGAATAGACGCTGTTGCTGATTCTATCAAACGTGGAGATGCCAACGCGCATAGCGCCGTCAGCCTCAGTGTCGCCTCGAAATACGTCGAAGCATTCGGTAATCTTGCGAAAGAGGGGACCGCAGTTGTTGTGCCAGGCAACGTTGGCGACATGGGCGGCATGATTGCGAGTGCCATGGCAGTATATGGCAAGGTTAGCGAGAGCCAGAGAAAGAGTGTGTCTTCTAGGAAAGAGCAAGGCTCTGAACAGGATATCGGCGCTCGTGTCATCGAAGCTGCTCAACACGGTGACAAGGACGATGTTGCACGAACGGTGCTAGAAGGATTTGAAAGCACTAGAGGATCGAAAAAGTAGAAGGCATCGTTAGCATGCATCTCAGCACTACTCAATCGTACATTACGCACCAACGCTTGATGAAGGAGGCTCAAAACATGATGTGTACAACAAACTTGTAGTGTATAGTCACCCAAAAGCAAATCAGGGGTCTGATGAGTTGAACTGAGTCGCATTGTTCACTTGTTCTATTCGAATTTAGATCAGAAATAGTCAGTATCGTGACTGTGGACGAACAGATGAGGCATGTGGTTCTCCAAAATTGATCGCGTCGCGATTATTTGGCGATTAACGTTACTGCGGAGCACTTCCAAAGCGCATGCGCGACTTTGAACTCGCCGAAGCACTGTTATTGTACTCTGGATACCTAGTTCTAATACTCAAGGATAATTCGGAACCTCAACCTCATTTTCTTCCTGAGCCAAGTAACATTTTCTTAGGCCTGAATTTTCCGCAATGACTCGCAGACGACGCGAGAGCTAATAGTCATGCATATTGTCAAGCCCATTTGGCTCACGCATGGTGGTGAGTTACCTTGACGCTCGATACCATGCACTACCTTGCTAACGCAGTTTTGCCGCATGTCCGATACTACGTTTTACTTACTGACTGTTTCATCTTGCAGGTGAGAAGAAGGACTTCGAAGTATACAGCTGTCATGTCTCACCAGACGGACAACGTCTAGTTACAGCTGCTGGAGGTACGCTCTGTGCATACATATGCCGAAGACAACAGAAAGTCAAGCTAACGTACGCCAGATGGATATGTACGGATCTGGTCGACCGACGCGATATATAATGCTGCCAATGCGCAGTACGACAAGCCCAAGCAGTTGGCGCATCTGAACTACCACTCCGGCACAATTCACACTGTTCGTTTCTCACCTGGCGGCAAATTTCTGGCTTCGGGCGCGGACGACAAGTTCGTCTGCATATACACCCTCGATCCAAGCGCTCCCAGCCATGGCGCCACGTTTGGTATGAAGGGAAAGAATGAAGATGTGGATGTGTACTGACGTTGCGGCCTAGGCTCCAACGAAGAACCTCCTGTCGAGAATTGGCGTGTATTCCGCAGATTGATCGGCCATGACAACGATGTTCAAGATCTAGGGTGGTCTTACGATGGCACTGTGCTCGTCTCTGTGGGCCTAGATTCAAAAGTGGTGGTATGGTCCGGTTTCACCTTTGAAAAGCTCAAGACCATCTCGAACCACACTAGCCATGTCAAGGGAATCACCTTCGATCCAGCGAACAAGTACTTTGCCACAGCCAGCGATGATCGCACGGTCAAGATCTTCCGCTTTACTTCACCGACACAGAACTACACCAGTCATGACGCGGTCAACAATTTTGTGCTTGAAACCACTATCACACAACCTTTTGCAAATTCACCTCTGACGACGTACTTCAGAAGATGTTCGTGGGCTCCCGACGGACAACACATAGCGGCGGCCAACGCTGTTAATGGGCCAGTAAGCGCCATCGCCATCATTAATCGTGGTACCTGGGACGGTGACACGACATTGATCGGACACGAAGGGCCTGTTGAGGTCTGCGCATTCTCGCCCAGGCTCTATGCGCCGGAGCCACAAAGGCGACACGATACTGATGGCCACGTGACGCCTCATGGCACAATTATTGCTTGCGGAAGTGCAGACAAAAGCTTGAGCATCTGGTCAACAAGCAACCCTCGACCAGTTGTAGTACAACAAGACATTTCAAATAAGCCAATATCAGATATTTGTTGGAGCCCAGATGGCATGGCCCTTTTTGTTACAGCTTTGGACGGTACCATACTCGCGATCGTATTCGAAGAAGGAGAACTTGGCTATCCTAAAGGGACCGAGGACAATGAACGATCACTGAGCAAGTTCGGTACATCTCGTAAGGGCATAGGATTCCCCGAGACCACAGACGCTCTATTGTTGGAAGAGCTCAGCAAAGCCGGAGAGCAAAAGAACGTGGAAGGACGCATGGGAGCGCTCATGGGAGATACGAGCTCTTCTCAGCCCGCAATAAACGGTAACACAACGACAAATGTTGCAATACCCGGGCCTCTAGCCCCAACGGCAGAGTCTACAAATGCTGCAGCACAAGCGAGGGATGATCAAAATCAGGCCAAACTCGAACGCTTGAAGAACAGAGTGGAAATAACAAAAGATGGCAAGAAGCGGATACGGCCCTTGTTGATCTCAAGCGCAGGCGGCGCCGAGTCATCTTTACCACAAACTAGACTTCTAAACGCGGCAGCTAATGTCCAGTCTGTCGATGCACCCCAATCCACGTTAGACCTTTCGAAACCATTTGATGGCTTGCCCAAGGGTGGGTTGGCAGCCCTGCTACTTGGCAACAAAAGGAAGTATGCTCAAATTGAGGGCCAAGAGGAAGGCCTCATCGAGAAGCGAATCGCTGCAGCCAGCCAGAAAGGAGCTACACCTGTTGTTGTCAATGGCACGGATGGTTTGCTTCAGGCACAGATACAGTCCGCTGCGAACGGCCAGCAGCCAACGCCCGAGTTCATTCGACCAGCTGTTGTCAATCCATCATTGTCCGTCAGTCAGATACGTCTAGCTGTGCCTAGGGTGCGCACTCACATTGTCCAAGGTATCGACCACACAGGGAATCCGGCCACCATCAGTAACGACTCAAGTGGCAAACCTCGAGCTGACTTCGTCTTCGAAGCTCGAAATCCGCCAGCCCAGTCTCTCACTGGCAGAACACAGGATCGCGAACCCTGCAGAGTAACGCTGACCAGCAAAGACCAGCCTCTTTGGCAAGACTTCTTACCGAGAGTGGTGCTACTTGTCACGGGCAACAAGGAATTTTGGGCTGCCGCAGACGAAACAGGCTCCATCTATCTGTGGTCACCCTATGGTCGCAGGTTGAGCAGTGCTATGGTCATGGAGGCGCAGCCAGTGATCCTTGCTTGCTATGACTCCTGGCTCTTGTGCATCACCGCCGTGGGCATGTGCTATGTTTGGAACATCAAGACAATGTCTTCACCTCACCCCCCAGTTTCAGTGGCGCCAATCCTGGATGCTGCAAACCACACACTAGGTGCTCACCCTGCCGCAGCTCCGGCTGTGACAAATGCTCGTCTGAACTCTGAAGGTCGGATCATCATTGCGTTATCCAATGGTGACGGGTATGCGTATTCACCACAAATGTTCTGCTGGCAGAGATTGTCCGAAGTATGGTGGGCGATTGGTAGCCAGTACTGGAACACAACGGATTCGTCAGTCAGCAATTTGCAGTCATCCAAAGCACAAAACGGCAAGGAGAAGGGACTCGATGTTTCGGCAGGCATTATACCCTTCCTAGAAAGGAACACTACTAGCGAGACATTGTTACGTGGGAGAGCATATTTCTTACAGCGTCTCATCAAGGTCTTGTTGTCGCGAGAAGGCTATGAGAGCTTCGAGTCGGGCACATCTATCGCCCACCTCGAGAACCGAGTCGCAGCTGCGTTGATGCTTGGCTCGAAAAACGAGTTCAGACTCTACCTCCGAATGTACGCTAAGCGTCTCGGGTCCGAAGGCTTGCGGCTCAAAGTTGAAGAGCTTCTGCGTACACTACTAGGTGGCATTGTAGAAGAGCAGCAGGGAGATAGTGTAGCAGCCAAAAAGAACGCCATTGATGGTAGGAGCTGGTCCGAAGACTCGAAGATCATTTGTGGATGGCCACGCAATGACCTCCTCAAGGACGTGGTACTGATCCTGGGTAAGTCCCGTCGTCTGTTGCTTGTGTGTCCTGCTAACGTCAATAGGTAAACACCGTGACCTTCAAAGAATTATTGTACCGTATGCGAGGCTGCTTGGTGTCATGGCTGATGGCAGCAATGAGCAAGATGAGATGGCATTGTAGAACAATGATTTTAGCGCTGGCGTTTTGGTAGCATCCTCGGTGGGCAGAACTTGATGGGCACGAGCCTGGATATTGTAGGACTCTGACACAAGGAGGGCGGCTTGTATGAATAACCGTTCTGGACGTGCAGAAGCGAGCACCGCCGCTGTCACGATGATGCAGTCGAAAGCCTCCGAGAGCAATTGTGCAAAATGGTCATCATATTCCTGGCATACTCCAAGCTACAGGAAGGATAAAAGAAATCGACGCAGAAAACCAACGTGCCGCAGAACACTGAGGTCCATCCTCACAGCCCTCCTGGTCGCCACCTGCGTACCAGTCTTTCCTCGCTTGTTCTCAGCTGCTCCTACTGCTCATCATAGACAAAGACGCTGGCAACTTTAATCAACACCTCCAGCATGTCGACTGCCAGTGTCCTGACACCACCTAGGAAACCTATTTCTACTCATAGCCATCCTTCGTGGTCAGGGCCATCGTCTTCCAGAACTCAAGACTCGCCCACTATCGTCCCATCCAGAAGCCCACCGACCCTTATATCCTCATCCTCATACAACGCGATCCACTCATCTCCTCCATCTCAACCTGCTGACCCTTACAAACAGCGTCCTACGGGATGCAGCACCCTCCGCAGACGTGCCAGACTGCGATGCTGCGACCGCACCACGGTGCGATGGATGATGTTGTTCTGCTTGTTCGTCATCTCATGGACATTCTGGCACCATCCAGCACGACAAGACTCGTTCCATCACCTGCCAGCAGAATGGCGCGAAGACTCGCACATGGTTCAAATCCTCAAGCCACAGCGGATGGAGCGAGATCAAACCGAGAAGCAAGATCCGGAGAAATGGTTGAAAGAAAATTCTCATAACGCGTTTGCGGTCGGAAAGGCAGGACACATGTCGAATCGGCCTCGTGCTGCGCTGATTAGTCTCGTACGAAATGAAGAACTTGAGGGCATTCTCCAAAGCATGAGGCAGCTCGAGTACCACTGGAACCGCAAATACCAATACCCATGGATCTTCTTCAACGAGAAGCCCTTCAGCAATGAGTTCAAAGTACGCGGTACGCTCACTAGACATTTTGCAAGACTGATGCGGAACAGGCTGCAACATCCAATGCGACTTCCGCGGCAACTTTCTACAGGATAGTACCTACCGAGCACTGGTCCACACCAGACTGGGTTGACCAGGATAGGTATATGAACAGCCTCGACTACTTGGGCACAATCGGTGTCGGCAAGGGCTGGATGCTCTCATACCGCAACATGTGTCGCTGGAATAGCGGTTTCTTCTACAAGCACCCGGTGCTCAAAGATTATGACTATTATTGGCGGGTCGAGCCCGACGTAAGACTACGCTCATCCGGACCCATTGCATGCTCTACACTTGAAGACTAACACTCTTAGGTCCATTTCTTCTGCGACATCAATTACGACCCATTCCGCTTCCTGCGCGACAACGGCCTGGTCTACGGCTTCAACATGGCCATCCTCGACGACGCCCGCTCCTTCCCTTCCCTTTGGAGCACGACAATTGAGTTCATTTCAACCTACGCACACCTCGTCCACCCCTCCGCAGAGCTGGACTGGCTCCTGTCCCCCACCACCGGCGACTACAACAACTGCCAGTTCTTCTCCAATTTCGAGATAGGCTCTCTGAACTTTTTTCGCTCGGCAGGGCCAGAAGCCTACTTTCAGCACCTCGACATGTACGGCGGCTTCTACTACGAAAGATACGGAGATGCACCAATCCACACCCTCGCGATGGCGCTGTTCGCGAAAAAGAGCGAGGTGTGGTTTTTCAGGGACGTGGGGTATCAGCATGATAGTGCGAGACATTGTCCTCGGAGACAGGAATGTAGCTGTGAGCCGACGGATCTGGACGAAAATTTCTACAAGCTGGTGCCGATGGAGAGTCCGCAGAATAAGCCCGAAGATACGTGTATCAGGTTGTGGTTAGGGGGAGAGTGGATGGAGAAGAAGCAGGGCTGGGACCAAGAGGCGGAGCGGATGATGGGTGGCGATGGCTACGGTGGGTACGTTCTGTCTGAATGACTTACCCGGGCTTAAGTTGTGGAAGTGTGTGAAGACGCCAGCTTGTCAAGTGAGAGACAGAAAGCGACGATACAGGACATAGGTACTGATACGCGAGCTTCTTCAGTGTCTCACTACCTTCTGGCGTTCCGACAGCCCGTCCTTCGAAAAACAGGGACACGGAAACGGTTCCCGTTTTGGCAGTATCGTGATCAACGAATGTGGCTGCCCCTGGCGACGTAGCGTAGAGACACAACTCTACAAGATTTTTAATTTTGTAGCATAGGTATGATGGGTTGCTTCGAAGTGTCCCCTACATTTGTGAACCTGCTTGAGGCCGACTGACAGTACAGAGAAGCAGTACTACACACGCAGCTTGAGACCCCCCGATGTTGTGTAATAGTCAGAGAAGATGGGCGGAGCTCAAAGATTCCAGGGTAGAAATCAGTCTGAGTTTCACGAAGCAGCTACATCTGGCAACTTCGCCTTCTTCGACCTGCGTCGCTTCTTCTTCCCCTTGGTCCTGATATCCACACCGCCTTCTTCGTCGGCATCTTCCTGCTTGTCCTCGGCGGGCATCAGCTCACTTGCCTGCACTCCTCTTTCATCACCGAACGTGTCCTTCCGCCACTGTCGCAGTCTCGCTTTCTTGCCGAGGTTCTTCTGATCTTTCCGTTTCTTCTCTGGTTCCCGGAACGCTGCGAGCTTCTTCAGGCCAACGAACTGGTTCAATTGGCTGTCGTCCGCCAACAGGATGTCTCTGGACGATAGCCCGAACGTTTTCGGTGATGTCTCTCGATATCGAAACCCGCTTGCGTTGGAGACGTTCTGGGGTAAGTCGAGCTTTAGCTGTTCGTCAACGAGCTGCTCGATAATCCTGCGCTCCTTTTTGGATTCTCTCCTCTTTTCCTCTTTCTCCTTTTTGTGGTCTTTTCTGCCCTTCGTTTGTTTCTCAATGCCATCACCATCCGCCATTTCTTCATCGGTCAAGCTGAATTCTGCCTTTTCCTCGTCCTCGAAATCTGGGATGATATCTTTGATGTCAATGTCGTCGTCAAACTTTGGCTTTTTAGCCTTCCGTTTCTTCTCTTCTGTTGGCACGCCCTCGCCCTCGCTTTCAATATCTTCATCGGCATAATACTCGTCGCCAAAGCGCTTCTGCATCTCTTCCTCCCACTGAGCATCGTCCCAGTCTTCGTCAACAAATTGTGCCCAGTCTTCAGGTTTGATATCCTTGCTTTTGAGGCCTGCTGCGCGTTTGATGCGCCGGACCTTTCCCTCAACCTCTTCTATCCTCAGTTTTCGCAGTCGTGCCTTTTCCTCTCTAAGTTCTTGTTTTGCAGCTTCCTTGCGCGCTTTGTCCTCCTCTCTCTTCTTCTGTCGTGGGTTCATCTCCTCCCTTCTGACGGAATACTTGGCGGCCAGATCTCGAGCGTGTGATCGTAACTTCTCATTAGACTTCTCTGGATCTTCATATCGGAAGTTGTACGCTTGTTCGTATTCTTCTGCCCTTCTTTCTTCCTCCTCGTCGTCGGACTCGAACGGCTGGAAGTTGGACTCATTCGTCGGTACCCAAGCACGAGCGGCCATGAAATTGGATAGGAATGTCTCCGGGTCTCTCTCTGCATTCTCCACGTCTACCACCGCTGGCGCTGGTGCAGGTCTATGCCTTGCCTTCGCTTTTAGGAACTCATTCTCGGAACCCACCTCCTCTTCCTCGTCATCGTCGGAGCCCGCCGCGGCAGCGTGCATTTCTTGCACTATCGACCTCTTCAAGGCGTCCTGCTCTTGGTTGTAGGTCATGGGTTCATCTTTGTCTTCGCCGTTGACACCGTTGATACCATTCAATAGGTTCTCTCGGTGGTAATCTCGTAGATAGAGCGGCTTCTCTTTCTTAGCCACGGGATTGGGCGCTGATGCTTCGTTTAAGGTGGTGTAGAAAGTGCTCATTTCGTCGTAGATGCGAGGATCTTTGGACCTGATTGCATTCAGAGTCGCAAACAGTTCAGTGTCTAGGGCTTCTGTAGCCAGTTCGCCAGCCTCATCTTCGTCTTCGGATTCGCTAGAGGACTCGTCTTCGGAGGGTCCGGACTGCGCGCCATCTTCGTCTCCTCGTTTGCGCTTTTTTGTGGTCTTGCCATGTTTTTCTTCTACTGAGATCGTCGTCAGCGCACTCTTACCAGCCACTGTCTGTGCATACTTACATCTTGCTAACTCTTCTCTCTTCTTGTTGTGCTCGAACCTTTTAGCATATTCCTCATTGACCTTGAACCCGGCCTTAGGGATGGCAGCACTTCCTCGGTCGTTGTCGGAGTCGTCACTATCAAGCAGAAGTTTGCCCATTCTGACAATTACGTTATGTTTCGAAGTTTGTCTTGCACAGATCGGAGGACTTTGTCAATATGGTATGCCGCCGCATTCAATTCTCGGACAAAACTTTTTGCGCAAAGTGGGCAAACTTAGCAATCTGAACAAACAACAGGCATGCGACAATAGACAATGACGGATGGGTCAACTGCAAGCACATGCACCAACTCTGTATCCCTACAAGACGACGCTATTATTGACGTTATTTTCGACTACTGACACTGCTACAAGGTTGTGTGTATTAAATGCGTGTCTGGTAACATGCAACCCTAAAAATATCGTGGTGGACCGACCCAGCATACTTTGGACCTGTCTCGGCCGCTGCCATTAGCATCGACATGTCGCAAGCATTACAACCCGTTGGAGATGTTGGTAGACCGATCAATCTTATACCCGTAGGACTTAAAGAAGCGGCTATCGATTCACCTACCTCCCGCGCGTCCTTTATACATTTCGGCGAGCAGGTGGACTTAGTGGAAAGATGGCTCGAAGACTACGTGAAGTCCGCGAATCGATTGATCGCGGAGTCTGCTACACTCGAGAACGTCGTGAAAAGCTTCACGGCACATGCGTTGCTTCCAACCACAATATCGGAGTCTATGCTAGACCATGATTACAGCGTACTGGCCATGAAGAAATACTCGGAGAGTGCACAGGACTACTGGATGAGCATGGTTAGTGTCATTAAGCGGATGCCTACACTTGTGGTCGAGCCACTACGTTCTTTCCTTCAAAATGACCTGAAAGGTTTCAAGGACGCCCGCCGAGCAGTTGAACAAACCCAGAAGAACTTTGATAACCTGCACTCGAAATATGCGGCAATGGGCAAGTCTAAAGAGCCTTCGTCGCTTCGGGAAGATGCTTTCCAACTTCATGAAGCAAGGAAACAGTACTTGAGAGCGTCCATGGACTTCTTCGCTATGGCACCCCAAATAAGATTTGCTTTGGACAAGTTACTCGTTCGTGTGTTCTTTGACCAATGGAAAGAAATGCGGATAAGCAGGGATAACACCGCTGCGAGCTTCCAACGCAACGCTCAAGAAATGGAAAGGGTTAAAGGCTGGGTCCGAGAGATGGAGAGCAGTGAGAGAACTTTCAGAAGAGAACTTGGTTCAGCGAGGAAACAGCTTGAAGATGCAGCCGAATTAAGTCATCGACCGTCGAGAGAGTTGGAGGATTACAACATCTCCTCAATACCACAATTCGGCGGTCCTGCAAATACCCCTGCCGCTGCTGCTTTACAGCGGTCACCGAAGAAGCTTGTTACTAGGACGGGAGAGAAACAAGGCTGGCTCTATCTTCGAACCTACGCTAGTAAACCAACGAGAACGGTGTGGGTCAAGAAATGGGCATTTCTTAGGAACGGAATTTTTGGTTGGCTCTTGCTAGGTTCCCGCGCAGGTGGTGTTGAGGAAAGCGAGCGGATAGGAGTCCTTTTGTGCAACGTGCGACCTGCATCAGGTGAAGAACGTCGGTTTTGCTTTGAGGTGAAAACCAATAGAAACACTATCTTGTTGCAAGCAGAGACGCAGGCGGAACTTGCCGAATGGGTCGGGGCTTTCGAGACGGCCAAGTCCAAGGCTCTTGACATCCCTGGCTCAGGCGACACAAGCCCCGGTGATTCTTTCAGCAGTGATCCTGCCTTCGCCATTTCCGCTCCCCCAATACCCGAGCTTGGCACCCTCGTCTTGAGTTCAACCGAGCCAGGCTCGTCTGAGGATCCAAGCGATCGAGCCGTACTACCTGTCCCTGGCGGAGACACAGGTCGAGAGAGTACAGATTTACCTAGACGGGCAACGCAGGGGGAGGAAAGTGGTCACCGAGATCATGCCTCAAGAATTATCTCAAAATTGGATCTGCATAAGAAGACCCCTGCCTCTGCTCAGATCTCTTCTCCTTCGTCACCACATCCAAGCGGAGGCATCGCAAGTTTAATAGCTGCAAGCCATGGATCCATGCCCGTTGGACCAAGTGTTCCCATGATGGCCTCTGAAGGTGGTCAAGCAAGGCCAAAGACCACGTTTGCTCTGGCACTCCGAGATATGCCTGCAAGCACTCTTGCACCAGCTACTCTGGCCAACACTCCGGCCCCAACGAGCTTGAGCAAGGCGGCTATAGTCGTCACTGGCGAGCGAAACATTAGTGCGACAACGAACAAAAGTGGCATACCAAATAGTATTCTAGCCAACACTTGGGGCAGTTCGAGCACGAGTTTTGTAAATCGTCTAGAGCGCAGCAATCTCAAGCTATCCCCTGACGCTCGACTTAACGACAACCCGAGTCCTCTTCTTTTGCCATCAGGTTCGCCACCCAAGCCGGCCTCTTTGCTCTCGAATCAGGTCACAAACCACACCATATCAGCAATGGATCTAAGCTTGCCGCCTACCGCTTCTCGAAGTCGTACTCCTTCGCCCATCAAAAGGCATCGTAACACGATCAGCTTCGACGCAGGATCTGCTCGGCAGACACGTGCTGCACTCAATCTTCCCGAATTTCCAAACTATTACCCGCTGCAACTCAAGACGCAGGATGCACAGTTTAGACTGCTGTTCCCTAATGTTCGACTTGAAGAGAGGCTCGTCATAGTTTTTCGAGCAACGTGGAATCCCAACGATCAACAAGAATTTCCTGGCCGTGTCTATGTCACCACAAAAGACATATACTTCTATAGTAACCACTTTGGTCTGGTTCTAACATCGGGGGTGTCCCTGTCTTCCGTGGACGAGGTTACTGCGGCGCCAGGGAAAGACTGTGACTTCCTGTTCATCCACTTGAAGGAAGGAAGCGCAGATTCCGGCGCTACCCGAATCACAATCAAAACATTCTTGGAGCCGTTGGGGCTTTTGCAGCGTCGGTTGAACTTTTTGGTGCGGAACAGCACAGCAGACGAGCCTCACAGGTTGGAGGACGTAATTAAGGTCCTGCTCAAGATGGAATCTGAAGTACCTGAACGCAGTCCGAGTCTAGCAAGCTGGGAGGACGTCGCACCAGATACGCCCATGGACTCATTCGGCCAGCGCAACCGTGCCCGCGCTTCGACTATTGGTACAGAGCTGAAGGCGCCTCTACGCATCGACCGTGCGCTACACACGGGTATCATAGCGCAGGGTGAGAATGCTACCAAGTTCAAATTGCCAGCACAGCCTGTAAAGTACACTCCACCTGGCAATTTGACGTTAAGTGTGGAAAAGGAGTTCGATGTTAGCCCCAAAGCATTATTTCACGTCATGTTCGGCGACAAGAGCGCTCTCTTTCAACTGTTACAGCACGAGCGACGTGCTCGGAATCTTAAGCAAGGCCCATGGGTCAACATGGGGGAAGGTAGACCCCGGCGCGACTTCGAGTTCGACGTATCTACCACGAACGTCTTTGGTCGAGAAACTATGACCCAGGTGCATGACTATCAATTCGTGGACGTCAACAGTGATCATCTTTGCTACGTTGTGACCGACAAACGAACACCATGGCATCTCCCCTTCCGAGCCAGCCATCGCCTCGTCAGCAAGATCGTCATAACACACGTTGCCAAAGGGCGTTGCAAGCTCGCCGTCTTCGTCAAGGTCGAGTGGCTTCACGAGCCATGGATAGCAAAAGGCATCATTGAACGACAGGCCTTGCACGATCTTGAGCTCGATGCACAAGACCTGGCAGACCTTATCTCTGACCAAGTCCGCAAGCTTGGAGCCTACAGCAGGACCAAGAAAGCCATACAGATATTTGGCCAGCTAGGGCAGCTCAATGAAATCACGCAGCTTCAGATCGACAAATCAGCTATGCACATCGAGCTACGCCGTAATACCACACCACGCTCCATGACCGGCTTACTGACACAAGGTGCCAGTTTAGCAGCACAGAGCGCCGCTGGCAGCACGCTTGATGCCCTCCTCAACGTATTCAAGTGGCTTGCAAAGATGTGCTCAGCGCACGCCATCATCTTGAGCTTACTCGTTCTAAGTGCCATCTTCAACACATGGCACACCTCCCGTGACACCCTGGGCTGGTGGCACGAACGAAACGCGGCCAAGTTCATGCACCGCATCGGCGTCGTGCCGAATCAGGTCATGTCCAAAGCCATCTACGTGGCGGATCTGGACGAGATGCTCTTGCGGAGTGGTAACCTGCCCGCCCGGGAATCAAGTACATGTTACACTGTCTTCCACGACCACCATGCCCTTAACGACGTCGACGCACCGCAAAGGGAGAGTGGCAGACTTGCGCAGACGAGACAGAAGCTAGGGCAGTACCGGCATGACTTACTGGTGGCGATGCGGGTGGTGAACCGGATCGAGACTGAAGTGGTCAAGAGCGAGTGGGAGGAGTGGGTCGCGGCCGAGAATAGGAGGTGTAGGCAGGTCAAAGGGTTGGTTGGACCGATCACCAATGGCACGGATGACGCTAAAGAAGGGGTGATGCAGAAGGTGGTTGGAGGTAAGATCGCGATGGACAAGGAGGTCCAGAAGTGGTATAAGGAGTACTGTAGCAGTTGTGGGGAGGAGGCTAGGACGGTTGCTATCAAGTAGGCTTGTGCTGGCTCAGTAGTTTGTTGGGGGAAAATTGTATCTATAGATATCGGGGGAGCCGGCTTTGGGTGTACACCATTATATTCGGTTGGTCGCGGCGAAAACATAGCATGGGACTGATGATACCCTGGTGCAGCATCAAAGGAGTATGAGAACTTGTACATGATGAAAACGATACTCTTCCTCTTATACATTGCTTCTCGAAGTATTGTACATTCTATATAGTGTTGCATATATTCCACAATAACCTACTGGCTTTTGTTCTTTTCTTTCGCCTTCTTCTCCGACCGTGCAATGAGTCCTTCGGCACCAATGCCACTAAACACCAGCGCGACGCCCATCCACTGTCCCTGAGTGAGGGACTTGCCGTACCAGACGACGGACAAGATCATGGTGAGCATCTTCCTCGTCACGGTGACGGTGACGAGCAGTAGAGAGGAGAACTTTTCGAGTGTGGCGAAGATGAAGAGTTGGCCGATTGCGCCGCAAAAGGCGAAGGCCACGACGTCGGTCAGCACGCTGGGATGTCGGCGGAGGAAGGAGATGGCGGCCGAAAGTTCGTTGGTGGATGCGGCGGAGACCATGGTGGGGAGGAGAGAGTGAGGAATGCGTGGTGTCAGGACGAGGTAGATGGACATGAGGACCGTGGAGAGGAGGTTTGTCGTCGACATCATTTGCGGGCCCGTGAGGCGGCCGTAACGGGTTGGGGATTTGAAGATGTGGTCTTGAACTGTATTGGTGAGGCCGTCGAAGAGGAGATTGACCCCGAGGAGGGAGAGGCCGTAGATCGAGGAGGATTGTTTGGAAGAGCGGGTTTTGCCGGGCTTGGGCGGGTGGTAGAGGGTGAAGAGGGCGACGCCAGCCGTGACAGTGAGGACAATGAGGTATTTCGAGAATGGATAGCGCTTGCCGAAGAGCGTGATATGTAGGGCCATGACTGGGAGGAGTTTGCAAGACTTGGCCAGGACGAAGGTGAGGTAGTCGACATGGGAGAGGGAGGCGTAGCCGAAGGGCGAAGCGAGTGTTTGTGTGACGCTAACGAGGGTGAGAGGGAGCAGGGCATTCCGGCATGGGACGCTAAGGGAGCCCGTGGTGAAGAGGATGTACAAGGTTCCACTGAGGAAGGCGAAGAGGGATTGTAATGTGTTCAGGACTATAGGGAAACGGAAGTATTCTTGAGCTGTCTTTGGCTGGAGAGAGTTTGGCTCCGGGGCGTAGGGGGTGGTGGTTATGCGCTCCTGGAGAAGACCCCAGGTGAGGAAGGAGGCGTAGATTCCGCCGACGCAGACAAGGAGTTGGATTACCCCAGCCTGGGACTGCGGTAGGGATCTAGCGGAAAGGAGTTGTGGTGCTTCTATGCTTGATTTCGTGGTTTGCGAAGCATGGCCGTTTGCATAAACTGCGCGTTTCTCGGGCAGTTCTGGATAAGAGCCCATAGCCTCTCCAGAGTTAATGCGCGGCATAGGCGAGGCTTGTTTGCGACGTGCCATTTTGCGATGCTCAGGGGATGAGGAAATGAGTGTATGGAAGAAAGCAAAGAACGACCTCAACCAAGCTACATATAGTCGAAGGGAAAGCGAAGGTGAAAATGTATACTCGGCGCAGGCGTAGTGGAGTAAACAAGGTGGTCTTTCGTTCGATCCACCACATCTGACATCCACAAGGCTGAAACATTATCCGCTAAAAGCCAGGCTGGTAAGGCTGAAGCTTGAGTCATGCGGGGTACTCTTACTACTCTTCTGCTCATAGTCATGAATCATGTAAGGGCACTTTGGCTGTAAAATCATCGAGCCTATGGTGCGAATTGGCGAAGTTTGAGCAAAGCCAAAGTGTCGAGATGCCCCTGCATGGTTTATTACTTTACGAGCAGCCGAGTATTCTAACTTGATACCTAGGAAAGGAGTATTTCAAAGGTAACAGTATCGCAGTACGCTCTCAACCATGATTTTCGAGAGCGTCAGAGCATGAGTTGTCCAGAGAGCTACTCCTCTTCATCTTCATCGTCGTCACCAAAAATAGCCTTGAAAAGGGCTTGACCAGGCCTCTCCTTTTCCAAAGCGTAGTTTTTTTCCGGATTAATGCCATGCCCGGGAGCTTGACTTATGTTTCGTCCAACCACCTCTGTATTGGAGGATGCTGTAGGCTCTATGCGAGGCATCGCCACTTTGGCTTGCTGTCCTTTCGTCACATCTGCATCTTCATTGCGCGGATGCGCTGCTGATGGCCATAGTTGATCGTTGTTCGCACTTTCAGCTTCTTTCGTGCCACGTTGTACCTGGGTTCCCTCTCGCATGACACCCGACAAGGACGGGTCTGGCAAAGGCACATTGAATCGTTTGCAGAGCAGCCTAGAGGGCAAGAAACTCGTAACACTCCTTGTCATAGTTCCGAACATACCCATCTTGGCTGCAACTTCCGCAGGGTCTTCCGCCTTTGCTGCTGGTCGTCTAAGCAAAGACTCGGCGTCGGACTCTCCGTGGGTGCTCGTGTCGCCCATGGCCGCGGATGAAGTAAAGCGGGAAGCCATTAGGCCCGTGATAGGCTTGAAGACCTGAGCCGCACGAGCGAACTCTTTTAGCTCAAGTGTCCAATCCTCCGTGTCCATGCTGGGAGCGCGAGCAGGCAATTCATCGTGCCTGGATGCGCTAGCACGAATCTGCAGATAAGCTCGATACCTAGCTCGCTTGGCTTGATCTTCTGCATATGGCATGTAGCCACTAGCACCACGGTTTAGAGCTTGAATAGCAGTCTGTATGTCGAGCTGCGGAACGAGATCTTGCAAGGAATTGTGTCTGACGCTCTCAGGTGGCTCATAACCGTCTGGTGGTTTCTCACCCAGAGCAGGTGGTAGATTGCTCTTTCCACTAACAGCGGCTAAGTGGTCGCGCGCTGCGGGCGTCAAGAAATCGAAGACGGATTTCCCAGGTAGTTGTGCTTCACCTAGCATCGCGGCCCGACTTTTGGAATCTAAATTCGAAGCTTTGGCGGCATCTGCAGCAGACACAAACTTTGGTGCAAAATTTGTCCCTGCAACGGGCTTTAAGGAGGACTTCCAACCCTCCGGGACGTCCTGGGGCTTAAAGTTGTCGTCTTGTAATGATATCTGTGAAAAGCATTCGAGCTCGTCACCAAGATTAAAGCCGTCCGGCGGTAGTCGTCCATCGTGACATTTCCGAAGTGCTCCTTTGAGACTGGCTAATTTCTTTGGGATAAAGACGGGTTTGTTAGGGAGTAAGGGATTGGCGTTATTCACAAGTGAGCCCTTCTTCTTTGGCTTTTTGTCACCACTAATGGTCCTGTTGTAGGAGATCTTAGGACCGACAGAGTAAGGGTCTTCGTCGTCCGAGCCAGTATCGTTCAGCACCCCAACACCGAACGCAGATTTTGGGGCTGACTTCCTGGCCATCTTGCCGCGTCCCCCTCCGCTGTCTTCTTCGGCAATCTCAAAGGACTGCTTCCGCTGCGTTGTGGACGACGTGGTGGCTTCGTTGCTGGCCAGTCCGGCCTCTCCAGAATAACCTATTCCTTTGTAATCTGTCTTACG
>Ga0210040_10004604_pt1 | contig 17911 bp, 5 predicted proteins | sample CryGeyCG12114_NA_FD_185462 | JGI IMG/M metagenome (GOLD analysis project Ga0210040, IMG submission 185462) | Groundwater microbial communities from aquifer - Crystal Geyser CG19_WC_8/21/14_NA (SPAdes) (version 2) | ecosystem: Environmental > Aquatic > Deep subsurface > Groundwater | place: USA... | reverse complement strand
CGAAGTAAGGGCACTCCGCGCACATGTCAGGAATTTTTTAAAATTATTTTGAGGCAAATCGGTTCATAAATGCGGCCGCTATCCTTTCTTAACCGCGAAATCAAGACCGTCATTATATAGATAGATGGTGAATGATTCAACACGCAAATGCAATCTCTTCCCATACATTATGACTTGGACAAATTACATACAGCCCAGTCAGATGAGAATACTTTGTTGGGAACGAGTATCCTTTCAAACAACCTGATACCGCAAAATGCACCAAGTTAGAGCCTCCAAATTCTAAATAAATTCAATGCACTGCGAATCCTATACACAGTTTGCTGAATTTTAATGACCCAGACACATAGATTATTAAGTATTGATGTTGTCCCAATCAAACAAATTAGTCCTATTATATACAATTGTCCTTCCTTTTCCAATGCTCACTCACTGTTAGTTAGCAATAGTAACTGATAGCACTAAATACTATAACTCGCTTCCACTGAACAACTTAGGAGTGAATGAACAGATTACAGCTGTCAAGAACACAACAAACAATTAGCCTTGTCTCCCAACTGGCACAACAAACTATACACTCATTCACAAATAAAACAAACTTAAATTTTTACAAGTCTTATATTAATAGAATCCTATACGCATACGGGATACACCAAAGATTTGCACCGCATGCATACACAATATATTTTCACAAATTCGCTTTGCAAACTCAGTAGTAAATACGAGATTGAACTTAATCCAATTTATGCCCGATGAACCAGCCTATCCTTCGTAAAACCTATCATTACCACCATTAACTACAAGACTAGCTACAAACTATCATTATCAGCCAAGTGTTCCATATATAGCATTGAAAGGGCACTCCAACAATAACACTGTACCTAACATGTTATAATCAAACCATCAATCACTTTTGGAAGCCAAAGTCCGCAACAACGAGTATTATTTTATTATTATTACTACTACCTAACCTACCAGCCCATTTTCTATATCTCACTATAGCCATTGACTTAGTTTCTATTTATGACAGATCTGTCCTTGCCCAACAGCTGATATCCCGCAGTTAGTGTCTGGTCTTACCCTATTGCCGATTCGTGTCCGGCCAGCAAATAAAACTGTGTCTCAACTCTCAAGTTAATTTAATTTTTCCAAACTATTTTTCCAGCGTGATACATGCTATCTATCAGACATCTAGGAAACAGTACTTACAGGACTTGGTGGAACAGGATAGTGTGAAGGCGGTTGAGTTTCTCCGGGTCTAAGTCCAGGTCCCGGATACCTTTGAGCAGCATGTTGAGGAGGATAATGAGGTGACTGCGGAGGAGGAGGATACTGTTGTTGATGGGGCTGGGGTGCATGATGTATCCCAGGAGGATTATAGTACTGTTGAGAATGTTGAGGTGGTGGCGGTCCTGGTGGACCACTTCTTGATCCTCCTGAGGGTGAACTCTACGGAAAAAAATTTAGCATTGATGGAAAAGAGGCTCGATATGAAGTGCATTGGTGTCTAGTTATTATATCTGATACATTGCAACACTAAATATTATAAACCTCAGCTAATTCGAAATCCGTTAAAAATGATTTTCAACATTGAAGCACGTTGGTGCTACGATGGTATAATTTTAACATATGTCCACATACAGCATATCCTTTCATATTAAAAAGAAAAAATAGAGTATCACCCTACAAAAACAGTTTTACAAAAAGGCAAAGGACTGCCTGAGCGAGTAGAAAGCTTAAGCTACATATTTCAAAAAGGTACATACCATCATCAGTGTAGATACATAAAAAAGAGTGCAACGATTTCTTACACTTTTAACCACTCTATAGCTCTTATACCCCACTACTATTGTGCATCCGACTATCCGTGTTCTTAAGAATGCATGCAACTGACATTCGCAAGCAATTCACGAGACGAGTCTTTGACACTGACCCTCTTTTTTCATCTCATTCGTTCTTGGAGAGTAGCACACCGAACTGACATTAACTTTCTTCCGGCTCAATTTATTTCCAGGAAGAGCAAGAGAGGAACCTATTCAACTACGCCTACTACTTCAATCGAATAAATCCCAAGTGCATTACTAGAATGAAATTTCACATTGAAAATGCAAATCGTAAAAGTCAATATTTACACTAACACTGGTGACAACCTCCATTCAAATCACTGCAAAATGCCGATGCAACAAGTGGGAAGATCATTATTAGGATGGTTGGATTATTGCGTAATTGAGCAATGTGCGATTTTGGTTTGTGTGTATAGGGTAATCTAGCAACCCTAATTTAAAATTTATGTGCAAATAAACACGAACAGTTTTTCAAGCCAGCTCAAATAAAAACAGTATTTACAATCGTATACCTATACTCAATACAAATTACATGCCAATGTTCGTACATACGGCCCGGTTTCATTTGAGCCACTCTCATTTTGAACGGTTCACCTCATATGGGTGACTTTCAATGACAGTCGAGTCAAAACCTCCCATACGGGGAGATTTTGATTCTCCGTGTGGTCTCAAGCTTTTCAATACAATGAGATACGAAGCTTAGAGAAGATAAACAAATAAAGCATACCTTATAATCATTTCCTTCAAAATACTGCACACACCAAACTAACTACACGTGCACTTAAATTTGCCACATATTTTACTTTTCCGGCCAAACACGCGATATGATATAATACTACCTATTTGACTCTATTTCAACTCGTAAAAAAACTATTTATATATACTTCATCAAATTAATCTGAATTATCAATAATTTACCAGCGCAGAATGTTTTCATCAATCAACAGCAGAATTTTCATTTCAAAAGGTAATAAAAAAAGAGACTCAACAAGCTACCACTTTTCTGTAACTAACTATTGCACAATTCTCTTATGCAACTCCATCCATATGCTATTACATTACAAGTACTATATTTCGAAAGCGCAATACATACAGAGGCTTGCTTTCCTTTCTCTCGTTACATTACACAACCTTTCACCACCGCATGAAGAAAGCATTGAAATAGAGACGGTATCCCTACAACTACTACTAAATAAAACTTTCACAACTTTCAGTACCCACGATACTGAATCCCCTCATCTCCACTTAGTTTCTATAAATATGTTCGCACTTTCGCACTTCAACCCAGTGTGCAAACACAACTACTAATGCTTAAATTCATAGTTGCATAGGTACTGCCACTGACACCATGAAGTACAACTTATATACTCTCATAAATCCGCTCTAACAACTATATTCAAATATGGAGTACAACGACTTGCTAATAACACTTCTCTTTAATAAACTGAGGACATTCCCTCAAAACAACGTATTAGACTGCCTAAAATGCCTTGTCAAAGAAAACTGCCCCCATATAAACGTAAAAAGAAACGGGCAAATGTCTTATGCAACCTTACAAAACAATCCACCAGAATTCTACAAGGTATATATAAAGATGCAAACATCCTGATTGACTCACAATGATCTGATTATATAAACAAGAGCTAGAATAAGTTCACTAGCAGTCCAATCTACTATGTGGGAGTGGTAGTGGGAACAAAACCTATATAATAATATTCACCCCCGTTTAAAAGCAACATGGAAAAACCCGCGTTTCATTTACAATTTTTTAAACTCATATTGACAGCAGTATACCACACGACACAAAAAAACATGCTTTCACTTTCAATGAAAGGGAACTATCAAATTGAATCCTGGCTTTCAAATGGATCCTACCCAATCTTCCATCCAAATGTGCACAGGCATTACTCCACTCTAGCAAAATGAAAATTGGGTGATGCAAAGAAAAGATAGATACATACATTCAGGTATATAAGGGTACACAGTACACTCATACATAAACTCTAATAGTTGTAAGTTATATATATACGCATACATTCCAAACACACACACACACACACACATACAACGGACCGGCAAATTCCCACGTGCCCTCTTCAAATCCATTCATGACACGTTCACCTAAAAACTTTGTACAAGTGTCCTTTAGCAATACAACAGGCAAGAAATGGCTATACGACCAACTTTATAGATGTGTTTATGTGTATCAATATTATTATACATGGAAACACATAAACACAAGAATGGAAGCAAGATTTTATCTTGCTTCTGTTTACCAAAAAGACAAAATATTACCAGTGCCTCCAGTCATTTATTTCATTGGAAACTAAAAAAGTCCTAAGTCCTGGTCGCATTCTCTACACAAAGAGGCACACATTTCAAACCTGCCTTGTTTACACTTTACATTTAAAAAGATTAAATAACTTTTGGTTTTAATTTGTTTATATAACAGCACAAACTAACTAACTCCACGTCAATACATTAATACAAGCACGTGCTAGTGTTGCATACCATTCAAAATTGAATAATAAATGATAACAAAACAAAATCTTGCCGATACTACATAATTAACTATGTATACCGTGATGAAACCCTACAACAAGATACAAGTGCAATCCAATTCCAACAGCTGCCTTCATTTCTGTTGTTCCTCAGCCAAACATTTGAATCATGAACCAAATCGGTACTTGCTTTTGTAGATTGTAGCGCTTTGATTGAATACGGTATTTCACTTTTTCAAGCCGTTTTACTCCCGTTCATAATTTCAACACAGGTTCTTCCTTCACTTTTTACATTATACTGAATAAGAACTGCTTAACTGCTTACTGTCTTTGATTTGTTAATTTTTCACAAATTCACACATTACGTACGTAATGCAAGCAAAATATTTAAAGACATAACACAGAGACAAAATTTCCCATGATAACAAAAAAGAAGGATCAAGGTTACCCAAAAATAGTAAACATCCAACGCATACATAGAGTTAGCTACTTACTATACCATATCAGACAGACCGATACTACATATATCAACTTGTCTTACGGTACAATGAGCACGACAAAACGAAAGTAAAAGTTAATTCTCATTATACCAACCTACGGTATTGTACGTATCATGTGGTTTCGTGTTTACGTTACAGGAGTGCACTAATAAATGAACAATCGTAGTAATTGCATGTTTGTCCAAACTATTTTCTTCCTTTGCTACAGTTATTTTCATTTCCCATTTCATTTAAAGAGCAGCCTAGACAGCCTTCGAGCCTTCTAAACTGCACCTCAATTATTTCCTGTATTTTCAAAATCACATTTAACAACACTAATTTTTCTTTGTACTCAGTGATTTAAGCTCAGTGAAATAAAAATAGTTTACTATTATTAATTCAACAAATAAAATATGCTGCAACAAATTGTTAGACCTTTTATTTAACCAATACTGCTAAATATAATGACGGGTCAATGAATTGAAACAATTGATGCACTAATATAAAAAATCATTGACTTGTCAACATGCAGTAGCAGCAGCAATAGCACGTGTTTATCTCCCCCTGTCAAGCACACTTTTATTTGTCTGGTGCAAAAAAAAACCCTAGTTCACTACATAGTGACATCACACAAATGATAAGGATAGGTCATTAACAAAACCAAAATATCTACTTACAACGCTATATAGGAGGAAATGAAACCAAGATATGAACTGTTTACATTCTCCACTATGTCCATTTCCCATTCACAAATTATTTATATCACGACCCCTAAAAGTCGTGCAAAAACTCATACCTATAGTCTAATCTTTCATTCACTCCCATCAAGTCAGCACAAAAAAACTAATAATTTCTAGAATCAATAAACACAAACATTTTATGCATAAACAGCATCCTTCTATGGGTTTATTACAGCATTGCGAGAGGTATAGATTTGTGTTCCATCCTATCCAGTTGGACTCGAAAACAAGTTTTGCTCAGGAAATGTACCAATATGTGGACAATAACCCATGATAATTTAGATGGGGGAAATCATTCATTCAGTTCACAACCTTATTATCCAAACTTCCAACCCAAGACGATATAAAGCCACATCCCTTGTAAGTTATTAGACTATATAATGCCCATTTTAGTAAATAAACGAAATCCCACGTGCTTCACATGCGTTCTTTTCATTGACTGTGGTCAACTTTGTCATGTTATGATGTTATCTACGTCTAATTGCATGCAATACACAGTGTCAGCTGCTCACAAATGAAATTGCTTATTGCTTGCAAAAACCGGAAGGAAACAGAAAAAACGACGACACTGCATTATTGCTTTTCTTTTAGGACAAGAAAAAATACGAGTTTGCCTGTACTGCTCGAAAAAAATGCAAGATACGGAACACTTGAACTTGCCTTCTTTTTTTCCAGAATAATATGCAAATTCTCATTATTTACAAAGATAAAGTAAGCAGTAATAACTATTTTATTCAATGAGCTCTTTATATTCCCATTCGCTGGAGCCCTCCGACCGGTTTGTTCCGTACCACATCTGCTACACTCAGGAAGTTATATCCATTGATAATAGTAGCAGTTAACATCCACTTGAGTCAACCACAAATCTTTTTGAATACTTTCTAACCAAGGATTACATCCCATTTGTTGTATACTGACCTACCTAACATAGAGAATAATGAGAATGATTTTTTTACACTCGTATTCAAGTGCATTCCAATGTGAAAATAATTTTTTAGCATTGCGAACGTTTTTTATGCCATACAATACACGATGATCATGATACGAACTGTTTTCCAGTTTCGCAGTGAAACAATCTTATATCATTAAGCATTTGTTTTATTGCAGGAACGCTGGGAAACTTACCATTTACACACACAGAAAAGCAGTAAGTAACAACTTTAATACATAATTTTACAGTTGACCATTTAACATCAAAAATCCCTTGCTTCAAAGAATGAAGTGAATTTTTTCTTTCTACCTTTAACTAATAAACAAAGACAGTAACTGGCTTAGGTAGAGGTGGATATGAAGTCATAGAGGCAGCCAAAACCGAATGTATACTCCAAACACTAGTCTAACAAACTCACTAACTACATGTTAGAATGTCAATAAATATCCTGCTAACGAAGTTTAGAATTAATGAACCATATTTACAAACATAAAACGTCTCACCTGTCTGTAAACAGCTTGTGGTGGATAATTTGGCGGAGGTGGATGACCGTACGAATTGACTGGCGGTCGACTATTCGACGGCGGAGGTGGTGGTCCACCTTGCCAAGAAGAACCAGGAGGATATTCGCTTTTCCCATGAGAAGGTCCATTATAAGACCCATGTTCATAACCACCAGGAGGAGGATATCGATGTCCATGGCTCATTCCAGGGGGAGCAGCACCCCCTGGTGCAGTCGCACCACCTCTGAGCAACTCGTTTAAAGTCGGAGTAGGCCCACTCGGTTGTGAAATACTCTGGCCTGACATGGCAGCAGAATTTGGTGGATAAGCTCCTCTCATTTGAGGTGGATATTGTCCCGGTCCTGGGGGAGCACCTTGTTGTTGATGACCACTAGCACCTCCGGCTCCACCCGGTGGACCTCCTGGTAATGGCTTTCCTGTAAACAGAAAATTAACAAGCATTAAAATACCAGAACTCAAACGCAAATTCGTTCTGCGACTATCCATTGAGTTCACTAATTACCAGGAAATCTCATGGGTTGCTGTTGATGAGGAGGATACTGATGTTGTTGATACGCATTCATATTGTCGTTGCTATTATGATGCTGAGGATGCTGCTGATGATGCTCATATCCCATCCGGTATGGGGGGTAACCGGAGGGATACTGCTGATGAATTTGTTGTTGAGGGGGATAACCATGAGGGGGTCCACCAGGAGGACCAGGTTGTTGAGGAGGTGGCTGTTGTGACTGTGGTGCACCCTCCGAAGCATTCAAATTATTTTCATTGGGCATTCCTTTCTGTGGTTCAGGATGACTATTGGCTTGGCCATCACTTTCAGCGTAAACAACTTTGCTGACCATACTATATTATCCGAAACGGTAATTTGAGCTTAGTTTACGAATAGGATTCTACAGGATGGACGTTTCCATAAGTTTTCCATCGATCCTCTTTGAATGTCACACTGGAATCCGAAAGCACTTCACACACAATCTGTAGAACCGTCATACTCTCCCGTCCAAGGATCGATAGGAGCGTTCAGAAAACCCAACTAAACAACACAAACGGAAGAAATACACTCACCGAATACTAAAACCCTATCCTCACACCTCACATACACTTCCAAAAGCTGATTTGTAAAAAACGATAAAAATAGGCTAAGTTGGACTTTTTAGTAAACGGACTCCTCGATCTAAATTAATGAATTCTCTTCGCACTTTACAGTAATATCATGCAGCGAAATTTAACTAATTTAGTAAACCATCCTTCTACTTATGAATCCAAATCCAACACTCTTCTTTTCGAAATCGTCAACTTGATTACTTCTATCTGCTGTCAACTCGTCAGTCTACCTCAAATTCCCTAACGCCACTTATAACAATGTAACATTTTAACATCTCAGCTATTTTATTCCAAACGGCGTTCTAATTTATCAACTTAAACAGAAACCAGGAATTTAGGTGGGTCCTTTATTTGAACCCCTCGTTCACAAGCAATCTAGTTGCGTCCTTCGGGCACACTCATATAGTATAACTTACTAAAACTGAAACATTTCAGCAGAGAAGTAGTAGTATCACAAACTAATTTTTTCAAAATCACGCTACAACTCACATATTACACAAAATTTCTTGAAATTTTTTCAATCCTCTTGTACACAATTAGTATGGGCATTTTGTTCTACCCAAAAAACTTCAACTTCTCTTATTGTCACTCAATAATAATAATATTTCACGAGGCTTTATTCCACTACTCCTCATCATCCTTCGTCTTCTAACTTAGTACTTTAAGCTTCATTCTTTCTACATAGTTCTCCTATCCACCTCACTGTGTGTGCAATGCAATATGTATGTGCTCTCACAGTCCGTATAATACAAGTACGTGAAGTTTGTGTTTAGTACTAGTAGTCAGTGTAGTATCTGGCTCTACACTTTTGAATCTAGCCCTATAGAATTGGATTGCCTCTCGGTCCCACAGAGTGAAAGACATGCACATAGACAGTTACAATATATACTCAACAACGTATACCCTAAGAGCCATCAAAAGCAGCCAGCTTTTTGCTCAATAATACACACAGAGAGCGAGAGAAAAGCATCAGAGAGTTTAGTTACTGGGTTCGTTCATTTCGTCCTTTACTTCCATCCTTCGCATCCATTTGGTAGGACAACGAGCTTACATAGCTACCAACCACTCTCACACAGCCAGTCAGTCAGTACTACTACTACAAACTGAAAGTATTGCAAACGCTTGAATCCTTTGGTACGTAATGCATAGTTAGTCACTCACTTAGTTAGTTAGCAATGCCTTATGGGTAGATGGTGGCGCATAGAAGTGTATAATACGAACAAACCAAGCAGCTTTTTGTGTCTCACTAAAAGTTGTATCCAACACTTACTTACTAACTAACTAACTAGCTATAAGACTAACTATAGAGAGTCAGCAGTTTACAGTATATAGCACTTTGCGCCTACCAAGTAACTCGCGCTCATATCTATAGATATCTTCAAGTAGGTAGGTACTCTCCACATACATGCATTTCTAACTTACTAACTAACTACATATAAAGTAGTACATGCCTGCTATATGCTCAAAGGACGGTACGACCAGTAAGTATGTATCGTTCGCTCGGTTCGTGATGTGATAAGGGGAAATAGCATGAAAGCTCAATATTGTGAGAGGTGTATTCCTCCGCTTTATTTCCAACACTGGGTTGGTTTTGCATTAGGCAGCCAAGCTCGCACGTAACGATGAACATAGCAGCATTGCTCCAATAATGCTTCTCTCAGGATGTAGCTCTCTTATGCAGGCTACCACTACTAAAAGTAGTTAGAAAAGCAAGCGGATTTGTACTGAACGCAAAGGAAACTCACAGGCAATGTTGTTGTATGGCTCAAGCATATAGTTTAGTACTAAAAGGTTGAACTAACTATATAACCAGGTTTTGAAGCCAGCGTGCCTTGGTGTTGTTATCATGCCAGTATTAACGAAGTAAAACTAGCATGTAGTGCTGCTGGTGCAACACACAGAACATAGAATTATTGACTGACTGACTGAGGCTTTGGTCCGCGTGACCTGGCCCGGAAGGTTGAGAGGACCAAGAGCCACTTTTATGGCCCTCACAAGAGGTCCAAAAAAGGGACCAGTTGGGCATGCATGGACAGTGAAATGTAGGTGAGAGAAGGCGGGAAAAAGCCGGCAAACTCTAAGAGCAAAGAATGGACTAGATGAGGCAATTAAGGGTTGAGAGCGTAGTCACATTGTTAGCTGGTTGGGTGATGCGTCTGAGTCATTCTTTTGAAAATGGGATGCTCAAAGTTCTCTTCTCCTTTTTTCCCTTCTAGAACGGGTTTTTAGGGTTTTGTTGGGCTCTCTCATGTGAAAATCAACAGACCCATCGTTCAGCCTGCCTGCTACATACATGTATGCAATGCTCCTGCCTGATACTGCTGCACACAAGTTTTTTCGTTCCCCAAAAACTCTAACTCACTATTTGGGGTTTAATGCCACAACCATTCCTGAGATAGACGGCGGCATCATCATCATCTATTTTTCTTGCAGTCAAAAGGATGAGAAACTCGGGTTCTTCGTTGTAGCTTTCAGATCTCGTGTACATGTACAATGCTGGCTTGAACATTTTGCTTTTTTCTAACATTCAGAGTTAGACTTGTGTGCGTGTGTATGTGGAAATGCTTGCCTGCACATTCGTATGTGTACAGATATAGTAGTTGATTTGGCTGCCAGGGCTATCCTTTTTAGCTTGAAAGCATGACCGAAAGAATTCACTTTTGCAAGAAGGTTACTTACTCACTTACTGCTATGTACAAATAGAGTTTTAAGATAGAAAAGTGGATGAATAAAAGTTGCTTTTTCATGAGAATTAAGTATTTGTGTATGCTGTCTCCGATGTTGTTTTCATAAGACTAAGCACATGCTTTTTGGGTTGACTGTGAAAGTAGGTTTTCATTTGGGATACTCTAGGATTTAGATTGAAGGTGGTAGTTAGTTTGGTTATAGTTTACATGGAAAAGGTCAAATCGTGTTACTGGAACTTTGAGGGGCTAAAGGCAGCCAAATTGTAATGATGTTTGTATTTTCTGAGGGTGAGTGAATGAAGAAGTAATTGTGAGTTTCAGATTAGTTCCTTTTGGCATTCTGTCAGGGAAGGAACTATGTAGTTGTGAGCTCTGTCTCAAAAGGTGAATTACAAACTTTGAGAGAGGGAAAAAATGGAAGGACGGGAAAGAATAGTGATTGCTCCCGCTCTCGAATGGTAATGCTGAGATGATAGCTTTTGTCCTGCTTTTTTACACAGTTTGAAAAATATATGATCCCATGTGGGGATGCCAAGAAGGAAGTTTAGTTTGTAAATAAAACGTTCCGATACATAGGGAATGTGGAATTTTTCAGGTCATTCCTTCATTTCATACATTCACATTTGTAGTAAAAACTGATGCATAGTATGCATTTTGCTGTTTCATCCTACGAACGGATATTTACGCACTCGTGGAATAAAAACATAAGAATGAGCTGAAGTTTTCCCTTTTTGAGAGTTAAAAGTGCACTGACTATGCTCCATAGGGCAGCTTTAGTTAAATTTTATTTGTTTTGGACCGAACAACGGAAGGTATGTGGATGTATGCATAATAAATGCTATTAGAATTCAAATGCCTATTATTTACGAGCCAGTCGTTTGTGCCAATTATCTCTAAATGGGGTAGGGATGGAAGGAAATGGATTTTTTGGGGGGAACTTTTCCTACCCTTTAAAAATATATGTTTGTTGTCATCCTCATTGCATTTTTTACACACTCAAAGGAAATAAATATCATGGAATGCTTGAAAAAAATACTTATTAATCAGCACTCAGTAATTAATTGACTAATTAGTACAGCTACATATGTATCGTTCACAGGAATGTCTTTTTAAATGCATTTAATGACAGTGATTTTGCTTTTGATGAGTTTGAGTTACAAATTAGTCAATCTTCTATCATAACAAGTATAATCCACATGGACTCATAGGTCGTACAGCTGTTGATTGAAAAACAAGATTTGCATTCATTCATGTTTCAAACTTCAGAGCATCATCATCATGCTTTCCACGCTTTTTTTTCATCAGATTGTGTACGAGATAGGGACTTTGTTGTTTCCATTCATATCCTACATCAACATTTTCATCATTGCAGTCATGTTATACATTCAATGAATGCACTCTATAAGTATCAACAGTGCCAAATTTTATTGCGTAATTAAATGCATTCATCTCTTTGTTTACATAAGCAGACTTGAAAGGGAAAGTGTTTAACCTTTGCAGTATTTGTGGTATTTCATACGGCCTTGAAATCGAGATAAATCAGGAACCTTATGCAACTTCCATGTGTCATTAAACTCTGTGCTTTTAATATCCCCTCGTTTCTTCCTTCATTTTAAACAGTTAAACTCTTCAACTTAAATTGCTTTAACTAACTCCGGATCCGGAACCACGTATGTGGAGTTTCCAAAAGCTTAGCAAATGATGAGAACAAAAGCGCTCTATTTTATTGCGCAAACAATTTTGATCCCATATAAATGAACTACATATTTTCGATTGTGAATCAAAGTAGCGCAATAAATCGAACGTGCACCTATAGCACTCCCATCATGAAAAAGTTCATTAGGTTCCATACTGAATTGACTGCTTGTGAGACTGAGCTCGTACTTAATGATATGCCTGCCTATGGAGCTATAAAAGACTAGATGGGAATAACAAGATAAATATTACGCACTTTGTGTTCAAACTGTTTCTGATGACATCTCACTATATCATCATCCTATAACTTCATGCCTTGATGCATTACTCACTGTGCGTGCTCTCATCTTAATAATGATGTTTTTTCCAGAATGCATTATAAAAATCTATCAGCCCGCTGACTAACTATCTCGTAATCATGTTTTAATTGATACAAAAATAGACAAAAAATAGCGGGAGCTAGTTTCATATTACATAATATCCGCAGTATTATTCAATTAGAGATGGAAGCGCTTAAAAAATGTGAGAATCCCTATACGCCAGTTTTATTATGCACGCTGAATAAATTACAGGCACGACACCCTGCTAACATACTACTACCATATGAATGTGCATTGGGCATCAAAATTGCCAATTTTGAATAACCCATAATGCATAGTTACAACACAGCCTATAAATGGATTATAACATTGAAGAAAAAAAACTTTCCTTGTCAGATCATAATCATTCCCATGTGTGAGCAATGTCATAAGAAAAGACAACTTGTCCTTTTCACTTTACCTTGTCGTCTTTGCGTCATTAATGCATTAGTGTGATGGGAAGGAAATGAAAGGGAAAAGTATACATGCACGCAGAATGTCATTCTAATTCCTGTTATGAAAATAGTTTGCCAGTTTATTAGAAAGCACTCAAAGGCTACAGCATTTACAACAATCCGACCTTACGTAAAATCCGCAAGTTGTATAAAGTTTCCACTACTTAGCTGTATACAGTTGTGCTCATGTTTACTATTATTCTCAAAATCCAAAAAAAATATTTACTAGTCTGTGCTTCAAGGTACACAGGTAGGTATTTAGTTCGTTAGGCAGGTAGTATATAACTCACCTGTCTCCTCGTCTCACATGAAAAGAACTCCATTTAACCCACGCTCACAATGCACAAATGTGATATGGAATTCTTTCCAGATTGCTTCGTTAGACTCGCTCTATGTAGTGTTGTTAGTTAGTTAGTAACTTCATTTTTTACACCCATCCTGTACACATCAAACCATACTTCTTTCACAGAACCAATCTGTTACGGTAAAGTTTGGAATAAAATCATTGCTTAAATTGGCAACAGCATTTGTAAAGTCATTTTTGAAGTTGATGGATCAAATGGATACTTGAATTTTTCTCTAAATCTCACTGCAGTTGGAAAATTGGCGGTCCTAAGTTGTAACTAGAAACTGCCATATGCTCACTTACAAAGATGAGTACAGAGTAAGACCATGTTAACCTGTTTCATCATCCTCCTTTTTCTCATTTTCCATCTGCGTAACATTAAGAAGCTATGTACATGGAGCTGGAGCACGTAAGTTTGTACCTTGAAGCAAAGTCAAGCATCATTTCCATGATACTGGTTTGATTTGAGCCAGGTAAGTAAGCACTATAGGAATAGCATATGGGCACGAATTTCTTGTTGCTTGTTCGTTTCATATTTTTTGTTCGTTAGTTAGTAAGTACCTGCATGCCAATGCCAACTCGCATATTGAGTGCATGACTCAAACACGGGTCTAAGACTTGGTAAGTTAGTTAGTTAGTAAACAGGTATGGTGTGCATCCGTGCTGTAGAAAAAGAAAATAATGATTTAACTTGTGATAGTGTGTTGTTAAAAAATATATGAAAGTTGCATTACCTCTTTTAGTTTTTGGTTAGCCTTGGAGTGGCTGACATCACTTGTATAAAGGATTTCAGAATTGACAGGGATGAAATGTTGGTTCCTTTGAGTTAGTTAGTCGCAGTAAAAGCACTCATCTTTAGGTACTACTCTCAATTGCTAAATACTAGCTATAGTTTGTTCATAAGTAGGTAACCACTGCCATGTGAAATATAGCTAGACAAGTGGTTTTAGTTAAACCTTACTGCTTTACAAGTATTGCAGTACATACCTGATATGCTAACTGACCAACCAGCATTGTTGTTAATAGGTTTTTGCAATGAAATGGGTAACATGTAAAGAAGTATGAATATTTTTTTTATATGGCATTTAAGATGTCCTAAATAAATCATGACTACTTTCTTTCATGCAATTCGGAGAAAATGTAATCCCAAAAAGGTGAGTTTGGCTGCATCCAAGAACCTTTTGCTTTTCTCCCGTTGAGCATAAAAATGTGGAAGACAGGTGTAATTTACTCACCATTCAGATTTCATGCACAGGTGGTTTTCCGTTTATGAGTTAATTAGACTTCCTTGAATTCAAACATGTGCGGTATTTTATGCAGCTAATTGTATTTAAAATATGTGTTCAAAAGTATAATGAAATGAAATTATTGTTTTCTAGGTAAGAAAAGTTAGTTTAATTAGTATGATTGTTTTCAATTAACCAACAGTTTATAAACTTGATTTGTTCAGCATGGCGTTTTTGTTAATCAAGAGAAATGATTTCATTGGCATCACGGCATCACTAGCCTAAGCCAATATTCTCAATGTCAATTATCAATTGAAAATTGAAATTACAAGAGCTAATGGCAGGTATGTGCAAAAAACGTGTGATCTATATTCACGTTGTCATATGGAAGGTCTTGTGATTTTCTTCATGAACTGTAAACTGAATTTGCTTCTGCTCAGCAAATTTCTTACACTTCGTTCGTAAAAATGATGCCAATTTTTTCCTTGCATAGTAAATCTGTGTATGTTTGTAACGAAAGAAAATAAAAAGTTTCTCCCTGCAAAAAACATATGAGATAAAATGATTGTCTCATCTAATAAGTTACAATACTGTTGAAATTCATAACCTACTAACCAACCATCCGAGGCAAGCATGTAAAAAAAAACTTAATCTATCTATTACATTACAAACGAAACCGGTTCATTTATTTGCTCCAGTTGCTTGTATCCGTTAGTAAACGAAAAGAAATCGCTCACGTTCAAAGAATGAAAGAAAGAATCTATGAAAATGCGAATAAATTTATTATTTCCATTGATAATGAATGGTATACCATAAACTGATAACCGCCTTTAGATCGGAATAAATTATCCCCGAGTAGTTAGTTGGGTGAAACATGCTAATCTGTCCAACTGCACATCTCGTTTCAATACATGCATTTTCGGTACTTGCACATTCGCATTAGCTCACATTTTCAAATTATGCGTACTCTTACTCTTAAAAGTATGCACTTCATCCGATGCATGTTCTGGCATGCATTTAAAGTATACATGTGGCAGCAATCAGCAGAGTTCACACCCTACCACATCAAAACGTCTAAAATAATAAAAATTGGAAAATAAAAAAGGTTTAAAAACAAAAAATGTTAAAAATAAAAAACGAGATTGTCTGCATGGATTTCTTCTTTTCCATTCTATGAAAACTCTAGCTCAAATAATTTCTTTGTTGTGCGTAAAATCCACGAAAAATTCAACATAATTTTTGCAACCAAGCAAACATACGCAGAAAAAATGATTTTCAACGCGATTGTGCTTATAAATGCTACTCCTTAGTTGTGTATTACTTTGATGATTTACAATTTTACATTTTTTGGTGTTTTTAGTTTCGACATTTTGATGGAGAGGGGCTCACACACACACAAGTCTATGAATACTAATACGAATGACTTGCCAATTAATGCTAACGAAGAATTTAATGTAAGCTCATAGCTATGAGCTGTATTATAGTGCATGAAATTTTTCATTTCTAGTTAAAGGCACATAAATCCGGGTAAATTAATAGTTAGCAACTAAACGAAAAGGAATACCTCTTATTATAAAATCATCTAAATTCCATGTATTTGAGAATTCTAAACTGAACACACTGCTATAATAGTATTCTCTCTGTAGTGTTGCACTCTTTTGTATAGAAAACTCCATTATCCTATTTGTGAATAAATAGTGTGCATAAATAATACTACATTGCTCCCAGTTTCCACATGCAAATGATTTAGCATATAGCTTCATGCACGTCCAAAATTTGAGTCAGTTGACGGATTATGCATGCATAGCATAAGCTCCAGCATTGTAGTTGTAGCTTCCTTTGTCAAAAGAGAGTTTGCGGAAACAAGCATTATTCTAAAGTGATCGACAGTCAAGTTTACACTGCTGGAGCAAAAAGCAGGGAAACTGAAAAACAAGCCAGTGACATTGTATAAAGGTATAAAGTGTGATGTATGCAATGATAAACAGGGAAAACTCTTTGACTTAGGGTTTTTGTTCATTCCAACCAAAGTTTTACGTGCCTGTGAGTCTTCACTTTTATATAATTCAATGAGCAATGAACATACTATACTTGAGTCGGATAGTAGTTAGTAGCAGTTAGTAGCACGTAGTTTCATACACATATAATGAGTGCCAGTCTGCGTTTTCAATTTAGTTCTGTTTGACAATCATTGAAGACTGGTTGTCCTTTTTTTTCTCTCAAATTTTCCCCCACCGAATGCTATACTACGGTATCCAGCTCCGGAATACTACTTGCCAATTGTGCCACATTTTTCTTTCCAGGCGTCCAGAATACATTTTAACATTTTAAAAATAATGTGAGGAGAGAAGAGTTTTGACTACGTTATTTACCATTTTTCCTTAAAAGAACAATAACTATTTTTCATGCAAAATCAACACGCATAAAATTCAGACTACCAAGTTATAGATGCTCAAATATAATTTCTTATGCACACCTGCTGATTTCAATCACCACTACTTTACAACCCGCAAGCCAAGGCATATTTGTGTCCAAAACCATTGTTCCCACTCTGCACACATATTGCACAGACTAACTAAATAAGTTTTACATTTTCTATACTACTCTGTATGTTTTCTAACTAACTAACTAACTAATGCATTATGCACACTGGAGAGCCATGAGAGCCACTAACTAACTAGTTAATGCACAATATTCGTGACTCTTGTTACAAGCAAGTTGTTAGCGCCAAATTTTTCTTGCTGCAAACCAAATAGACGGATCCTCTTACTAAGATGGCGTTTCACAATCATTAGTCCTATGCATGGTTGTTTAGTTAGTTAGCTTGCTATGTTGGTAACAACAATACCAGAGAAATCCTACGCGTAGTGCTATTTACAACGATATACTTTTGCGCTTCTTCCAACCCATCCTTTTCTGACGGCATTTTCCTCCTTCTGAAACTGACTGCATGTTCCATATGTTGTTTTCTACAACAACAGCCCTTTGTATTAAACTCTTTGGCATATGCTTGCATTTTGCAA
>Ga0210040_10004602_pt1 | contig 17923 bp, 23 predicted proteins | sample CryGeyCG12114_NA_FD_185462 | JGI IMG/M metagenome (GOLD analysis project Ga0210040, IMG submission 185462) | Groundwater microbial communities from aquifer - Crystal Geyser CG19_WC_8/21/14_NA (SPAdes) (version 2) | ecosystem: Environmental > Aquatic > Deep subsurface > Groundwater | place: USA... | reverse complement strand
TACCGGAGTCAACCGGCGTTGCGTTCGCTAGAGCGGTAACTCCCATTTGACCGTACTTCTCAAGTTCACGTCTAATATCACTACTAAACGTGCGCTTCAAGAACGATTCGGTCTTGTCAAAGTTACCCTTCGAGCTGAACTCAATCACCGGTTGACTCCTTTCTTAGTTTCTTTTACTACGCGATGCGGTAACTAAGGGTTCCTCGAATAGCGTTTGTGGAACCATGTGTCCCACCCACGGCAAACTGAAGACCGCCGTTAGAATCGATTAGCGCAATTGCCGTACCATAACCACCGTTGTAAGAGTTAGCTACTGTCTGAGCATAGCTGCCATCGAGGGGACGATAACCCGTCCTCATTTGACCGAACCACTGACCATTCTGACGCTGGTTACCGCTGTAAACAGAGAAGTTGAAAGTCAATAGACCCCCACGAACACTCACTGCGTTTATGCCTGGGCCGGAGTCGTATCCTGTGTCGGCCTGATTATCATAGGCTGCTACAAGCCAGTTGTTGGGAAAGTCCCAAAATCGCCAAGCTCCAGATGAGAAACAGAGAGTAATGCCACTGTCTTGAGGTACCTTGACACTATCAACCAAATCCGTCGTAAACGAAGCGTTGAGCTCTGCTTCCGTAATGTTACGGGACGGCAGCCAGAACTGCCCATTCCACACAACATCTTGTCCGCCAAAGTAATTGACAGCGTGGGTGCCGAACGGAATGTACATCTTAGTCGAGTTTGCCGCGGCCATAGCCGAGATCAACTTAACCGTAGCTTTAAGGTTTCCCGCACCAGTAGACTCAGTCTGAATAGTGCCTATGGGCATCCATACATTGTTCGTCTTCTGCCATGTGGAATAGCGGTGAAGCAGACCGCTTCCCATGTCGTATCGCGTCACGGTAGCGAGATCGCCGTTGGCCAACGACGTGTCGGCGATCATCAAGTCAAAAGTGCTGAACTTTTTACCGACGATTCGGGCAACGTCAAACAACGGACTGAATTCCGACCCTGCTTTAAGCGCAGCACGAATTTCGGGTGGGAAGTTGTAACCGGCATCTACCCCCGGGTAGATGTCATAAGGCCCTGCCATTAGGACTCCTTAGCGGTAGAGGCCGGGCACGGCCGTGAATATGTGAAGGCATCAACTACCCGTAAGGAACGTGCCGGGATCCGTACTGTCTTCAACAACCAGTGATTTGTTGTAGGTGTACGTTCCAGAATCCGTAAGGTCTTCAGCCATAGATGCGTTCTGAATATTGAAGATGCCAGGATCGTCTGCCACCTCGGTAAAGCTCGGGTTTAGAGGTGTAAGACGATACAGACCAGCAATACCACTCTTGACAAGCCGCGATTCCGAAAGTGCCTGGTACAGACCGATCTCGTTGTCGCCGATAAGGTCGCCCGTGCCATCAGTTTCGAGAACCAGCGGGCTAAGACCATTAACACGATCAGCGAAGATCGACAGCACAAACTGCGGATTCTCAAAGAATCGAAACAGATCGTCCATCAAGACAAGATGTGGCTGCTGTCTCGTCGAGCCGTAAAGCTGCTCTTCAATATAACGAAGCACTGAAGGGTTCGTCTTGGTTGAGTCGATGACAATATGCGCCAACGGAGCCAGCGGCGTTTCCGACTTTGGACGCTTTGGAGTGGTTGTGAACTCCCAGGAAAACGTCGAGGGTTCGGAAGATGAACCGATCGACGAATATGAAGCTTCTGACGGAGCGGCAAGTGCATTGTAGACGATATGAATCTTGTATCCCTTGTCGGGCCCATCAACATCATTACCGATTCGAGTTCGATAGGAAAATGCGAAGGGTCGACGACGCTGCTGAGTAGCAATCAGTCCGCTGTCGAGAATTACCGTGCCGTCATGAATGGAGAACTCATCAGGATAGGTGTAGGCCTCAATGGTGCCTGCAAAATCCTGTCCACCAGCAATGTTCAGATACTTCAAGCCATCAAGGTAAAATGCCCGCGCTTCGCCACCTGGTGTAGATTCCCTCACGGAGGTCAGACCGTTCCAAGCCACGCCAACGCCATCAGTGGTGTACAAGACACCTCGATCAACGCCGGTCTCAAAGCGACGGTCACCAACCTTGTCCCAAATAAGTCGAGGCACGATTCCTCCTTCCGTGTAAGATGCTACTCAGTCCACTGAGCGACGATGCCGAATGAAAGACCTGTTGTACCTGGAGTTACCGAGGTCCAAGGAGTAGGATTCGCCGGGGTGACCGAATATGCCTGCGCGGCATAGTAACGAATTCCCAGCGGACTTGCACCCAACCCGTTGACAATCGTTGGGGTAGGTGCCAAATATGTACGAACCGTCATTGCCTGATCAACATTCATTGCCAGCAGGTAGGTGCCAGGCTGCAATGTAACGCTCAATCCGGTGACCGACTTGACGCCTGTAAACGCGGAAGCAACCGTAGTGGATGGCGCTGCATAAACCGGAGTTCCGGTCGGCTGATGAAAGCCATCCGTCGCATAAATCCCAAGAGCCACATTTGCTGCGGCTGTGGGTCCCGTCGTGACTTCAAAAGCCAGTGCAGTAACAACGGTCGCCGTCTTGACCTCAAACGGTACATACCGAACTTCGTTTGCAACAAGCGGAGAAGTGCTCACGCCGTGAAACGAAGTTCCAGGAACTCCCCATTCAAGAGTGCCGGCGCTGGTCTTGGCAGTTCCTCGCTTTATCTTGGTGCTGAATAGGGCCTTCAGGGCAGTCTCAACACGAGTTGGGAATCGGCCGTTACTGTCAACACCAACCGGCTTATAGCCCACCATGTCGATTATCCTTTCTAGCCATTCGTGCCCAGTCGCGCTTTGCGCTGAGCATTAAGGTCTCGGTTACGTTGAGCAAGTTCGTTGCGACTCATCCGCTTCTTCGGCGGCTGATTCTTCTGGTTGATCACCTTAATAAGTGTCAACAGCTTGTTCAGATGCCAGTATTGGCATTCAAACGGAATGGTCAACGAGATCATGTAATAATAAAGAATCTCAGCCGTAATAACGTCACGGCTACGAGGAGCATTGGGCGGATCGTTGAACCACGTCGCAGTCATCTTTGCGTCGAGGTACTTGTTGATTTCCGCGTAAATTTCTGGAGTCAGATGCTGAAAAACCTGCGGCGGGATTTCGCCTGCAAGGCTCATGCATTCGAAGTAGCTATGAGTTTCTTCCGTCGTCTTTTGTTCATGACTCAGGAAGGGCTTCTCATGCTTTTCCTCCCATTTTGAAAGGGAGGCCAAAGAATGCTCAAGCACCAGAGTATAGTTGTCCATGCTTACAAACTTGTTCGTGCTCTCATCATAAACTTCGTTCCCTAGCGGAACAATTACCTTCAACATCTTCAGCCCCCCTTTCTTAGGTGCGGCGTGTACATCGCCATTAAGCAGCTTTCGCGTGGCCGCCTGTACTTTGGGCGGGATCATCCTTCATAGCCAGCTGGGCAACTGCTGCCCAGGTTTAGGTTAGGCGATAGGTCCGCCATAATTAATCCCCTTCGCGGGGATTTTAAGACCTTCCAATTCATCGTTCAGCTTCTTGATGGTCTCTTCGGTGTCAGCCTGATTCACATACGCCAGGGTGACGTGAGGCCTGTATTCGAGGAAGGAATCGATGTGAGGAAGGAATCGGAGACGTCGGTTTGCCTCGCCAAGAGCTGAATTGGTCTTGAGCTTGGCAACGACGCAAGAATAAGGTTCGTTGAACTGCGGAGGGAAGGAGTCGACGTGATCGATCTGCACTTCCGAAAGGTCAAGCCCGTACAGGAGCTCGTCAACCGAGTCTCGCTGCTTCACACCGGCATTCTTGTCGGGAGTCAGCCCATACAGCAAAGTACAGTGAGCTTCGGTCGAACCGACAGGTCCCTTGACGTACTTGAGCTTCGGGTTCGTGGAAAAATAGAACCAATCCTTGGACTTCTCGAGAATGTCGAGAACGGGGAGAGGCTCGACGTCAAGCATGATGCAGCCAAAGTCTCCGAGCGCCATACCGAGTCGCTCATAGATCTGAGGAAAATCGTACATCGTGATCGGCTTCTTGCGCGGATCAAAGTTTGCCATCGAAACTCTCCTTTCAAGAGAGACAGAAAAATAGAACGTGCGGGAAGAGACCCAGGGCCTGTTCGTAGACGTAGAATCGTCCTTGACCAGTCCCTGGGCCCCTTCCCAATGAATTACGACCCGGCGGCCGCGAACAGCTCGATGACCTCGGTCGGAAGAGGCAGACGCGCCGTACCCGCACCGCTGTCAGAGCCGTACAGGATCGTCTCCAGAGCAGCCAGGTCAGCAGCGTCGACCTTAGTCGAGTCGATGGTCAGCAGCGCAGAAGGCTTGAAGCCCGGAACCTCGACCGGAGTCGTGGAAAGCTCCCAGCTGAAAGTGATCGCCTCGGGAGAGTCGTTCACCGTGCCGTATGCACGCTCCGTCGGAGCCGCGAGGGCGCCGTACACGAGGTGCAGCTTGTAGCCGTGCTCCGTGCCGGAAACGTCGTTACCGAACAGCGTGCGGTAAGACAGACCGAACGTCTTGCGAGGCTGCTGACCGATGGTCACGCCCTTGGAGGGGCTCACCGTACCGTCGCACTGCGCAAACTCGTCGGGGTACGTGAAAGCCTCGATCGTCGCGCCGAACTCCTCGGCGGAGATAAGGTTCAGGTACTTAATATTGTCGGCGTACTGAGGCGAGGCCTCAGCGCCCGAAGGGCTCTCCGTGACGGTGACGAGACCGTTCCAAGGGTGCGCCTCGTCATAGATGCCATCGGAGCCCGGGATGTACAGGACACCGTGGTCCACACCGGTCTCGTAAGTCCGGTCACCCACCTTGTCCCAGACCAGCTTGGCCATGGTTCTCCTTAGTAATAAAGATTGAAGACATTGTGGTGTAGATCGTCAGAAACAAAGTGGCGAGAAAATCGACACAGTGGCTTCCTTCGGACTACTCCCGGAATCTCACTAACAGGACTCCGATCAATGACGGTCACCAAATATCGATCAGTAAGACGATAGATGGCATTGTCGGCATACTTTACATCGTCAGAGTCTAGCTCATAGACAATGCAAGGGTACTCCATTTGCGTATTATTGGGCGGTTGGAAATAAACTTTCGCGACGCCGGGAATCTGCTCAAGGAGCGCTTGGAGTTCTAGCCGTCGGCCCATTGTACTTCCCTCCCAACCGCAGAATAAGGCGAGGACTCTCTACTTGGACCTCGCTTACGATCCAGAGAGCCCCGCCCCATTCAATGTAGCGCATGGCAAAGTAGTGCTTATTAGCATAGGCGTCCGCTACAATGCTGATTGAGTTGTTGACAGTCAAGTCATTGTTGACTTTGTCAGCCTCTCTCAGCGTTCTGGCGTTGCGGAGGACGTCACCAAAGTGCTTTCGCTCAGTGATGACGTCCTCCATTACTCCAGGCGCCGTTTCTACAGTTTCACCGTAACCGATTCGTCCGTAGAACTTTGCCATTTTGAAGTTACTGCTTTAGTTTCTTAAACCTCACGCGGTGTAGTTGTAGACCCACGTGCGGTTGATGTTCGACGGGAAGGTGTAACCCGAAGCCGGGCGAGCCTCAACCTCAGCGGTCTCGCTGATCACGACGTTACCCGTCTTGTCAGTGCCGTCGATGGAGTAGATCACGCCCGTGGTGGTCGGGACGGTGATCGTGTTGGTCGTACCGTTGAAGGACGGCGCGGTCGGGGTGACCAGCGTGCCCACAACGCGCTTGATGACCAGAGCCGACTTGGGCTTGGTCAGCGCACCCGAGACTCGCGTCTCGATGAGGTACTTGTACTGGTTGTAGTCGATGTCGAAGTCGTCGAACATCGAGACGTTGCCGCCCCGGTCCGCACCCAGCGTGTAGTCCGCCAGGTTGACAACGATGCCGACGATCTCCGGCGCGTTCTCCATGACCTCAACCGTGACGACCTTGTCGACGCGCAGGGCGGCAGCAAGCTCGGTCTCGGAGGCGTAGAGGCGACGGCCCATCTTGTCCTTGGCCAGGATGAGGTCGGTGAGGACCGCGTCCGTGGTGTAGAACGTCGGGGTGCCGGTTCCCTTGTAGAAGGTACGGGCGCGGAGAACACCCTCGACGATGGCGTCAGCCGTCAGGTCGCCACCAATGGTGACACCGTGGGCGTACATGTCAGCGTCGTAGGCGATCGGACGGATCGAGTCCGTGTCAATCGCGTCCTCGTCGTCGGACTCACGGCCGTCACCGATGAGCACCGCACGGGCGAGCTCCTCGTCCAGCATGAGCCGCATCTCGGCCTTCAGCCACGCGACCACGTCGAGGTCGGTGATGTCGACGATGTCGTCGCGGTCGAGCTTCTGCTTCTTGTAGATCGTCGTCGGCGTGGTGACACGCTTCAGAAGCTTGATGATCTCGTCCTTCTTCAGGTTACCCTTCACGTAACCCTTGGCACGAGCCTCATCGGCAGTGAGGTCCACAGCGGTGGACTTGATGCGAGAGAAGGGGCTGTGCTTGGTGCCGTTGATGACATCAGCAACCCACTCAGTCCGACGACCAACGATCTCCGGGCTGTTCGAGACGCTCTTGGCGTCCGGGAACAGGATATCGATGTCCTCGATACCGTACTCAGCCGCGTGGGCGAGGACGGACTCCTTCAGCGAGCCGAGCTTCTGAGCGTCGGCCGTGATCTCCTCGATCTGGGAGTGGCTCAGGACCGCCTGGGGGCGGCTGAGGTCGGTCTGGTCGAAAACGTTACGCCCCATGGCGGAAAAGCCTCCCTGGCTGTGCTGGATGAAATCGCCGAGCTCAGCACTGTGCTGAACCTCAGCCTGATCGACGGCCTCGCCAATCATGTAGTAGACGACGTCCTTCTGCTGGTCGTTGAGCGTGTCAAACACGTCCTCGACCGTGGCGTCATCGTCAAGCTCGGCCGCCGTGTCGGCGTGCACGATGATGGCACTCTGAGCGACCGAGTCACCCTCGCCATCGTCACCGCCGCCGGCCGCGTTAACGGCCTCGCCGATCATGTAATAGACGACATCCTTCTGCTCGTCGGTGAACTCGTCGAAGACGTCCTTGACCGTCTTCTCGTCATCGGTCGTAGCCACGTTTGCTCCTCCAGCATCTGCATGCTCAATATCCTCGTACTCGTCATCCATAGAGGAATGCTCGAGCTCGAGTCCGGTGTAGATAACCGCCTCGTCCATGACCATCTCAACACCGTCGCCGTGGGCGATGTTGACGTTGTCGATGAGCGCGCCGGGGTTAGCTCCGGAGAGGACAAGGCTGACCTCTCGGATGTTCCCGTGAAGGACGTTGCGTCCCTGCTGGGTAAGGTTGTTCGCGAAAATGGAGAGCGCGGTAACGTCTCCATGCTTCACCAGCTCCTTCGCAGTCTTTGCCGCGTCAGTGCTGCCAAAGAAGCCATACGTGTACACGCCGTCAGCACGGTTCTCAAGAATCGCGTGACCGAGCACGTTAGCCGGGTCGTTGTGCTGGTGCTGCCAAACAAGGGGCACCCTGGTCTGGTCGTTATGAGCGAACGCATCGGGCATGATAGTCCGACCGTCCGAGCACTTCAGACCGTTCTTCGTAGCGTAGCCGCTGAAGTCAGCTTCTACCATTTTGAAGAACTCCTCTCTTAGTTTCTTAGTGCTCGCCGTTTAACCACGGATCATGGAAAGCGGAGTATCTCCAGGAGAGAGCTCCGGCTCTGCCGGCTCTGCGTCAACTGTCGCAGGGTCGGTGGTGGGGGTAGCCACCAGGTTTCCAGCATCAATGGGGCCAGGCTGAGGCATGTTGCTGTTAATCAGCTTGTCTGCCTTCGGATCGGTAGACGGCTTCATGCCGATTGCCGCCCGAATCTCGTTCGAGGACACGATCTCATTACGGGTGAACTTGTCCGCAATGTCCGCGATGGTCCCAACAGGCACAAGCTTGAAGGGATCACGGTAGAACTCGATCGACTGCTTCTGACTCCGCGCCGTCTTCGTAAGGAAGGAGCGCTTCATCGACTGGGCAATCGCAGTCAGAATCGGCTCGACGGTTCGGTTGTAGTAGTTCAGCATGACAGCCTCAGTGGCCGTTCCGTTGAACACTTCCTTCGTCAAACCAAGCTGCCCGTACAACTGATCAGTCAGGTACTCGACCTGCTTGAGCATGTTGTTCTCGAGAGACCGGTTGAGCTGAGTAATTCGCTCGGTACCATCAGTGTAGGCGATACCGTACTGCGAACCCTTCAGCTGCATCTCAATATCCTTGCGCCTCTGCTCTGCCTGCTCTCGTCGAGCTTCAGACTTGATGACGTAGGGAAGCTGGATGATCATGTCGAGCTTACCTGCCGCTGCTTGCTCGTCAATAGAGTCGAGCTGATTCAGCTTGCGGACAAGTCGCTGGAGAGTGCTGTTGGTTTCGTTCATTACCGCGAAGAGAGGGTTCTCTACAATGGCGACGAAATCTTTTCTAAGCGTGATCTCCTGCTTACGACCAGTTTTCTGGTTGTAAACATTCACTCGAACATGTTCTGGCATCCAGGCGGTAATTTCACCGACGCGCAATGACTTAATGTCGTATGCTGCCGAGACCTTGGGATCCAGAGTCGTATCGACCGGCACGATAGCGATCGTACCCTTCTCAAGAAGAGTCTGAGCGACATCCTGACGGAATGCTCTACCGGCCTGGTCAATGTTCGCATCGAGAGTAAGACAGTTGTTGAGCCCGGAATCGTACGTGCTCAAATACTGATCATCGTCATTGAGACGGACGTGCTTCATGTCGATAGCTGCAACGTCAATCGCGATACGGTTTGTGACCGATGTAATAATAGATCGATCGCCGTGACTTGAACGAATCCTGTCAGGGCGCGATCCATACGACGGACCGAACGACCCGTAAGTCTTCAGTCGATCTCTGTCATCTTCGGTAAAAGCGTTGAACGCATGGGCTATACGATCAAAGAAGCCCACATCTCACCCCCTTTCTCCCATTTTGAAGTGTGGGGCTAGCGCTTCGACGCCCGAGAAACGTACTGGTTCTTCGGGCGGCCTGCGGCGACGTTCATCCGCTGGGCGGCCTTGTCGTTCTGGCGAATGTTCATCAGCGCCTTCACCGAAACCGCCGTGCGAAGTGCAGCTGCGGCAACCTGAACGCCAACCTGAGCTCGAGGATTATTCGGACCAATGTCCTTAGCAATCTTCTTGCCGGCCGAGTGAATCATGAGGTTCAGCACAACAGCCCTGCCGGCCTCACGACTAGCAGCTCCCAGCTCACCGTGCTTGTTGACTCGAGCAGTAGCGGCCTTATTAAGCTGAGCACCACGAGCCGCTCCGACTCGGCTGACTGCACCACCGATAGCCTGAACGTTATGAAGACCCTGACGAGCAGCCGCTCGAGGAGCCCCAGCAACACTTGAGGCCGCCTTCTTCACGCCCCAATGCATACCTTTGACACCGAAGTGAGCGAGAACGTCGTCAGTAAGCTCAACGGTCTCGTACTCCTCCAGTTCGTTCTGATTGCTCATTACTTCTTCGCCTTCTGCTTGTTAGCGGCCTTATGAATCTGCACGACCTTGCGAGCGTTGTAGGCAGCGCTGCCGATACTGAGAGCGTGAAGTGCAATGTTGGCACCCGCTTTAGCGCTGGGGTGATCCTTCAATGCGTTGTTCACCAGCATTCGACCGGGACCTTCAATAACACGATTGATGACAATAGCTTTACCAACTGTCTTTGCAATCGCCTTCTTCTGGCTCCCGTTGTTCTTGGCCAGGTACTTTGCTCCACCGGTCTGCTTAGCAGCTACAGGCGCGCCAGAGCGAACCATTCGAACGGCTCCAGTACCGCTGGGGGGATCATTGTATGACGCCTTGCGACGACCCCAATGCATACCCTTTACGCCGAAGTGAGCAAGATAGTCGCGAAGCTCGTCTTCTCCAGACAGAGTCTCGCCGATGGTGCCAGAAATGCCCATGTGAACGAGAGTGTTCTCAAGATCTGCAGAGCTGTGAATGTCTTCAATCAGAATAACCTTGGGCATGCTGTCACCTCCTATCCATTACGTTCGGCGTCCCGCTTGACGGCACGCTTCAGCGACCGCTTTGCCGAGGCGTTTGCGCCCAGACGGGCACCCATCGATGCAGCAACCCACTTACCGACGTAGCGGTTGTTGGGCGAAGCTGCGACCGCAGTAACAATGCGAGCACCCATAAGGCCGTTGGCCAGAATAACCTTGCCCTGGAACGGCATCTTCTGAGCGACCGAGCTCACCGCAGCAAGAGTCTTCGGACTCCAGGCAGCCTCTCGAGCCAATCGAGTACCCACGTTAACGGCCATATAGCCGGCAGTCGCCGTTGCAAGACCTGCAGCAACGTTACGACCGAGCTCCTTGTTCGCCTCATCGTGAATATTAGATTCGCGATTGCGAGCATCCTTAAGGCTCATGCCCTTGTGCATGTTCGCATTAATGCGCGCTGAGCCGTCCTTGCCGTAGTTGCGAGTATCGGTCGTCTTATTCGTGTTTTTGTAGTCCGGGTGCTGGGGGAGAGGTGCGGAGGGGGCGCTCTTCTTAACGCTACCCGCAGCTCCAGCTCCGCCAATACCGCTCTTGCGAATGCCCCAATGCATACCCTTGACACCGAAGTGAGCAAGGATATCGTCCGTGAGCTCAACGGTCTCGAACTGATCCAGTTCAGATATGGTAGTCACTTCCAGCCTTTCGAGTTGAATGCCCTCTTGACTGCTTCAAAAGCAGCTCCAGATTTGACAGAGTTGAAACCGACCCTTGCGGCGTTTGCCACAATTTTGTCAGCGCCGGTCTTTCTTGCCAGAGCATAACCACCCACAGCAACAGAAGCAGCTAGCGTGACATTGCCCATGCCACCAGAAACAATGCGGTGAACACTTCGTGCATGCTTTGCAGTACCCTGAACGGCATCGGTTCGGTGTCGCTGACCTCGAGCCTGAGACGCACGCTTGGCCATGTCCTGGTTTGCCAGGTGGTGGTCAAACGCTTTCTTGTAAGACGCGTCTCGAGATTTGGAAGCAACAGATGCGTTGATCAGCTTGCGTCGAGTGCCTGCACCTTCGCCGTAATACATCTTGGCTTTAGCAGTCTCCGCAGCATCCTTGCGAGCCTCGTGGTCCGTTCGACGAGAAGCTCCAGTTGGCGTAGGCGCAGTCAGCTTCTGGTAATTCTTGATTCCCTGACGAGGAGCCGCGGTGACAACTCGGCCAACGCCAGAGTCTGCCATTCGCTTGCCCCAGTGCATGCCCTTTACACCAAAGTGAGCGAGCACGTCATCGGTGAGCTCTACAGTCTCAAACTGCTCATAGTCTACCGACACGGGCCGCTCCTATCTGCTTTGCCTTCTCTTGCGCTTTGTGGTAGTTGTGGATGTCCTGAATATCGCGAATCGTTGATGCCGCCTGGATGCCCGTCATGAGGACTCCAGTAACCGCCATACCAGTCTTCAAACGCTTGAAGGGGCCACTATTGCCCTTTTTCAAGGATCGAATAGCAAGGCCAGCAGAAACTCCGGCCATAAGAACGCCGGTGGCCTTCATGCCAATGGCAAGAGACGGTTGGTTAAAAGCGTTGCTTTTGTACAGAACGTCTTCGCCGCGCTTGACTGATTCCTTAGCTCGGGCTGCTCGCTTCGCGTCACGCTCGGGATTTGCCTTACGCTGACCCCAGTGCATGCCCTTCTTGCCGAAATGCATCAACACATCATTCACCGGCACGGTGTCTAGATGCTGAAGATTTGCTTTCCAGTGATCTGGAAGAACATGGTAGGCGTTCAACGCCTTGGCCCGCTTGATAATATGGCGCTTCGCCGACTGGGGGTGATTACCTCGCCCAATGTTACGAATAGCGCTATGCAGATCTTCCTCATCCGCGATGGGAAAACTACCGTCGGGTAGCGCATGGCCTTTGTCAGCTAGATCACGTCGATCCTGGGCTGTGTACTTGCCCATACGGTAGTCCTCCCATCGTGGTTACTCGAACTGATCCTTGTTGGCCTTGAACGCAATATAAGCGTCCATCAGGGCCGCGACATTATCGATCTTCTGATCCTGTCGCTTCTTCATAAGCTTGCGGTTACCGTTCGTGTCCTCAAGCGTGATTGCGTTACCCATGGCAAACGTCATCAGTGCCTGATCGAATACGAGCAGCCGCTCTTCCGACATCTTCTTGATCTCACCCAGCGGAACCGACTCAGTTTTGGCACCCTGAATAACCTTCTCGATGCCAAACGGTCCGTTCTCGCCTTCCCAACGCTGAACAAACTCTTTCGCGTTATACGGGTCATACCCGAATGCACGAACATCATACTGTGAGTCGATGATGAATTTGTCGAGGTCGTCGTAGACCTGCATCATGTCGAGTACGGTGCCCTCAAGAACATGAAGGCTACCTTCGTTGATGAACTCGTCGTACTTGAGTCTCATAGCCCCGGGGAGACGCATCAGCGTCAGCTCGGAGATATAGCTTCGGGTCTTCACGCCGAACTTACCGTTACGAAGCGGGAAGAGGAAGGTGAATGCAGTGAAGTCGTCACCCTGCGAAAGGTCCGCACCCATAGCGCATGGCATCTGCCAGAAATCTTGCTTGCGACGGTCGGGCAGCGTCTCTTCGTAGGTGAAGAAGTACGTGTAACCTTCCATCGGAATGCCGAAGCGCTTAGCGAGAATGTCGTTGCGAGAAGCCGGAGCGTTCTCCGCTCGTTCGACGTCAAGCTGGTACGTCTCGTAAGTGACGGTCTTTCCAAGATTTGGATTGGCCTTCAGCCACATGCTGGGATCGGCAACTTCGTTCACGTCATCCAGCTTGTAGTGCCAGATAGAAACGTGAGGCGCGTAGTAGTCACCCTTGAGGATGTCAGAAAGTTCCATTTTGATAGTGTCACCACTACCATTACGAACGGTACCTTCTGAACTGATGGCAACGATGAGGTAGTCATCAAGCTTTGACGCACCCTGCTCGATTGCACCAACCACGTCTTCACGGACGTCACCTGAGAGCCACTCGTCCACCGTCGACACCTTGGGCCTCAGGCCCTGCAGCTTGTTGATGGACATCGGGCGAATCTCGAGCATAGAGCCCGTAAGGAAGTTCTCAATACCCTTCTTTGTCGAGGCCAGCTTGACGCGAAGGGCTTTTGATCCGGTCGTGTTGTTCAACGAGCCCTCAGTGAGGAACTTGAACAGCGGACCCTTAGATCTGGTGATGGCAGTCCGGAATGGAGACATGACCTCTTCGGCCTGCTTCATCGTCGGAGCTGTCGTAATCTGATGTGTCGTCGCGGTATCGACGTTCAAGAAGTACGCCTGGATCATCTCCGCGTACATCGACTTCGCCGCGCCTCGAGCAACGATCAGATACTGCTTGGTGGTCAAGCGCTTCTTGATCATCTTGCGAACATAGTGTCCGCCATGATTGTCTGGGGTCGGTACATACACACTTCGCTCAACGAAGTAGAACCATCCGAAAATTTGCTCCGACCAGAGCTTGAACGAATCGAGCATGTGCAGATCGCTACCGTCGGTAAGCGTCAGCTCGTTCTCGCAATACTTAATGAAGCCGTCAATGGCTTTGTCATCGTAATAGAAATTTGGATTGGCGATGAGCTCGTCGATACGGTTCATCTCGAGGCCGACTTCCCGGTTTACCGGAATTTCGCCGCGAATAACCGCGTCTCGGAACTGACCATAGTAGACGGGCGTCGCCGTGTTGGAGAGACCCACCGCCAATCCTCCTTTCAGTTATGAGAGAACAGTAACTTTCTACCAATACGTCGGGCTTCAGCCTCTGGCCAAAACTCGTACTCTACGCCTTCACGCAGAAGGATCCAGCCTTCAACACCGTCTTTGTTAAAACGTTGCACGTCGAAGTGTGCTGGGGTTGAGACAGGGTCGGTGCGCTTGACAGCGTCGCCTCCTGCGTAAGAAGCTCCAGTCATCAAGCGCACCTCCCTACCATTTTGAACTAGCCGGCAGTAATGCCGAGGGTCTTACCCGTATTGAACCGATGGACGTTCTGAGCGTCCTTTGCATGCTTGGCCATGTCCTTGAAGAACTTAATGCCGGCCTTAGTCGATGCGTGATTCGCGATGTTATACGCCGTAACTCCTAGCGTAGCGGTGCTGATGATCCCAGCAGCAATCGCCTTGCCCTTTACCGCTTTGTTCGGATTGAGCTGCTTGTACTTCTTCTCGAGCTCCAGTCGAGTAGTCAGCGTCTTCAGTTCCTGATTGTTCAGTTCCTGAGGATGCTTTCTCAGCAGCTGTTTCGCGGTGACAAAGTCGTCAGACGCTTTGTTACTACCGCCTGCCGCTTTGTCCAGAATTCGCTTAGGCGAACGAGTCGTGGAACCTGCACCCGAAGGGCCGTTACCGCGATCCTTGTGAACTCCCCACCTCATGCCTTTGACACCGAAGTGAGCAAGCGACTCATCATGAGCCATGTCGGTCACCTCCATAGTGACATCATTAAGCGTACGCTACAACAGCCGAAATTGCCGTGCATCGTTCGCCTGCACTGTTGATCTTTTTAATACCTGCTTCAAGCGCATTGACTGCAGCAACAGTCCAAACCGCTCCAGTGGCGGGATTAGTCGACCAGGTGTACGAAAGATCTTCGTAAGCAGTATTCGAAGCCGGAGACTGATCAGGGCTTTCGTACACAGTGCCGCCGATGACGAGAACACAATGGGTCGTTGCTGTTACTGGATCAACCTTCATCACCCAGTTATGCACAGTCACTGATGTAACAGTGGCAGCACCGCTGGGTAGATCGGTCATCTGGTAAGTGACAATATCATTCGCTGTAGGCGAATAAATACTCGAAGACGCGCCATCATTCGAAACGAGTTTCGTATAGTCTGGCGTACCTTCATAGTTCCAGCCAGTAAGCTTTGACCCCGCTGCCGAAGGAACGAGCGTTGCTGGTGAACCTGTTGTGGTTCCACCACCGGACGTCGTCCCACTACTAGCATCTGTCGTCCAATCGCTAATGTAGTACCGTGTTAGCGTAGGGTGAGGCGTTGCCAAAGCGGCATACTGGGCTTTAGTAAGAGATTTGACTTTCATACCACCAAGATCGGTAGAACGAATAGTCTTGAACTCTGTGCCGACTCTCTGAGCTAGCGCGCTAAGACGCGATCCGAGAGCCATTCCTACACCAAAGCAGCTTCAAATACAGTAACCAGGTTCTGCTCGGGATCGCCGATCACGGATCGAAGGTTCGCCGGCGTGATGGCCCGAGAAATATCGGTACCCGTAGCCGTCTCCAAATCCGTTGCAAGCTCAACGATACCTGCCTGTGTAGAAGACGTTGCCGGAATACGGGCGTCGACAGAACTAGCGAAATCGGTGATCTGCGAAGCGGTGTGCGTGTGAGTCGTAGCCGCACGAGTAGCAATCTGCTGTGCAACACCTGCAGAGGTAACTGCCTTAGCAGTGTCCGTGCCGGTACCAACTTCAGTCAGCGTTGCCAGCTGCAGCTTACCCAGAGCGGTTGTGGAGCCCTGAGGAACCAGAGTATTGACTCGAGCGTCAACAGTTGTCTGCAGGTTCGTAATATCGGCAGCAAGATGCGTGTGAGCAGCTGCGGCACGAGTTGCAATCTGCTGAGCAACACCAGCTGGGGTAGCCGCCTTAGTAGACTCCGTGCCAGTAGTCATGTCCGCAAGCGTTGCGAGCAGAACCTTACCAGCAGCGGTAGTCGTCGAAGCAGGAACCAGAGTGTTTACACGAGCATCAGCAGCAGTCGAAAAATCGGTGATCTGCGATGCGGTGTGCGTGTGGGTTGCCGCCGCACGAGTGGCAATCTGCTGAGCAAGACCCGCCGGAGTGACGGCTCGAACAACATCAGTGCCGGTAGCAACTTCCGCCAACGTTGCCAGCTCGATAACACCCTGAGCCGTCTCCGTTGCAGCGTCAACCGACATACTCGTACCAGAAATCGTCAGACCGGCGAGAGCAAGAGCAACGAAGGCGCCAGCAGAGTCATCCCAGAACAGAATACGATCCGCATTAGGATCGGTAAAAGCCGTAATCTTGGAATCAAGCGAGCCTTGCAGACCCACCGTCTTCGCAATCGAGAATGAGCCATCCGGGACCGTGACCGTACCCGTGAACGACGGGTTGGCGCTCGGTGCCTTCGCTCCCAGCAGTCCCATAAAGGTCGCCGAGAAATTTGGGTCGTCACCAATAGCTGCAGCAAGCTCGTTCAGCGTGTTCAGCTGATCAGGCGAAGCATCAACCAGTGCAGATACAGCAGCGTTGATCTGAGCGTCAGTCTTGTTGCTGGACCAGACAGTCAGCAGAGAAATAGCGGTGTCATCAATATGCGCACCGGCATCGCCCAGCATTCCCTGGATCTCATTGATCGCGGCAACCAGGTTCGTCTTGTTCGTCGTGTTCAGTCCGGAGAGGTTTTGGCCTCCACCGTTGATTAGAGCACGTACGGATTTGAACTCAGTCGCAACGCGCTGGGCAAAATTCTGTAGAACGGTTCCGAGAGTCATGTCACTCCTTAGATGAGCTTGTTCTCAAAAATGAGAGTAAGATCGGGAATGTCCGTGATCCTCGTCTCGACGATGCTGGCCAATTGACCAAGATCACCCAGTTGCGTCAGATCGCCGGGATCGCCGCGTGGGCCGGGATCGCCTTTCGGTCCCTTGATGTTCCCTAGAAATTTCTTGGCTGGCGCGCTCATTGCTCGACGTCCTGCCAGAGGTTTCCGTCGGCGTCAACTCCAATGGAACCCGTCGGTGCATCAGGAGCAAAGTTGCCCTTCGCGTCAAGGGGCTCGACCGGGACGACCGGAATAAGACCGTTGTATGCCAGAGGATTGAAGACCAACTCCATCGTGTTGAGTCGCCACTCGAGCTCGTCGGCCGTCTTCTTGAAGGCGTCCATCGCAGCAGTCGAAGTCGGCGGATCGAAAATCAGACGCACCCGAAGATACATGTACGTCTTGACCATCTCAACACTCTTGCGGTCCTCGAGAAAATTCTCCCACGTCTCTTCTTGCCCGAGAATCATGAATCCGGCCGGAGGGGTGGCGCCAATGTTCTGGAGGACCGAGAATACCGTGTTGATGTGGATCATGATGTCTTGATCGAATACATCGTACTCTGCATCAATACCAAGCAACTTCTTCATAGAATTAAGAATGCTGGTGCCTTCAGCCATGCGTCACCTCCTTGGGAGCGAGCCCCACAAACGCGTGTCACCAACCTGGCGCTCTACCAGAGGCTGTCGAAGCAGCGTCTTGTCGCCGTAGTGGATTGCGTTGTGAGTATTGTGGGTTGTCGTAATAAGGTTGTCAGGATCCAAGATACTGGAGTCGCTGTGCGAAATGTCGTCGACAGTCATGGGATTCATGTGATGGATGATGACCTTCTCAAAGATCTCATAGCCATCCACACCAAGATCGCAGCCGAGGTCTCGCGCAATAACGGTTTGGCGAACGTCGCGCCATTCCTTTGAAGTATAGAACTGTTGGTTAATGTAACGGTCGAACCCAAAAGTGGAATCTCCGACATTAGCTTTCAGCGATAGGTACTCGAATCGCTCTTCAAAGGTATCTAATCTTCGAAGCTCACGATATGATCTATTCCTCATCGAACTCGGGCTCTACTTCCTGACCAGAATACGATCGCATGGCGTTCAGCGCCTGCTGGTACAAGACCTCTACGTTCTTCACGGTGTCGAGGTTCTCAACACGCGCCTGGAGGAGAGCATTCTCACGGACCAGCTTCTCACGCTCAAGATTCTCGCGAGCAGTGCCTAGCTTGAGGTAATGGGTAATAACCGCAGCAGATGCGGTGCCCTCTTCAAGCTGTCGCTCAGCAAGGTCGAACGCTTTAGCAATAAGCTGGTTCTCGCGAGCCTCGGGTGTAGTGGCTGGTGGTCTCCGTGATCGCGGCGTCTCAGCACTCTTCCGAG
>Ga0210040_10004601_pt1 | contig 17924 bp, 19 predicted proteins | sample CryGeyCG12114_NA_FD_185462 | JGI IMG/M metagenome (GOLD analysis project Ga0210040, IMG submission 185462) | Groundwater microbial communities from aquifer - Crystal Geyser CG19_WC_8/21/14_NA (SPAdes) (version 2) | ecosystem: Environmental > Aquatic > Deep subsurface > Groundwater | place: USA... | reverse complement strand
TCGTGCTCCTCGGTCCGGCGGCGGTCGGGTGCGGTCTGGTCGGCGTCCTGCACAGGGGCCGGACGGCGCGCCGGTGCTGGGTGGGTCTGGGCCTCGGCCTGGTGTCGATCGCGATGTTCCTCGCCGTGCCCCTCCTGCTCGAGCCGCCCCGGTGCGCTGCCCCTCGGCAGCCGTCCAACCGGGCGCCGGCCGGGCCGGGAACGGTCGTCGTGACGCTGGACCCGACCAGGGAAGGGCACCGCCAGTTGCTGCGTCGGCGAGGATGGGCTGGTGAGCCCACGGTCTGCCCGTCCCCGTCCCACCACCGGCAAGGTGGCGCAGGCCAGGGCGGCGACGGCGCGAGCCCGGCTGGCGGCCCAGCAGGAACAGGCGGCCCGGCGCCGCCGGCGGCTGCTGTGGGTGGTGCTGCCGGTGGCGCTGGTGATGATCGCCGTGGGCGTGCTGGTCGTCGTCCGGGTTGCGGGAGGGCGGCCGTCAGCGTCGCCGGGCGTCGCGGCCGCGCCCGCCGCCGACAGCGTCGTGTCCACGGTGACCTCGGTCCCGGCGTCCGTGCTGGACACCGTCGGGGCCGGGTCGGTGCGGACCCCGCCGCAGCGGATCGACGCCCCGGCGCTGACCGAGGGGGGGAAGCCGCGGGTGCTGTACGTGGGGGCGGAGTACTGCCCCTACTGCGCGGCCGAGCGCTGGCCGATGGTGGTGGCCCTGTCCCGGTTCGGCACGTTCCAGAACCTGGGGCAGACCACGTCAGCCGCCGACGACGTCTACCCGAGCACCCCGACGCTGTCCTTCCACGGGTCGGGCTTCACCTCGACGTCGGTCGCCTTCACCGGGGTCGAGACCGAGGGCAACGAGCTGGTCAACGGCCGGTACGCGCCGCTGGACACGCTGAGCGCCACAGACCAGCAGCTCGTTACGACCTACAACGCGCCGCCCTACGTCAGCAGCGCCGGGGCGATCCCCTTCGTCGACATCGGCGGCCGCTACCTCATCTCCGGCGCCTCCTACGACCCGTCGGTGCTGAAGGGCAAGACCCACGAGCAGGTCGCGGCCGCGCTGGCCGACCCGACGTCGCCCATCGCGCAGGGGGTGGACGGGACCGCCAACCTGGTCACCGCAGCGATCTGCGCCACCACCAGCGGCGCCCCGGCGCAGGTGTGCCAGGCGGCCGGGGTCCAGGCGGCAGCCAAGGCCCTGCCGTGACCCGCCGGGTCGAGCCGTCGCTGGTGACCGCGCTGGTCGGGACCGCGGTCTCGGCGTACCTCACCGTCGAGCACTTCACCAGCCCGGCGCTGCTCGCCTGCCCCGAGGGCGCCACCATCAACTGCGCCAAGGTCACCACCAGCACCTGGTCGGTGGTCGCCGGGGTCCCCGTCGCCCTGCTCGGGCTGCTGTTCTTCGTCGCGATGGCGGTGCTCGTCTCGCCGGCCGCCTGGCGCCGCCCGAAGCTCGACGCCTTCCGGCTGGCGGGCGCCGCCCTCGGGGTCCTGACCGCGCTGTACCTGGTCTGGGTCGAGCTGTTCCAGGTCGACGCCATCTGCCTGTGGTGCACCGTCGCCCACCTCTGCGCCCTGGTCCTGCTCGGCACCGTCCTCTGGCGGGTGAGCGAGCGGCACCTCGCCCCGGCGGCCTGAGCCGACCCGGCGGCCGCGCCGGGGAGGTTCCCCGCGGTCCTGAACCGGGCAGGCTGAGCCCGGGGAGCGGGTCAGCGGTCAGCCAGCACCCGGTCGAGCGCGGCCCGTCCCGCCGGGCCCCATGCCGGCTTGCCGCCGGGCACGCCGCGGTCACCGTTCTGGCCCATCAGCATCAGGAAGAGGCTCTTCAGCGCCGCCAGCCCACGGGCGCGCCGCACCGTCGCCTCGTCCGCCTCCCCGTAGGCGGCGAAGAAGCGGGCGGCCTGGCCCGCCGGCAGCAGCACCCAGGCGGCCGCCAGGTCAGCCGCCGGGTCGCCGGCGAACATGTCACCGAAGTCGACGACGCCCGTCAGCGTCCCGCCCGTGCCGACGACGTTCGCGGGATGCAGGTCGCCGTGCACCCACACCGGCGGGCCCGCCCAGGCGGGGGCCGCGACGGCGTCGGACCAGACGGCACGGAGGTGGGCGGCACGCCGCCCGACCGCGTCGGCCTCGACGGAGGAGAGGAAGTGGTCGAAGCCGTCCGTGCAGTCCGCGGGGTGGGCGCCGTGGCCCGTCGTGTCGAGCGGTGCCCCGGGAGGCGCGGCGACGTGCAGCGCACGGAGGAACGCCGCCAGGGTGTCGGCCGCGTGCTCACCGCGGGTGATCGACCCACGGTCCAGCGGCACCCCCGGCACCCAGGTCATGACCGTCCAGATCTTCGGCCAGCGCGCAGAGGGCGCACCGTCGCGGACCGGGACGGGGATCGGCAGCGGCAGGCGCGGGGCGAGCAGCGGCAGCCAGCGTCGCTCCTCGAGCTGCTCACGCGGGTCGGTGGCCATGTGCTGCATCCGCACGGCCAGCTCGTCGCCGAGGCGCCACATCTGGTTGCCCCAGCCACCCTCCACCCGGCGGACCGGCAGCCCGGCCAGGTCGGGGTGCTGGTCCCGCAGCAGGTCGCGGACGAGACCTGCGGTCATCTCGGCCACGGCCAGATCGTAGGAGGGTCCGACAGCGCGGACGCCGTCGGGTGGGTCACCCGGGCGACCGGTGCGGCTGTCCTGGGCCACCGGGTCGAGGTCGAGGGGCCCGTGCGGTGGACCCGGGGCCTGCTCGCCGGCCGCGCCTCCGCCTCGGCCCCGGAGCGGGGTTCTCCATCGAGGCCGACCCGGTCGCCATCGCCGACTCGGCCAAGGGCCACCGGATCGCCGTCCCCGCCGTCCCCGCCGTCGTCGCCGGGGTGGTGGCGCTCGCCGGCCGGCGGCGCCGCTGGGCTCTCGCCGTCGGCTGCGTCGCTGCCGCCGCGGCGGTGGTGGCCGTGCTGCTCACCGTCCTGCTCCCCGGCGGAGAGTACTGAGCCCCGCCCGTGCCCCGGTCCTCGGGCCTGAGCGGGCAGAGATGAGCCCCGGCACGCAGGTGCCGGGGCTCGCCCCGTGAGATGGATGGACCCCGCACGAGCTGGGGTCGAACGGACGTCCTAGAGGGTCTGCGCCTTGACGATGAAGGGGCTGGCGGCCTTGAGGACGGTGGCGCGGGTGGCGGGCTTCTCGAACGCCCCCTTGTAGACGCCGCCTTCGGCTTCCTTCTTCCCGAGGACGCCGAGGATGGCGGCGTGGCGGGCCTCGACGCCGAAGATGCTGGCGGCCGCGGTCAGCAGCCCCTTCTCCTTGAGCAGGCTCGGGGCGGCACCGAGGTAGGCCGACACCCCCAGGTTCTCGAAGGTGTAGGCGGTCTCGAGGTAGCTGGCCTTGGACTTGAACGCCGGCCCGAAGTCGACCTCGGGAGCGGCGACCGGGGTGGCGCCGAGCCCGCTGATGGTGTCCTTGAGGGCGACGACGTGCGCCTCCTCGTCCTTCTGGATGGCAGCGAGGTAGTCGGCGGCCTTGCCCGACAACAGGTCGGCCTGGTTGCCCTGGCGGTAGAACTCGGCCTCCAGGTACTCCAGCGTGAGGGCGTAGTTGAGGACGTCCACCGGTCCGCTGAAGTCCTCGGCGGCGAAGGCCCACTTGGTGCCCAGCATCTGCAGCCCGACGGCGGCGGGGATGACGGCGGCGGTGCCCTTGATCAGGTCTCTGCGGTTGATCATGATGTGTCTGCCTTCTCTCAGGACTTGATGAACGTGCCGGCGGCCTTGAGCACGGCCTTCATGGACTTGTTCTTCTCGAACGACGACGGGAACGGGTTGCCGTCGATCAGGTCGGCGATCACCGCGGCGTGGCGCGACTCGACCCCGGCGATGGAGGCGGCGGCGGCGAGGATGTCGCCGTCCTCGATCCGCGCGACCTGCCCGTGGTACGCGGTGACGCCGAGCTCCTCGAACGTCGACGCGGTCTTGAGGAAGGTGTCCTTGTCGTCGAAGGTGCCGTCCGGGTAGGTGAACTTCGGCTTCGCCGCCGGCTTCCCGCCGAGGGACTTGACGGTGTCGGTGAGGGTGGCGACGTGGCTCTGCTCGTGCTCACGGATCGGGGTGACCAGCTCCAGGGCGCGACCCTTCAGGGCGCCGCCCTTGAGGCCCCGGGTGTAGAAGTCGGCCTCCAGGTACTCCAGCGTGAGGGCGTAGTTGAGGATCTCCAGGTCGTTGGCCGAGGCGTCGGCGAGCGCGAGCTTGTCGCGCTGGCTGAGCGCGACCAGGGTGGAGCCGAAGCCGACGACGGCAGCAGCCCGGAGGAACTTGCGGCGCTGGCCCTCGTCGCCGAAGGTCATCACCGGCTTGGCGCCGAAGACCTGCGCGGCCGGGTCGGTCGCCAGGGGGGTCGAGGGAAGGTTCTCGGAGTTCATCTAGATCTCTCTCTGAGGGGACGTGTGGATGAGCGTGAGGTCATCGGCCGGCTCCCCCCCGAGGGCTGGCACTGCGTGGACGGCGTCCGAACGGCCTACCTCCTGCCCGTGGTGCCGGTGCTCTTGTCCGGTCCCGTGGTGCTCGCACGCACCACGATCCGGAAGATGGGGTGGCCCTCGGGGTGGCAGGCGAACACCGTGAGGTTGCGGCTCTCCGGATCCTTCGCCGGCTTCAGCACGAACGCCGGGTACTTGGCCTCGGGCACGATGGTGGTGTCGAGCACCCGGAACGTCGTCGGCTTGTGCTTCCCGACCGTGACGAGGATCTTGTCGCCGGGCCGCAGCACGTTCAGGTACTTGAACGGTGCCGTGTGGGTGTTGCGGTGGCCCGACAGCACGGCGGTGCCCTCGTCACCCGGCAGGGCGGTACCCGGCCAGTGCCCCGGTCCCCGTTCCAGGACCGACTCGTGCACGCCCTCGCCGTAGGGGACGTCCAGGCCGATGCGCGGGATCTGGATCCGCCCCACCTTCTGGTACTTCCCCGGCGTCGTCCGCACCGCGGCCGCCTGCTTCGTCGACACCGGCTTGTCGTAGCCCTGTCCCGCAGGGTCGGCGAGCTCTCGGCTCAGCGCCTGCACCGCCGCCGCCGACGGGGGCAGGTCGGCCCGCCGCTTCTGCGGACCCTGCGCGGCCACGGCCTGCTTGATCACCGCCGACGGGTCCGCCGACGGGTCCGCCACCGGCGCCTGCGAGCTGAGCAGCCACGGCGCCACCGCGCACACCGGCACCAGCAGGGCGAGGGCCCAGGAGGGCACCCGCCGTCCTGGTCGTGCGTCGTCAGGCTTCATGGGCAGATCCACGAGCACTCAGCTTTCGCGGCGGTGTGAAACCACCGGAACGGGCTGCAGTGGTGACACCGCAACACCAATGACTCCCCGAGCCATGGTCAGACGTTGGAAAAGTAGCACACGGCCCAATTCGGCACCGTCGAATCGTTCGCAGCGGGTAGCGGGATACCGGGCCGAACTGCGCACCGGGTGGGCCAGGAGCCAGAGGAGGGCTCCCGCGTGGTCACGGCCTCGGCGACCTCGCCTGACGGTCCTCGGGACCCGCTCACGAGCAGTTCCCCCTGGTGAGAGCCTGGTCAGCCCGAGTGGGAGCCCAGCTCGACGGCAGCCTGGCCCGAGGGCCGGGACCCCCGGTCGGACCTCGGTCGATGCCCGGCGGAGCACGGTCTCGGTGGCTACCGTTTCGGCCCAGAAAGCTTCCGGTGACGACCGCCGACACTGCCGGAATGCTCCCGTACGCTGATTGAGTTCCGGGGCGGGGAGCGAGCGCCCCGCCCGGCTCTGCAGCAGCGTGGAGATGTTCGGGGGGACATGGCCACGCTGCTACGGTCGGTCAACTTGGACTGATTCCTGCTCGTTGGTCCCGTCGATCGAGTCATGATTTCGGGACTCGTCGCGCACGGCAGTGAAATCCGCATTCTTCGAGGACCCGACCAGTGCGCGCCGGTCGGTGGGCCTGCCGGTTCTGGCGCCGCGCGCTCAGGACCTGGTGGGCGGGGCGCCGACCGCGGTTGCCGTGGCAGCGGGACGAGGGGGACGCTCAGGGCCGGCGGGAGCCGACGCGAGGTCGAGGTGTCGGGGACCATGCTCGGGGGTTCATGGCCCCCGACACGAGTAGGACAATACGGGGGCTGCGGCGGCTCTCACCAGGGCAGAACGGTTACTTCGGGAGCCGTTACGGCCGTGTCCGGTAGTGGACGCCCGACCGGACGGCGAGCGTGGAGGAGGAGCGGTGGCCGAGCCCCAGAGGACGGACCCGCACGGGCTGTTCCCGGACCACCCCGTCCGCACCCCGCGCCTCGACCTGCGCCCCCACCGGGCCGAGGACCTCGAGGACCTCCTCGTGTTCCACGGCGACCCCGAGGTGACCCGCCACCTCCCCTGGCCGGTGCGCGACCGGGAGCAGACCCGGGCGGCGCTGGACGTCAAGCTCACCCAGGGGGTCCTGCCCGCACCCGGTCGGTGGCTGGTGCTGGCGGTCGAGCTGCGGGAGACGGGCCACGTCGTCGGCGAGGTGCTGCTGAAGTGGGCGGACCAGGCCGCCCGGCAGGGTGAGCTGGGCTTCGTCCTGAGCCGCGAGCACCAGGGCCGGGGACTCGCGGCCGAGGCCGCGCAGGCGGTGCTGCGGCTGGGCTTCGAGGATCTCGGCCTGCACCGGACCACCGCCGTGTGCGTCGCCGAGAACGCCGCCTCCGCGCGGCTGCTGCGTCGGCTCGGCATGCAGCAGGAGGGGCACCTGCGCGAGAACGTGCTCCTCGACGGGCGGTGGGCCGACCAGCTGCTCTTCGGCCTCCTCGCCCACGAGTGGCGGGCGGGGAGGCGGTGACCGGCCGGGCTCGGCCGCCGTAGCCTGAGGGCCGCATCCCACGCTCGACCGTCGCCCCGGCCGACCGGTCCCGGCGCACACCCCAGGAGGACCCGTGCCCGCACCTCGCCCCGGCCGTTTCGCCTCGCCGCTCGACGGTCTGGAGATCGCCACCTGGACCTGGGATGACGTCACCGGTCAGCCCCGCGGGGTCGTCCAGCTGGTGCACGGCCTCGCTGAGCACGGTCCGCGCTACGGACGGCTGGCGACGGCCCTGAACGCGGTCGGGTTCCTGGTCACCGCGACCGACCACCGGGGGCACGGCGCGTCGGTGTCACCGGAGGTGCCGCTGGGCAGCTTCGGTGCTGCCGGCGTCGACGGCTTCCTGGGCGACATCGTCGCCGCGGGGGAGCGGCTGGCCGAGCAGCACCCGGACCTGCCGCTGTTCCTGCTCGGCCACTCGCTGGGCTCGATGGGTGCCCAGAGCGTGCTGCTGGACCACTCCGCCCGCTACGCCGGGGCGGTGCTCAGCGGCTCCACCACGCTGGACGGGCTGCTCGCGGTCGTGCAGGGGCTGCCGCAGGACCAGCCCGGCCTGGCCGCGTTCAACGCCGGCTTCGAGCCGCGGACCGGTTTCGAGTGGCTGAGCCGGGACGGCGCCGAGGTGGACGCCTACCTCGCCGACCCGCTCTGCGGCTTCCCGACCGAGGACGCGGTCATGGCGGGGGTGCTGGGCACGGCCGTCCGCACCACCGACCCCGACCAGCTGGCGCAGATCCGGCCCGACCTGCCGGTGCTGGTGGTCAGCGGTGACCGCGACCCCGTCGGCGGCCCGGGGGGCAGCAACGTCACCGCGCTCGCCGAGCGGTACCGGGACGCCGGGCTCACCGACGTCACCCTCCGGCTCTACCCGGCAGCCCGGCACGAGGTCTTCAACGAGACCAACCGGGACGAGGTCACCGACGACGTGACCGGCTGGCTGGTGGCGCACCTCCCGCGCTGAGCCGCGCCCGCGAGGACAGGGCTGTCCCAGACGAGCGGTGCGCCTCGGGTGGCCGAGCGGCCACGGTGAGAGCAGGCGCAGACGGGTGCGGCTGCCGGATCAGAGACCGGCAGCGGCGAAGTCGTAGGAGTCCGGCACGTGGCCGGGCTGACCGGTGCCGTAGACGAGGGCGATCTCCTGGTGGTCGGCCAGCTCGATGCGGCCGGGGTCGCCCTCGACCGGGCGGCCGTCGACGTAGGCCCGGAGCTGCTCGCCGCCGTCGGCGTGCAGACCGCCCAGGTCCTCGGCGTCCAGCTCGACGCCCCACTCGGTGAACAGCTGCCCGAGGGTGAAGGTGAGGTGGCTGTCGCCGGACTCGACGTGCAGGACGCCCGAGTCGTCGTGGGTGTGCAGCTCGGCGATCAGGCCGCGGTGCTGGTCGATGCCGAGGTCCGCCGGCACCTCGACGGGCCGGCCGTCGACCAGCCCACGGTCCCGCAGGTCCTGGTCGAGCTCGTCCTCGGTGGTCTCCAGCGCACGCATCCGCGGGAGCATCTCGGTGGTGAGGGTGAATGGGCCCCGGGCCTGCAGCGCGGTGAGGAAGGTGGCGAGCTCGGGGTCGAACGGCGGACGGGTGGTGACGCTGGTCATGGCTGGTCCTGCTCTCGTGAGGTGCGGGTGGGGTCGGTGGTCGGGAGGCGTGCGGGCCGGTAGCTCGGCCGTCCGGGCGGGGGTCAGACCGCGGCGGTCGGGGCCTCCGCCGCGGTGGCGCTCGCGGTCGGGGCCGGAGCCGGGGGCTGGTCAGCGACCCGGCCCCGGGAGCGGAGGACGCCGACGCCGACGAGCGCGGCGGCGACGACGGTCAGGGTGAGTCCGGCGACGGTGGCGGCCTGCTGGAACTGGGCGCTCTGGGCCGCACCCCACACCGGCGCGGCGATGCTGCCGGTGACGAGCGCCGCGAGGATGGTGCCGGTGGCGGCGATGCCGACCCCGGTGGCGAGCTCGCTCGAGGTGTCGACGAGGGCCGCGCCCACCGAGGTGCGGTCGGCCGGCAGGCCGCGGAGCACGTTGGTCCCGGCGACGACGCCGACCACCCGCATGCCGGCGGCGACGAGGACCAGGGCGAGGAGGACGACGGGGTAGCCGGAACGGCCCAGCAGGGCGAACACGGCGAGGCCGAGCACGACCGCGGCCGCGCTGGCCGAGGCGGCCCGCTCCAGGCCCACCCGCTGCACGAACGGGCCGACGAGGCGTCCGCCGGCGAGCAGCACGACGACCTGCGGGAGCATGCCCACGGCGGCCAGCGCCGGTGACCACCCCCAGGCGAGCTGCAGCTGGAGGGTCACCAGGTAGCTCAGGCCGGCGACGGCCAGACCGGCGGCGGCCTTGTGGGCCAGCCCGCTGGAGACGAGGGGCCGGGCGAGGAGTCCGAGGTCGAGCAGCGGGTGACGGGCCGACCGTTCCCGCAGGACGAACGCGACCCCTGCCCCGACGGCCGCGGCGAGGACCACCCACGGCACCGCGGAGCCGGTGCGCCCGTCCACGAACAGGGTCGGGACGACGAGGGCGAGGACGATCGCCGCGGTGCCCAGCACGGCGCCGGCGACGTCGACCGGGTGGCGGTGGAGGTCAGCCGTCGCGTCGGCGGCGATGCCGACGCGGATGCCGACGAAGGCGAGGGCCGCGACCGGCACGTTCGCCAGCAGCAGGACCTGCCAGGGGGCGACGGCGAGCACGAGCCCGCCCGCCGTCGGGCCGACCGCGAGCCCCACGAGGCCGGCGGTCGAGATGACCGTCATCGCCCGGACCCGGAGCCCGTCGGCGGTGAACAGCCGGAAGGCCAGCGCCATCGAGCCAGGCGTCGTCATCGCCGCCGCCACCCCCATCACGGCCCGGACGGCCACCAGCTGGTCCACGGTTGTCACGAACGCGGTCGCCAGGCTCGCGACGCCGAGCAGGACCAGGCCGACGAGCATGACCCGTCGCCGGCCGGAGCGGTCGGCGAGCGCCCCGAACAGCAGCATCAGACCGCCGAACACCACCGAGTACGCGCCGCTCACCCACTGCAGCGAGGTCGTCGAGGCGTGCAGGTCGCGGCCGATCGTCGGCAGGGCGACGTTGAGGACGGAGTTGTCGAGCATCTCGGACAGGAACACCGCGGACAGCCCGGTGAGGGCGATCCAGGCGTCCCGCAGGGAACGGGGTGCAGGCGGGGAGCTGGGGTCCATCGGCAAGGTCATGTCACTAGGCTAATCCACTAAACTTAGTGACACAAGTAGTAGGTTCAGGAGCCCCAGGGAGGAGACCGGATGCCGAGGACCGACGCGCGAGGAGGCCCGCAGACCCGGGCCCGGATCTCCGAGGCCGCGACCCGTCTGTTCCTCGAGCGCGGGTTCGACGACGTCACGGTCACCGAGGTGGCGCGCGAGGCGGGCGTCTCGAGCGTCACCGTGTTCAAGCACTTCCCGCGCAAGGAGGACCTCCTCCTCGACCGGGCGGTGGACGCCGTGGAGCTGCTGCGGGCCGCGGTGCGCGACCGCGCGACCGGGGTGGACGTCCTGGAGTCCCTCCGGAGCACGGCCCTGCGCCTCGGCGCGGAGCGCCATCCGCTCTCCGGGACGGCGGCGGCGTCGGTGCCCTTCTTCCGCACGGTCGCCGCCTCGGCCGCGCTGGTCGCGCGGGCGCGGGAGATCGCCGCCGACCTCCAGCAGACCCTCGCCCACGAGCTCGAGCACGACCCGGCCTTCGACGGCGACGGCACCCTGCTCGCCGCCTTCTTCGTCGCCGGCTACGCCACCGTGCTGGTGGGCAACGCCGGTCGGCTGGTCGCCGGTGAGGCGGCGAGCGCCGTGGCGGGCGACCACGAGGCGCGCCTCGAGGAGCTGTTCCGCGCGCTGCGCGGAGGGGTCCTGCCCGGCCGCGGCCGCCACGCGTCGTCTGACACCTAGCCGACCGGCGGCGGGCGCACCGGTGCAGGGCCGCTCGGGGTCGAGACCCTGGACCTGGTGGACCTGCGCTCCTCGGCGGCGCACCTGCACGAGAACATCGCCGGCGCCGGGATCCCGCTCGACGACGCCGACGTGGCCGAGCTGGACGCCATCGGCCGCTGAGCCCGGGCAGCCCGAGCAGCGGACCGGCGGCTAGCGTGCCGGTATGAGCGAGACCGAGGCCCTGACCCACCTGCTGACCGACTCCTTCACCCGCGTCGCCGACCTGGTGGCGGGGCTGGCCGACGGGCTGACCGAGGCCGTCGCCACCTACCGTCCGGACGCGGGGAGCAACCCGGTGGCCTGGCTGCTGTGGCACCTGAGCCGGGTGCAGGACGACCACGTCGCGGGACTGGCGGGGGTGGACCAGGTCTGGCCGCGCTGGCGCGACCGGTTCGCCCTGCCCTTCGAGCCGGACGAGACCGGCTACGCGCAGGACCCGGCCGACGTCGCGCAGGTCCGGGTGCCCGCCGAGCTGCTGGCCGGCTACCACGCCGACGTCCACCAGCTGACCCTGCGCTACGTCTCCTCCCTCGGGCCCGACGAGCTCGAGCGGGTCGTCGACGACAGCTGGGACCCGCCGGTGACCGCGTCGGTCCGGCTGGTCAGCGTGCTCGGCGACACCCTGCAGCACCTCGGGCAGGCGGCGTACGTGGTCGGGCTGGCCGAGCGCGCCGGGGTCGCCTGACCGCGTCCTGGCCAGGGGTCGGGGTTCCGGTCCCAAGGGCACTGACGGCGCCCGGGAGCAGGAGTTCGGACGCGGGGGCCGGAAGACGACGTTGTGTCCCAGCCCCCGGTCCAGGCCTCGTACGTCTCGCGGCTCCAGGCCGGTCTCCGGCGCTGGTGCTCTCGATCGTCCGTGCTCTGCTCGGGCAGGGCCCCCGCCCTCCGCGACCTCGCCGTCACGGGGAGCGGGGACACCCGCCGACCTGCTTCCCAGGATCCGCTGTGACCCCGATCACGTCAAGACCCGGCGTGCGTGTCGGGCGGCCGAGATGCGGCCCGACCGGCCCTCCGCCACGGGTCGGGCGAGCCCGGTCGGTGGACTAACGTGGCGTCTCGTACTGCTGGTCACACTTCGCTACAGGAGATCGATGAGCGACACCGGTCCTGACCTGGATCAGGCCGCGGCCGAGCCGCACAGCCCCAGCGAGATCAGCTACGACGAGCAGCGCTACCCGGCCCGGCCCAAGCGGCTGCGGCCCCGGGCCCGGCTCCGCGGGCTGTTCCCCCGGCTGCGGACGGAGCGGAGCGGCAAGCCCAGCGGGGACAACGCCCTCTACGTGAGCTGGCTCGCCGAGCAGTCGATGCTGGCCGACGCCATCGACTTCGCCCGGCAGTTCTCCGGCCAGGGCAGCATGTGGCAGAACCCGTTCGCCAACCCGGACCCGCGGGCGGCGATCGAGAAGGCGTCGGTGTGGTTCACCGCGTACCCCATCTCGATGATCACCAAGCCCGGGACGTCCTTCCTGGGCACCTTGGGCGACGAGGACCTGTGGGCGGCCTTCGAGGCGATCGGCATCGACGGGCTGCACACCGGACCCGTCAAGAGGGCCGGCGGGATCAGCGGCTGGGACCCCACGCCCAGCGTCGACGGCCACTTCGACCGGATCAGCACCCAGATCGACGAGGACTTCGGCACCGAGGAGGAGTTCCGGGCGATGACCGAGGTCGCCGCCGGCCACCTCGGCATGGTCATCGACGACATCGTGCCCGGCCACACCGGCAAGGGCGCGGACTTCCGGCTCGCCGAGATGAAGGTGGGCGACTACCCGGGGATCTACCACATGGTGGAGATCGACCCGAAGGACTGGCACCTCCTCCCCGAGGTCCGCCGCGGCGACTCGGTGAATCTCGACGTCGAGGCCGAGGACCAGCTGGCCAAGGCCGGCTACATCATCGGCCGCCTGCAGCGCGTCATCTTCTACGAGGCGGGCCAGAAGGACACCAACTGGAGCGCGACGAACGTCGTCCTCGGCCCGGACGGGGTGCAGCGCCGCTGGGTCTACCTGCACTACTTCAAGGAGGGGCAGCCCTCGATCAACTGGCTGGACCCCTCCTTCGCCGGTATGCGGCTGGTGATCGGCGACGCCCTGCACTCCCTCGGCGACCTGGGCAGCGGGGCGCTGCGGCTGGACGCCAACGGGTTCCTCGGCGTGGAGAAGAGCGCGGAGGACACCCCGGCCTGGTCGGAGGGCCACCCGCTGTCGGAGGCGGCCAACCAGCTGATCGCGAGCATGGTGCGCAAGGTCGGCGGCTTCACCTTCCAGGAGCTCAACCTCACCATCGACGACATCAAGAGCTCGGCCGAGCGGGGCGCCGACCTCTCCTACGACTTCGTCACCCGGCCGGGCTACCACCACGCGATGGCCACCGGGGACACCGAGTTCCTGCGGCTGACCCTGAACCTGTCTCGCCAGCACGGCGTGGAGCCGGCCCAGCTGGTGCACGCCCTGCAGAACCACGACGAGATGACCTACGAGCTCGTCCACTTCGCCACGCTGCACGCCGAGGACCGGTTCGAGTTCCGCGGCCAGGAGATCAAGGGCTCCGAGCTGGCGGTGCGGGTGCGCCAGGACCTCCTCGACCAGCTGACCGGGGAGGCCGGGCCGTACAACGCGACCTTCACCGAGAACGGCATCGCCTCGACGACGGCCACGATCATCGCCGCCTCGCTCGGCTTCACCGAGCTGGAGGACCTCGACGAGTCCCAGGTCGAGCAGATCCGGCAGGCGCACCTGCTGATGGCCATGTTCAACGCCCTGCAGCCGGGGGTGTTCGCCCTGTCCGGCTGGGACCTCTGCGGGATGCTCACGCTCAAGCGCCGTCAGGTGGCCTCGCTGCTGGCCGAGGGCGACACCCGCTGGATCCACCGCTCGGCGTACGACCTGATGGACTACCGCCCCGACGCCACCGAGTCGCTGTCCCGGCTGCCCCGCGGCGCCAGCCTCTACGGCAGCCTGCCCGCCCAGCTGGCCGACCCGAGCTCGTTCGTCTGCCGGCTGCGGGACGTGCTCGCCGTCCGCAAGCGCTACGGCATCGCCACCGCCGTCCAGCTCGACGTGCCGCAGGTGTCCAACAAGGCGATGCTGGTGATGGTGCACCAGCTCAGCGACGCCGAGCAGGTCACGGTGCTGAACTTCTCGGCGGCGGAGATCTCCGGCAGCGTCATGTCCGAGCACCTGGTGCCCGGCAGCACGCTGATGGACATGTTCACCGAGGAGGTGGTGGGTGAGGTCGACGACCTGCACTCCTTCTACCTGACCCTCGCGCCGCACGAGGGCCGCTCGCTGCTGGTGCTGTGCCCGGGCGACCACCCGGTGCCCAGCCCGCACCGCGCGGACCGCGCCAGCGTCCGCGGCTAGTTCCGGCTGGCCTCTCCGCTGCAGCCCCTCCACTGCAGCCCCTCCGCCGCGGCTGGTCCGCGGTCGGAGGGCCTGCGGGGTTGCCGGGTAGCGTCGGGGCATGTTCCCCGCGAAGAAGGACGACGAGCAGCACGACCCGGCCAAGGCGATGGGCGAGCCCGGCGGAGGCGAGGTCTCCCAGGGCCCCAACAGCTTCGAGAACGCCGAGACCTCCATCGGCGGCGCCGACTCCACCTACGGCACCCCGGACGCCACTCCGTCCGTCGCGCTCGGCGACCGGGACGTCCCCGAGGCTCCTGCCGCCTCCTGAGGGTCGGCGGACCCGTCCGCTCGAGCCGGCCAGCCGGTCGGCGAGAACTTGGCGGGTTCTTACCTACGGAACCGTAACTTACGGGACCGTAGGTTTAGGCTCGGTGCATGAGCCTGTTCTTCTACGCCCCCTCGACCCCGCTCCGCGGGGTCGTCCGGGCGCTGGCCTCGGTAGCGGGGGCGGCGGTCACCCCGCTGGTGCCCGCTGACTACCTGGACCTGATCGCCCCGCTGCGCCGCGGCGCCGACCTGCGGGCCCGGGTGGTCTCGGTCGAGGCCGAGACGGCCGACGCCGCCACGGTGACCCTGCGACCGGGCCGTGGCTGGCGCGGTCACCGTCCCGGCCAGTACGTGCGGATCGGCGTGGACGTCGACGGCGTCCGGCAGTGGCGGGCCTACTCCGTCACCTCCCGCCGGGACGCCCCCGACGGCCTGGTGAGCATCACCGTCAAGGTGGTGCCGGACGGCAGGGTGAGCCGGCACGTGGTCCACGAGCTGTCGCCGGGCGCGCTGCTGCAGCTCGACCAGGCGGCCGGAGACTTCGTGCTGCCGGCGGCGCCGCCGGCGCGCACCCTGTTCGTCACCGCGGGCAGCGGCATCACCCCGGTGATGGGGATGCTGCGCAACCACCTGGACGAGCTGGCCGACGTCGTCGTGCTGCACTCCGCGCCCACCGCCGCCGACGTCATCTTCGGCGCCGAGCTGCGCGGTCTTGCCGCGGCCGGCCGCTTCCGGCTGGTCGAGCGGCACACCGCGGACGCCGGCTACCTGCGGCCCGAGGAGCTCGACGCCCTGGTGCCCGACTGGCGAGAGCGCGAGACCTGGGCGTGCGGCCCGACCGCCCTGCTCGACCTGCTCGAGGAGCACTGGGCGGCCGGCGGTCGCGCGGCGGCCCTGCACACCGAGCGCTTCCGGCCCGTGGTCATCACCCCCGGGGACGGGGGCACCGTCAGCTTCACCGGCCCGGGCGCGGTCGTCGAGGCCGACGGCGCCACGCCGATCCTCGACGCCGGCGAGGACGCGGGCGTGCTGATGCCGTCGGGCTGCCGGATGGGCATCTGCTTCGGCTGCGTCCTCCCCCTGACCTCCGGCGCCGTGCGCGACCTGCGCAACGGCGAGCTCGTCACCGCCACCGAGGGCGACGGCGTCCGCATCCAGACCTGCGTGTCGGCCGCCGCCGGCCCCTGCACCATCGACCTCCAGGAGGCGTCATGACCGCACCCGCCACCACCGTCCGCAGCGCCACCCGCTCCAGCCGGTTGGACACCACCACCACCGAGCGGCGCCACGTCCCGAAGCGCTCCGGCAAGCCCGACCCGACCGCGCACCTGTCCGCCGCGCAGGTCGAGTCGCTGGGCCGGGAGCTGGACGCGCTCCGCCAGGAGGTCCTCGACTCCCGCGGCAGCGCGGACGCCGCCTACATCCGCCGGGTCATCGGCGTCCAGCGCGGTCTGGAGCTGGGCAGCCGGGCGGTGCTGCTGTTCTCGGTCTTCCCGCCGGCGTGGCTGCTGGGCACGGCCGGCCTCTCGGTGGCCAAGATCATCGAGAACATGGAGCTCGGGCACAACATCATGCACGGCCAGTGGGACTGGATGCGCGACCCGAAGATCCACTCCTCGGTGTACGAGTGGGACCACGCCTCGCCCTCGGCGCAGTGGAAGCGCTCGCACAACGAGATCCACCACACCTTCACCAACGTGCTGGGCCGCGACAACGACCTGGGCTACGGCATCATGCGCGTGGACGAGGACCAGCGCTGGCGGCCCTCGAACCTGGGCCAGCCGCTCTGGAACTTCGTCAACGCGCTGATCTTCGAGTACGGCATCGCCGCCTACGACCTCGAGCTGGGCAAGCAGCTGCAGGGCCGCGGGGACCGTGAGCTCTTCCGGCGCGACGGCCGGCAGGTGCTGGCCAAGATCGGCCGGCAGATGCGGAAGGACTACCTGGTCCACCCGCTGCTGTCCGGTCCCTCGGCGCTGCGCACGCTGGGCGCCAACGTGGTGGCCAACCTGGTCCGCAACGTCTGGACGCACTCGGTGATCATGTGCGGCCACTTCCCGGAGGGGGTCGAGACCTTCGCGAAGGAGTCCATCGACGGGGAGACGCGCGGCGAGTGGTACCTGCGCCAGATGATCGGCTCGGCCAACATCGAGGGCAGCAGGGCCATGCACCTGATGACCGGCAACCTGTCCCACCAGATCGAGCACCACTGCTTCCCCGACCTGCCCAGCAACCGCTACGCCGAGATCGCGCCGCGGATGCGGGAGATCACGGCCCGCTACGGCCTCAGCTACACCACGGGCACGTTGCCGCAGCAGGTGGCGTCAGCCTGGAAGCAGGTCGTGCGGCTCTCGCTGCCCAACGACTTCTCCGTCCGCGCCAGCGCGGGCCGGCTGCTCCGCCGGGTCGGCTCCTCGACGGTGCTGCGGCGCCGCTCCACCGCGTCGGCCGTCGCCGCCTGAGCGCGTAGCCCGGCGGGTGCTGGGAGCGGATGCGCCGGGGCAGGTGATCCCCACCACAGCGCGACGTATGGTGGCTCCAGACGCAAAGGAGCGAGGATGCGAGTCGGGACCAAAGACGGTGGCGACGGTGTGCGCTGCTGGAACAAGGAGGCCGTGCTGGCCTACGCCGACCAGGTGAACGCCCGCGAGGCCCAGCTCGCGCGGGGGAACCCTGACGTCGTGGTGCTGCCGGGACAGCTGGTCTGCTACGGGTGCGAAGTCATGGACTACGACTACGGGGTGAAGTGCACCGCCTCGCTGACCCTGACCCGGTACGCGGTGGAGGGTGAGATCCCGCCCCGGGCCGAGGACGCGGTGGGCTCGCTCGCCGAGGTGGCGGGGCTGCGCCACCGGGCACCGGAGGAGATCGCCGCGCAGGTGAAGTCCTCCGACCTGACCAGCGCACCGTCCGCACCGGCCGCCGCCACCGCGGGGTCCGCGGCCGCGTCCGCCGGTTCGTCCGTGGCCGCTCCCCCGCAGGAGGGCCGGCGCAGCGGGTTGCGCGGGCTCTTCGGCCGCTGACGCCTGCCGCTCCGCCCGGGGCGCCCTCAACTCCGGCTGCGCGGCTGAGCCGGGGTCAGGGCGTCCACAGGTAGGGCGTCGTCGTGGTCACGGTGACCAGGCCGGCCCGCTCGAGGATCGGCCGGGAGAACTCGGTCGAGTCGCTCTGGACCAGCGTCTTGCCCAGCCGCAGGGCCGAGCGCGCCCGGGCTGCGGTGAGGGCGCGGTAGATGCCCCGACTCCGCCACTCCGGCAGGGTGGCGCCGCCCCAGATCCCGGCGAACTCCGTACCGGTGACGGGCTCCAGCCGTCCGGCGCTGACGACCTGCCCCCCGACCTCGGCGACCCACAGCTCCATGCCGTCCGCCAGCGCGAGCCGCCGCAGCAGGGCTTCGGCCATGCGGTTCGAGACCGCCTCGCCGAAGGCCACGTCCTGCATGGCGCTCATCGCGCGGACGTCCGCCTCCTCGGTCACGGTGCGGAGCTCGACCCCCGGCGGCAGGGGCACGTCCACGTCG
>Ga0210040_10004600_pt1 | contig 17934 bp, 10 predicted proteins | sample CryGeyCG12114_NA_FD_185462 | JGI IMG/M metagenome (GOLD analysis project Ga0210040, IMG submission 185462) | Groundwater microbial communities from aquifer - Crystal Geyser CG19_WC_8/21/14_NA (SPAdes) (version 2) | ecosystem: Environmental > Aquatic > Deep subsurface > Groundwater | place: USA... | reverse complement strand
TACCACTACGTACATTTTTATTGTGCAGTAGAGCTTAACTATAAACTAATGGTGTTCTATGTACACAAAAGTACAATTATGTTTTCCTCACCTTACATTTGGAGAAATTTTGGACAAATATTGTTGGGATCCACATTCTGTGTGTTTATGCTTGATGCTATAGCTTTTACAATACACGGCTATTTTAGTCACTTCTGTGTGTACAGTTTTACTATAATTTTTATTTTTATGTATTGTTTTGAATAATATGCACTATGTGTGCAGTTAATATTCTATATGAAGTTTATTGATTGTGGATCAAAAATTGACGTAAAATCGCAGGATTAGTTCTTGAATGAGTTTTGGCTTGCCCTAATAATAATATGCTACTGTAAATAAATATAAGTGATTTTCTTATTGTCTTTGCTGAGTTATCACCTAATTGTTTCTAACCATAAACCTTGCTCTCCATCGTAATTGCTGCAAATTGCTAAGCGAGTTCTATAGTGTGCATTAAGTGTGTGCAATTTGTGGACTATATTAGAGCTACATCCTACACTTTTCACAACGCATATTAAACACTCAAAATATTCCTTGTGTAAATTTTCCTTTCATTGCTTTCTCAGCATTTTACTCCACTTTTACCGTATTTCACATGCACAGAGAATTTTTTTTGGATAGTCAATCGCCTTTGTACGAGATCGGCACTTAGCTAGTTGGACAAAAAAACTTATTTCAAAAATTATTATGAAATACATTTTTTGGGAGTTGTTTTCTAAATACACCAGTACTTTCGTTTCCCTGTTCACATTAAAACTTGGTTTGTAATGGACAAAAAATCATTCATCATGTTAGAACTACCCATTCTTTATAGAAAACGCATGTAACTACTCACAGAGGGAAAAGTAAGCTCTCAATTTTGGACTCGATCATTCTGGACAAGCTGAACCACCCCTTTGACGCCTACTAAATCGCTTCATTATTCTTTTTTCTCCATCTTGCAAACTTTTTACCCTTCATTACTCGTTGATATGATTTGTATTCCTAAAGGTACCCATAAACTTTTCTTATGACGAATGTTTTTGCTTAAACGGCTTTGACAACATAATTACTATGGTTCTATATGGACTATAGTTCTGCTATTTTTAACTTTCATGAAATTTTAACATGCAATTGCATACAACACCTAGAAAAATCCAAAGTAGTTTTCTCACACTGATCGATAACGTAGCTCAATCTAATTTTCATAAAAGGGGTAGTTCCATATATAAAGTGGCCATTTGGTCAGCATCATTAATTACTGTGGAACAACCCAACCCTTCCTGTTCTTTGTAAATATCAATCTTATAATTACTTCCTTTGTTCAGTTAACTATGTCAGTTTCGATTTCCTCAAATTATTCAATAAGGTTGAAAAAATTGTGCACTTCAGCAATACTTTTGTATTGGATCCCAATAAGTTCCCGTTGTATACTTTATGTTGTTGAACGCGTTTTTATTCTGGTCCACTTATACAGGACAAAAAAGGAAACCTTTGTTCACCTCATCAACTTTGTCTGTGTCATTGAGTTTTTCTATAGAGTCTTGTCCGATGTCATCTTAAGCGTTTTTTCTTTCACTCGAATAATAGAATACACGAACAATGGAGGAAATTCTCTTGAACCAGAACAACTGTTTTTATACTCTGTGAACAACTTCCTGCTATCACAAATGAATAATAACAGGAGCAGAAAAAAGTTCGTGCACACCAACAAAATGAAATGCTAGAGCCACTTGGTTCATTGTTGAGAAAAGTAGAAAAGCTAAAAAATGTCATCTCTATTGAATGCTTGTGTAGAATTGAATATAATTTGAACTCATGTAATAGGTGAAAATTGGACATCAGATATGGTCAGCGTATGATGAACCAAATGTAGTATGCATTATTAACTGACTGAAGATACGCAAATCTATTGATGCATAGTAAATAAATAGTGAGGGTAATGCAACGAATCCAAAAAGCCCGTACACAAAATAAATTATAAAGTAATCGAAGGTAAATAAATACATTGAAACCTTTGACTCCGAAAAACGCTAAAAAGCAGGCAAATAGAGTATAAGTTTTTGTCTTTCATTTAGTATTTGTGTACAGAGATTGCATGTGATGCGTAAAATGACATACTAGCCTTCTTTTCATCTTCCATCCCTTATTCACTAAACTTGGCGTTTGCGAAATCCATTTAGATTGATCAATAATGTATCTAGTGCAAAGAAAAAAGATGCTGCATGGTATGCCATTTATGTATTGAAAAACCTGCTGTCAAAATCCTTTTAAGGATCATAATAATTTATAGTGTAAACAAAACGAGTTCAAAATCATTCATCACTGTACATCTTCTCATGCATACAAAAGAATGAGGTGAGTGAAAAGACAGCTCGTTATTATACTTTGGTTTTTCCTTGTTTTCATCAAAATTGTATCTTAAATGGCACCCTTTTGTCTGTGTCTAAAAAAAGTCGTTAGGTGAACTTTAGACTTTTTTCACCCACATTTTTTCGTCAATTTTTCGAAAATAATTTCACTCAATTTCCTTGCAGAATAGGTTTGTCCCGGTTTGTTTTTTGTAAATTTTTATTTTTCGTAACATTGTTTAAGTTATTTAAATGGAAAAACATTGTCAAAGCAAACTATATGAAATTGAATTCCTCATTAAATGTAAAAGTAACAATGGTCGAGGGGGTAAGACATTAAAACAACCCACTGTCATACATAGCATGAACCCCTGCATTTGAAAAGATTCAATAAATTTCGCATCCATTCACTTGAAAAGGAAATCTCTTCCTTTTTGTTCTGTTGATAGCATCCTGATGATCTGCGCATTGTCCTTACAATGGAGAGACTCTACTACTACTCATCAAATAAAACAAGGGAAGAAAGATGTCTTTGCCTCTCGTAATGAACACGATAATGTGCCTCCATAATGGAGAAAGCAAGTCTCATAATGAGCTCTGTATATTGTTTGTGTGCTACCACAATGTAAAACTGCTTACTCTTTCACTTTCATCATGCATATTTATTTTTGAGCAGAAATTCCCCGTATTACTTTGCATTAACATTGCAACCAGTTATATTTTTGAGTCAAAAGGTTAAACAGCTAACTTACAAACGAAACTGCATCTTATATGTACATATGTGGCTAACTTTCAGTTAAGTAGATCGTTTTTAATGTATAGTAAACAGTGAAATATTGAGCCTGGATTTCGGTTTGGAGTCTATAATATTGTGAGAATGTCTTTGTGCATAAATTAGGTAGGACGAGTAGTATAGGTTTTAATTACGGCACCTTTTGCTGGTTGTATACACGGGACACATTGATTTGGAGAGAAAGCGTTGTAAGTGGGAAAGAGTGCTTTCCTTTGCTACAAGAACGACGGATGTCATGCTTCATTAGTCTTTCTTTTCATACAGGAAAGGGGGGACTCACAAGCACACTCATTTTCATTTAATCAGAGCCGAACAAATCACTGTCAAAGAGCCTTTGTGTTCCACCGAGTTTCATGAGAAGGGACCAAAAAGCAAACTTCTTAAGGAGGCTAATGGAAAGCGATACATAAGTGAGTAAGTAAGTAAGCAAAGTTAGTGCATTATGAGTAGAGCACATAGTTAGTTAGTGTACCTTGGATTGAACCTTGTATTTATGTAGTGTGCAACCCCGTTACTGAGGAATTTATGTCCACTTTACCAGTTGTAAATATTTTCCTATTTCTGTTCCATATCTTCAGCTGTAGAATTTCTAAATGACACTACGAATTATTGGCAACAATGAATTCTGTTGTGTCAGCTCTTTAAATTCGTTCTAAAATATTGGCCCTTTACCCTCTGGATTCAATAAAGTGACCATATTTCCCAAATTTCCCCACAAAGGATGAAAAGCACTGTATCCTCAAAGTATTTATAGATTATCCGTTCATTTTTTGCCATGTAACGAATGTAAAGTCATTGCCATGTATATAATTTTATTCCAAATTTTGTGTACATATGCTGAGTTTCCCTTGGAAAGAATGTCATTTCATTGGTGATCTTGCTTAGAAAAGGCACGCACAAAATTAAACACGAAATGAGCTATTTCGTACCAACAACAATCATGTCAGCAGATTATGTTGGAGGAAAAGCACGAAGTTTGGTTTGAGATTTTTAGGGGCTTGTATTATTAGCCTGCTGCACACAACATTACACGACAAATTGTGTACCCAATTTTAATGATCATGCAGGGTAGTGAAGGATACGAAGGCTTTATGTTCTATGTTGCGACGGGGAATATTGCAAATAATTATTTTCGTTTAATTTCAACGACTTTTTATATTTAGAACTTTGACTAATTTAAACTCCTCCATGTTGTTGTAAGGTTAAACATTCGCACCGGTAATTAGCGTAAAAGAGATGATGAAAATAGTGATATTCACACCTAAAAAGGGTATTGTCAAAGCACAAAATTGAAAATACACTGACATCCAATGTATGACATTAGTCTGTGATTAGAAATGATTTGAGAATGCACTTGTGTATTGATTTTCAGGCAGGCCTAGTTTCAAAGCCAAATAAATCCAATAGTAACGTCAGAAAGAACAGATTAAGCGCTCCTCTTCCTCTTTTATTAGCTTGTGAAAACGAGAACAAGATTATTGTATTTTCAAAGGAGCAAATCTTTCAGTCAGCATCAGTCAATTTCTATACTTGAGCTCATTTGTTGTAGTTGTACAAGGTACAAGGTATAGTTACGGATCCAAAGGATTTAAGTTTTTTATTGACTTTTGTTCACGATATGTGTTTGGGTGCCAAAATAACTCTCGAACTCTCCAATACTCGGAATATCTGCGTACAAATAACAAACTCTTTCCTCATAATCCTCTTCCCGATTTTTAACATTTTATTTCCTTCAAAAATGTTCATCATATAATGCAAGGGAAAGTTTGTCTAGACAGGTTACATTTACAGGAAAAAATAAGAAATCATACAAACTACAGCACAATACATTATCTAAAAGACTAAAGATGAACCCATATAACATCAATCCTTTGTCTTTTATCCATGCTATTGTTATTTTATCATCATCTCGCATTGTGGTTTCATCTGTACTTATAACTAAAATCAACCATTAAAAGACACGTAATCTCTGATTGTTATCCATTCTGAACTTCCCTATTGAATTTCCCTCCAATTAATTAATTTACTGACTACGATGTAAACGGTTCAGTATTTAACGTTAGCTTTTGACATGTAAATTTAAAGTCTCATACTGCTGTTTGTCCCTTACCATACATAAAGCCAATATATGAGAGAAACTGTGCAGTTTAAAACTCTGTACTGTACTCACTCAGTCAGTACATGTGTGCAGGTACTGTAGGAAGGAAGTGTGTACAGTATTTTTGTATCACAACGCACGACACAATAAAGGGAAAGTAGACTCAACTTTCCCCGTCAGTTTGAGTTCCCCTGTTGAAGCGAAAAGTAGTGTGAGCTAAGCATTCCTTCATCTCATATAGTAGGACTGCTGTGGAAAGTTTCCTAAATTAACTCTGACAGTTACATACGGTGCGACAAAAAAGTTAATTTAGTGTTGTGGCTACCATTTTAATCTATCAGTGCTTTAAAGAGGGTAAAAACCCATTTTTTTGGGGTGAGCAGTGTATATTTTGAGACTACAGTGTGTATATAATGAACATTGGGGAATAATGTTGTTCTTGCATGATGAAATGAAGTGGATAAAATTGTTGACTATAATTCTTTTCATCATTGGCTCAGGTAAAAAAAAATATTTGATAAAGTGTAAAATTGTATACATGTAAGGGTGTTTCACAGAAATGAATTTTGATGGATTTGACTACACTTGGTAATGTTTCTGATTTCCTGAAAATTGTAACAAGGTTGAGTGTAATAATGATTATCTGTAAAATAATCTTTGAGGTTTTACTTATATTAACATGTTAGCCTTTTTTTGTGAGAACGATAGAGAAAAATGGGTTATTTGATCTTAAAAAGTGATGTTTTTCATACTCACTGAAACCTAAAATTACGCGTTCTACCAGAATAATTGATGGGTTTTGTTGTTTCACTTTTTTTCTGACCCTGTTGCTCATAGGAAAGTTAAAAGTTTTTCTTCGTCAGTTTATTAAACGAAATGATTTTGTAGCTTTCACATAAATTTCACATATTTCACGCATTTTTGAGTAAATTTGGGGTATTGGACTTTACACATAATAATAAGTGAGAGAAGTGGCTAACTAACTAACTAACTTACTATATTTAGTTGCTTAGATATTTTAGTAACGTTTTTTAGCCAACTGAATTTAACATGTACAAAGCTTTTGTAGTGTATAAAGAAATTCATGAGAATTCATGCCACTGTGAAAAAATTCTTTGATTTCACCTTTGCTTCGCAGCAGAAACTTTTTCACACAGCTTATGAAATTTAAATTATTCATCGTATTCGTTTGGTACAAGAGCTTATAATCTTTTATGTGAAACCTTCAATCCTCCAATGGTTTCATCTTTTCTCCATCTCAATTCCCATTCGTACGCATAAAAAAGTCCAAGCTAATTTCAATCTCAATGTGTAGGTACATTTTCACAAAGTTATTACATTATAATATCACTTTTGGTGCTTCAAGTTTTCCCCGTCTAACTTAACCTAAGAAATATTATCATTCTTACTCTTTCCGTCTTTTTGTACAGGGTGTATTTACAGGAACACAACATTTTCAAATTACCCTACTATTCTAATGGCGTTATAAATACACAAATGTTAGCTTTCACCAGTGTATCTTTACCACCAAATCGTAATGTTTGACGTTTTGAAGAATTAGAACTTCCACTTCTACGTAAAAATCTCTACGTATTAAAATAAGCAGGAAAAGACTATTTCAACTTTGGATTAATCCTACGCACTGGATAATCTTTTTCCAATGGAATCCATACTGAATCCAACGGTTACTCTAAATGACTAAAATTATCTTTTGGTATAGGACAAAAAAAGAAGCGTCTTTCACTACCAATTTTCACTCTTACTCCCTATTGCATTTAAGATGGATAAATCGGGATGGGAAAAAGTGTTGGTGAATGAGCCTACTGAATAAGCCCTCTTCAAAGGGCTCCTTGCTCAGCACAGATAAAAAGAAAGGAGGAATTTACTTTCACCATCTCACAAAGATGTAGTATCTATACTTTTGTGTGGTCTGTGCAGCCAAGAAGTATAGTTGCGATGACCGAGATTATCTACACAAGACTTTCTACATCACTTTATTAAGTGAAGCCAATTATCCTTTCTCCTTCGTTTTGTCTAACTATAACTATGAGAGGTCATCGTTATAGTTAAAAAGTCACTAGGATTACTAAGGAATTAAATCTAGCTAGAAACTAAGTACTTTTATTGTAAACTAACTTAATAGTTTGCGTGTTTCATGTCAAAGTGGTTTGATTTACAGGAATTTCATAAAACATGTAGTAGTTAGTTAGTTGCAATGTGACGGAAAATCAAAGTAGAATTAATTCACGGGTGGTAGTCAATAGTAGTTTTATCCTGTTGAATAATAGAAATACAATTACAGCTTATAATGGATGCATATAGGAAATATTTTTAACTCACTTTAGTTAGTTAGTTTGCATTCATTTGTTTCATAATAGACATGAAAGGGTTTACTTGTTTACAAACATGAATCTTTCTGTTTGTAGTCAATCTAATGGATATTGCATGTTGTCAACTAACTAGAGTGAAGATTTGTAAGCTATTTGAAGTCAATATTTTGTTAGTTGATTTTGGTTTGGCTACAAATCCTTTAACTGCAGTGCGGATTAACCTATCTGGGAGGTTATGAATAAACCTAAGAGACAGATTGACTTTCCGTTTTCAAATCCATTGCTTAATGTGACTATAATTTGTATCTGTTGAAAAACGTGCTTGACGATGGAAGACAGTTAAAACACTTGACAAGAAGTAAAAGAGATTGTCAACTCTACTCAATTTTACCTCCGAATCGGTAAAAATAACAACAAATGTCGTATTTACACGAACAAAGTAGTATTTCTGACGGCCAAATGGTGTGTTTAGTTCCACAGACGGAGTGAAAGGTACACGTGTTTGTTCTGCCAACAGTTAATACAGACTACTGGCAATACTAGTTACCGTGCTTTAAAAAATAAAATTCTGTGAACGATGTAAGCTAAAATTTCATAAAGCAATTACTATACATAATTGAGTAAATTTATGAAACTCCCACACTACGAATATATATGGAAAACAAAAATTCATTTAAACCATCTCAATTTATTTTGAAAGCTATCTAAACTTTAACAGAATCTCATATCCTTTTAAACTAGGGGTAGCCGGTTTCGCTTATTTGCCAAAAATGTTCCTATCTTTTATTATTATTATTTGACCGAGACTTTCTCTCTTAGCAAATAAAGTGTCTTCCATCATGTATCACATCACTCACCAGCTCAATGTTATTTGCACAGTTGTAGAGAGCCTGAGATTGCCGCGAGTGGTAGTGCCGCCATACAAAATGTTCAACGAGAATGCTACTTTGGAGTGTCCATTTGAGCTAGGCCGGGATCGACTGTATGCCGTCAAGTGGTACAAAGACAATGATGAGTTTTTCCGGTACGTCCCACGCTACAGGCCACCCATTCATACTCATCATGTCGAAGGCATCAACGTACTGGTAAGAAGTGTGCACCAAAACTCTTTTTATCTAGTGCGTTTCATTCAAGTGGCTTATATTGATTTGTGATACTTGAATTTATTGACTCGTTTGTTTAAAAATTGTGTACCCGTCAGTCTAAAGCTATGGATAAAGCAGTTTTATTATGAAGGATATAAAAAATAACTTTATGATACGATTAGAAAGCAAATTACACATTGAGATAGCACGGAAAGTTTAATGATGTTGAACTTGAAAATCTGAAACCTGAGGCACTTTTATGAACGCTAAAACGAGTAGTTAGCTCAGTTTTCTTAATGATGATAGCAACAGTGACTAGGGAAGAGATTAGCATTAGTTGAGATGTACTTTAGAATTAAAATTCTAGTCCAGCTCTGCATTTGCTTCGTATACTCCTTTCTGAAAGAAAGTGTGAAATGGAATTCATGTTATATGCATTCATGCATGAAGCCACGTGCCATCTTCTTATAAGCTCACCTCTTTTCTTAAATATTGTATGAAATCAGACTGTGGATACTTGAACTTTATTTTCCTTTAGTCCCAGGTGAAATGAACCAAATTTATTCATCCATGCAAAAAAAAGTGTCCATAAAATTCTAGTTTGTTGGCATTTCACAACCGTGTCCATTACTTTATTTAGTCTGCAACACATAAGTTTTTGTTCACTGAGTAAACACATTATGTGAAAGTTTAAACTAACCAACTCACTTCATAGAACATAATAGGGCTTTATACAACCCCGTAACTACACAATAGTTTCCATTACGAGTCAGGATTGTAATTCAATTATGTGTGGGCTTATAAAACACAATGAGCCGCCAGGTTATCTTACAAATACTTGTTTTCAAGCGTGATTTCAGTCTGATGCAATTTTTTCAAATAGAATATCAAACAGCTCAAAATCTGTGGGAACTATGCAATATGAAAAGTGACTAAGTGTCATTAGGAACTAAAGATGGACAATATTATCAGCCCTCACATTTAAACAAAAGATAATGGCAGTGGTGAAAGCTGCCGGTGTCACCATCCTATTCATAATATGGACACATCAAAAACAGACTGACAAGTTTTCAAGGGCCACTTGTACAACACGTTTATTTCATTTTGCGTTGAATAGTGTGAGATTCAGTCTTGCAATCAATATTATCCTTGAGAATTCATTTCAGTTTCTCTTGTATACAATTTACGTGCAAATATAACACCTATAGATACTGTTAGTGATTTTTTTCGCTTCATTTCACACAAACTTACACGCCATTTAAACTTATAGAGAGATACCATAGTTAGTTGGTTTGTAATAGTGAGAGAGAAGTCTCATGCATATTCAAAAGGTGTACAGTTTTCACACCTCACTGTTTCTACAGAGCATGAATACAGGATAATTGAGCTAAGAAGTGAAGAAATCAGTTCATGGGTAATTTCACTTCGTTTATTGGTCAATTTGGCATACAAGACTGAATGGTTCACTTATTTTACCACTCAATCTTGTGTGCAGGACTCCTCTTGGAACTTTATTACACTTTTTTTCACAACATTGGACTAGATTTGGTATAAACTTGCAGTCTCATTCAAATAGAATTCTCGCTGAAAGATTTTTTTCTCATTCACTTGGTTATAGTTGGGCTCACCCCTGAAAAACTGCATGACGCAAATTCCGTTTTATAAATTGCATGCATTGAACTTCACAGTGGGAGATGTCTCCCCTTCCCCTTTTTATATACAGTATAAATTCAGAGGTGTGAAATAATAATAATGACCGGTTCAGGATTAACAAGAGCCAAGAACTTTAAATCCTTTGTTTGTGTCCAATCTGATTACTATTGTGTACATACTAGGGGGCAACTTTGTTCCCTTTGTTTCCCTCGGGTGAAAAACTTCATTGTACAAATCTGGCGTGAAAGAAAACAAGTAGAAATTATTATCAGTGTGGGATGTGGGATAAACTGGACATTTACTAGCTCACATGGTTTGTCTACTTTTCTTATCTAAGGGAAAAAAGTTGAGAAAGCAAGCTTTGCAAAATCAGAGACAAAAAATCACTACAACGTGTCCAAAAAACTGTAGCCAGGAAATTTTCCCTGTACAAGGGAAGGGAAAAAAATTCTCAATTAGACGGAATGTTGCTCCAGATTGTAATTAGATTTCTTTCGTTGAAAGCATATGTTGGCTGCATTAAGAGGGGAATAAAGTTGCTCCATCCACGCTGATTATCATGATCACCCTTGAGGACTGACGAAGTAACTCAGTTCACAAGATTTGATGCTTAAATCCGTGCCAACTTTCAAATTGGGAAAGATAAGCCACTTTTCACATATACACAAAGATTTTGTGCGTTCAAAGAACTTATTTTTTCGTTCTGGTCTGTTTGAGCTATTGATACTGTAGCAGTAGAATCAAACGATACACAACTGTGTACGAAAAATAATGTTTGATGGAAAACCTCCCTTCCTTGGAAAATGTATGCATACATTTTAAGACCATTAGAGTTTTAGCTGGAGCGTCCAGGAATGAAATTATGGAAGATTATAATTTCTATACAAAGTACGAGTAGGGGATTAAATTTGGAACGTACAACTTTAATAATACTGGTATCTTGTTTTCAACTTGGTTTGAATGTAAAGCAGGGGTGGCAATATTGATTACACATCCCCACAATCTTAAAATTTTGAATCACACAAAAAGAATATAAGATTCAAAAGTTTTAAGTTGTTTGATTCTGACTTATGCATGATAAAATTTGTCGGCTCCATGTAAGTTGTATATTAGTTAATTTGGAACTACTAAAATTCAGTGTATTGTAAATGAACACCTGAACTAAACCTGTAACGGTTGTGAACTACCCATTGCGCAATCTGAATTCCTTTATAAAGAAAACTAAATTTTCTTGGTCTCCAAATGCAGACGCCTAAGCCTTTACTTTGTAACCTTCTTCTAACTTTATCTTGTTCCGATAACGGATTTAATTCTGTGCGCACATGCATTATCCTGTTGTAACTTACTTTTACTTTCACCTGGAATGAGTGCCATGCAGTAAATGTAATAATACTAGAATATGCATGGATAGAATTCCATGACATTCGAAAATTGTATAAAAACCTTTCGATAGAATTATTTAGATGTCCCCGTAATGGATAAAATGTGGGACATTTGCTCCACTCGTATATAAAGTATGCATGATGTTCACTACTGAACAGAACTACACATTCACTATTTACTAGCATACCATTTTAAACTGTCTTGTTGCCCCTTGGTTACTTCTCCGTGAGAAAGTCAACTTTCATTTTAACTAGGCACATTAAGTTTCTAGTAGTGAGCTGTAGTTGTAAAAGTAGAAACAACTGTGTGTAATGTATATACCACTACTACTCGTGTGTACTATGCATGTGCTTTATTGAATTGACGCCAAGTATTGTGCATAGACATGCTGGAATAAGGGAATGAGTGCCATTGCCACGTAATATAACATGAGGCTCTAACGATAAAATGGAACGGTGCATTTATCTAGTGTGAAATGGGCTTGAGATGGATGCATTTACATCACATTACCAAAGTAATGGCACAAAAATTGAGTATGTGTATGCCGAGCCACTTTTTCCCCGTGTCCCTTGTGACGGGACTTGAAGCCTGGTATTAGTAGCAGCACTATGTAAGTAAGTTGTGTGCATAAAATTTACCCACCAAGTTACTTTGAGTGCAAATGAACAAGTTTTTTTCCATTCCAGTTTTCACTCCCTTATGAGTTTTTTTTTTCGGGGGGAAACTAATGTGTATGTGTCTATACTATACGTTTAGGAAGAAGAACTGCAGGGAATAAGAGAAAGAAATGTTTAGAAAGACACGAGGCTGATAATCAGGGCTAAATAAATAAAGAACTTATACATGAAAAATGACTCAAGAAAAAGCGAGAAAAAAAATAAATGAGTCAGATATACCATGGACTGGTACGCATTGCACATTACTGGGAAATTTCAGGAGGGAATTCAAACTACAGAAATGTTGTGAGTGAGTAGCAAGGGAAAGGAAAAAGAATTCACATAAATTTTTTTCCAATGCCTTTTAATGCATTTGCTTATCCATCTTTTACATGGTGTAAAGTGTGTTCCTAGATTTTTGTAAATTAAGTACAAATGCTATAGTGAGTGAGTGAGTGAATACCTGGATAGTTTGGGGCCGACAACTTTTACATCTCCTAAACACTTTTAAGCACGGATTTAAATCAATATTTTTCTCATATTATTTCAATATTATTTCAGTTTAATTTTTTTTCAAATTCATATCGTATATGTAAATTACAGATTTTTACTATAATTTTCACCCAGCGTCAATAGTTACGCTTTCAACCATGTGCAAAAGTTAAACCAAACTACAGATAGGGAAAATTATTATACCCACCCTAAAACATAGACGAAGTGAAAGTCAACTCTTTGGAGCCAAAAAACGGGAAACTACACACACATAATAATAATAATACTCTCATCTATCTCTCACACACAGGAGAGGAGAGAAAGATAGATGGATGCATTTAATCAAGTGAAAATCCCACGTGGAATCCATAGCAAAAGTATCATACATTTTTGTCTATCTGTTTCACTCTTCTGGGATTGAACTATATAAACGAAAAAAAATAAGTCTTTTAGCTTATGCTGTTTATTATGTCGGTACAACTTGCTTATATACGTTCTTTACTAAGCCCGAGTAAGCAGATATACGCATTTACTTACTTACTTACACGTGTGTGTGTGTGTGTAACCTAGACTATATATCTTTTCCAACTAACTATATACGACTAATCTCACTAATTAGATTACACCATGTAGGAAAAAAATCCTAAAAAAATTCTTCCTTCTTTCAGATGGAAGGTTCGGATCAAAGGACTGTCACATTGGGCTCCCTGGATATGCGTTCAACAGGCTTATATCGATGCGAAGTCTCTGCTGAAGGTCCCAGTTTTTCGTCAGCACAGGGAGAAGGACATATGACTGTTGTCCGTAAGTTAAAACATGTGAAAATATACTTTTTCCCAATGAATTCTTCATAATATGCCAGTGAATCATGTGAACCGTATAATGACCATAGTGAGGAGGCAATCGCCTTAAGAAATTACAACAGTTAAACTTGATGTTGCCGGCTAACGATTGGAACTACCGGATTGTTAAACCCATAAGTTAGTTAGTTAGTTAAGTGAGAATAGTCATTGACATGCATCATTGGTTCCAATTATTCCACGTGAAAAGTTTTGTCATCATTTTTCCTATTGGACACTCATAGTGAAAGCATTAGTTAGTTTAGTTGGTTAGCAAAGTGTAGAAACGTCATTATTTGTGCAATCAAACCCAATTATTCGGCTAGTTATAGGAAACTTAATGTGGAAACCACTTTGGGAAATTGTTGTTGACTTTGGATAGTTAGTTGTGTTCCTTTAGAAATGGGCTATAATAGAGCTCTCAAGTAGCATCCATCAAAAGTTACGGGTTAGTTTCTATGCTACCAACTAGTTGTTTTAGTTGGTTACTGACTGAGAGTAGTATTGACATCAAGGGGGTATAGTACATTCAAGGTGTGAGACTATGGGAATAATACAATTAGTGTTAGATTACAATCACACAAAGTTTTGGTGCATTCCTAGTTATAGCTATTAGATTAAGATGCTAAGAAATACACTTTTTTGTCCAAATTAATCGATGAGTATAAGTTTATCGCGCCGGTATCCATCAGCAAAGTTTTATTCCATTCATTGTAATGAATTGTTCCCTAGTACGCTCTAAATTATTTGCCATTTGACATGCTCTATATATTTTTATAGACCTGCCAAAAGAGGGGCCGCAAATTCGTGGACGAATTCAAGACGAATATGAAATTGGAGACATTCTTACTTTGGCTTGTACTTCATCAAAATCATTTCCTCCTGCAAGACTCTCTTGGTATATCAACGACGTTCCGGTAATTTATTTTCATGTGTACTTTATTTATATTGCGGTCCACATGTTCTCAGCATTATGTAAAGTGTCGTAAAAAGAATCAAATAGAACGGGGATGTAATGAAGTTGGAGCCAACTAAATGTATGATTTGTGAGCAAATTTTTCGTTTTCATATTGGATCTTAAAGTTTGGGGGAAAGTAGAACGATTTGAGGCACCTGCATTCATTTGTTTTTTTGAAGGGATTCTACCACCCTTCATACTAAAGATTATACGCTCTTCATTTTTACACAAGTTAAGTTGACATTGATACTAGGTGGTGTAAGTCAATGAGAAAAAATGAAGACTCATTGTTCGACACGTGAGCATAGGCCACTATATAGTAGTTTCATCAAAGACATCCTAATAAAAAAGAACGAGTCTGTAGCCCTGAAATGAATTTGGGGACAGTATGAGGTGTGCGTGTGAACACTTTTTGACATACATATAAGGGAAATTGAATCCACTGAAGAGTAATTGGGTGTCCACTAAATTTTCATACCCCAACTCTATATTTGTGCCACCGGGAGGAGGGACTATAAATTTTTAGGAGACACAATATAAATTCTGTGATAGATCAAATAAGTTAACTGAGAACTGAGTTTGCGAAAAAATATGCAAACTGTTTCAGTGACATAAAAAAACCAGATTTTTCGATGTCTTTCAATCAATTTCGCTATTTTGGTCCATTATATTTTATGTGGTTGGTATGTGAGGGGGAAAGCAACTTCACCGCCAATTTCCGTGTAAGCAAATAATTACAGGGAGAAAATTATTACTCGACATAGAGCATTGAACAGTCCAACTTTATTGTTTTTTTGTCGTCCAAAAAGGAACCAATGTAGAATCTCATTCGAAAATGATGACAAGAAAACGATATAGTCGGTGCAGCAATGCCATTATTGCAATCTCAAGTCCGCTGACACTAGAAAAAAATAAAGCTTGTCCATTCCTCCCACAGGACAAGGACACACGCACACATTACATTGTATAGAGCATGGTGATAGCAAAAATGGGAAGAAAGGGAAGACAAGATTGTTAAAAGTGGAAGGAATCCCACAAGGGACTGACTCACATTCTCATACAAGTCCATACAATATTCAATTCCATTTTGGTTCAATACCAAATGCCAATTGGCTTGGTTTTTCGAATTTTCGATAAATTCTGTCCAAAAAAAAAAATTTCTTAACTATGAACAAAATGAGCAAAAAATAACTGAGCGTATCCAAATTGGTGACACATAATTGTTTAAAATTTTACGGTAAACAATTGTTTTCTCACAAAAAAATTTAGAATTTAAAACTTCAGTATCACATGATGCAATATTTACTTGTCTTGTTTTGTTTGCCCAGTTTTTACTCCAATGCATGAGCATATAGTTTATGTTTCTTTGTCCACACACTTGTTATACGGTGTCTGTCACATTTTACATACAGGAAAGCATTGAAACGAACCAAGAACAATGTAAACGCAACTTGGTATGCCTTTCCAGTGCAAAGCTACACAGAAAACTGTCTGACTTTCATTTCACTTGATTTTGATATGTTTTATGTGGCCATTTGAGTTTCTTTGAGTTTTACGAGTGCAATCTTAAGGGAACAGAAATTGCATAGCGACAATAAAAACGTTACTTTTAATGACTTTTTTCTGCAAGACTATTTCAGTAGTTATTGTCATTTTCTAGTTCACATGCAAATGCAAAAGAGATGGTAGAATTGTTTTATTTTTCCAACCATGAAGCCCTACAGGGAGAAAGAACTTTAAAATGCTATGGACTACGGAGCATTAAATATTTACTTGGCCCCTAAAGTGAGATTTTTACTGATTACTATGCTCTATGGTCCATTACTCTTTGTTTTTAGTTGGCAAAAAACCGCAATGAAAAACGGTGGGTAGAGTACACACACAGTTTCTCACAATTGTTTGCCTTACAAAATCAAACACCATATATGCGTTTCTGAATTTTAAATTCTCAGTTTATATAGACACAGTAGAGTAGTCTACTGTACCTAGAATCCCTCATATTTCATTTTGTCATCAACGCTACTTAATTGGTTTTGCCAGTCTCAATTAAACTTGTCAAGTATCCATTTGTAGGTGTATTGTTTATGCATTACAGTCAACTTGGTTCACAAACAAAACCTACGCACTGAGTTGACACAATTATTAATTCATGGTGATAATGCTGGATGTCAAATAATAAATTGTCTTGAAAACTGCCTGCTATACTATTTGCATTGTGCAAGTCGAAATATGTCGGAGCCTATCAGAATGGTGCGGCCATTATGGTGCGGCCGTTATGGTGCGGCCGTTATAGTACGGCCGTTATGGTACGGCCGTTATGGTGCGGCCACTATGGTGTGGGGATTCTATGGTGCTGGTTTTTTATGGCGCGCGACAATATGGTGCGATGGTGCTCTTTGGAATTTTTGGTGGCCCTTATAAGGGCCGTTTTGTAAATTGAGTGTTTCTAATGCTACAAATTACTATATCTATACACAATCAATGTTGGAAACTATTCCTTTCACATAATCAATGACAGGCAACATGTACAATGTGGAGTGAAAAGATTGCTGAAAAAATTTATGCAGTATGGAAATTTGATTATTAACAAATTATATGAACTAATATGCAAATAAGGTAAGAATCAAATGCACTTGTTGTACACATATTAAAATTCTCAATTTATTCTATCAGCCACTTTATTTGTAAAGAAATCTTTATGCAAGCACCACTAACAATTGTGAATCATTTCACCGAGCCTTTCACGCATTACTGTCTGCCCACCATCCCGTCATATGGAAATTTATTGATGGCCTCAAAAAACAAGAAAAGCTTGTAGCTATGACGATTGCAGAAATTCAGAGTGTCTGTCATCCCGGTACGAACCAAAGAAAAAGAAGCAGACTCAACTCTGACCGACTTCTAACAGTTGTTAGTGGATATGGAAACGAGCCTATCATTGATAATGTGAAAGGAATAGTTTCCAACATTGATTTTGTATAAATATAGTAATTTGTAGCATTAGAAACACTCAATTTACAAAACGGCCCTTATAAGGGCCACCAAAAATTCTAAAGAGCAAAAAAATTCTTGGCACCATCGCACCATATTGTCGCGCGCCATAAAAAACCAGCACCATAGAATCCCCACACCATAGTGGCCGCACCATAACGGCCGCACCATACTGGTAGGTAGCCGAAATATGTTATGTATAAACTTGTGTATTTACCAAATAATATGTAAAGTTCACTCGCACTTACGATTTAGTATAATACCCGATATGTAGTTGCTTATGTATG
>Ga0210040_10004599_pt1 | contig 17935 bp, 5 predicted proteins | sample CryGeyCG12114_NA_FD_185462 | JGI IMG/M metagenome (GOLD analysis project Ga0210040, IMG submission 185462) | Groundwater microbial communities from aquifer - Crystal Geyser CG19_WC_8/21/14_NA (SPAdes) (version 2) | ecosystem: Environmental > Aquatic > Deep subsurface > Groundwater | place: USA... | reverse complement strand
CCCGTTCCAAACAGAGTTTACTAACACAAATTTCATCTTGCGTTTTCAGGTGATTTTAGCTTTAACATGTGCAGCATAGGGCGCTCCCGTTGGTAATTACCTGACTTCGCCTTCGGCTTCGTAATAAAGGTGGTCTTTGGGCTGTGAATACATTTGATTGAGTAAATATAGATGTCAGGTTTTATTGGCAATAGCTGCATGTTTAAAGAGACATCTAGCATAGTGAAACTCCTCCTTCCAATTAAATGTTACATATATGCTGTTTATACGATGGAGTGAGAACTTGTATTGACCATTTGTGTTTTGCTTGCAGTGGAAGAAGTCAGAATGGGCCAAAACAGTCATCAACTATAAGACCGATAAAGCAGCTAGACTTCCTATAGTGGATATCTCAGTAAGGGATATTGGTGACAAAGATCAATCATTTTGGGTTGAACTAGGGCGTGTATGCTTCTCTTGATTTATATTATTTTTCTTTCAACTCTCAATTTTGTAATCTACCCATCAAATCTAGCTTTAAAAACTATCTGCATGTCATACGTAACCTTGTTAGTTTTAGCTAGATTAAATCTAATGTACGTGATGAACAGTTGCTTACTAACTAAGCTGCTGCTTTATGGAAACCATTTTCAGAGAAATAGGTAGTATACGAATCAAATCAGGTACTAGTGATGCCAATGCCAATGATTAAATATTATTCCATAATAAAAAATCCTGTATGCTGATGTTTATAAAACTGAAAAATTACTGCCAAATACCGTCAACTATGAAATGAACACATATTTAAGTCTTTGTATCAAATTTTTTAGGCGCTTACAATTGCCAGCGTATTTATTTCTATACCATTACACGGGAGTCGCATTTTGTCCTGTTTTCAGTCCGAATGTTTGTTATGAATGGCCTACATTATATAGGTGACTATATTATGTGATACATATAGGAATTAAATATGTGTTAGGTAGAAGTAAGGACCTGCAGACCTGCACAGTAGTTCATATGCCCCAAATGTACATTCATAGAGTATAAATAGCTAAGCTGCCACTGCCATTTGTTTTAGTGTACTCGTATGGAGAAGAATATAGCCTTTAACAGTATGCATGTTAATTGTTTATGAAAGCACAAAACACAAGCAAAAGAAACCACACTGCCTTATCTTATTAGATTTTAGAATTCTTTAAATCTAATTATCAATGTTCTTCAAAATAATATGACTCCATAGATGTAGCGATGCTAAAATGTATAACCATAACCTATAGGCATATTGTATTTTGTAAATGACTAATAATATAAACATGTCGGAAGCACTTTTTGGTTTTTCATTAGCTTGAGAAATACTTGAGTTTTATTATTATAATTATTGTGAAGTCAATGACCAAAAAGTTACATAATCATGTCATGTCACATTACTGACCCAATGCGGCCATGTTTTTTTACACAAATTTGGTGATTTAAAAGCATACAGGCAAATAATTCCAACTGAAATGCCAATTCTGAAACCAAATAGTATATTCAGGAATTAAAAACATGTCCCCGTTTCAACTTAAATTTCATGAGTGAGTAGAATTTAGAAATCGTATGTGACTGAACCAGAATTCACTACAAACCTTCTATACACCTCTCGCACGTTGCAATCGAGTAGCATTCACATAATGCAACCTTACGACAATACGGATACACGTAGTCAAAATTCAACCCAACGTAATTTGACTGAGGATGATCCACATGAAGTTGCAATTATCAGCAAAACTCATAACAATCCATATTTCTAATTCTACAATGTAATAATACACATCTAACAAATACACTTAATGACAGTACACTCTCCTCATTGCAACAACAATTAGCTGATTTCCAGTGTTGCATAAAACAGCGTCACATTATTTACATTAATTATAACATACACGCTCCAAAGCTCAATAAAAATGTACACAAATTCAAACACTAGATTAGTTACAACGCAATTCAACATCCGAAAAAGCAGTCGGCTTTTTTTACACTAAAAACTTATTTTTGAACACTAATTAATAATAGTTTATCCTATGTAACCACGACGGTAATGGGCTTTAGCTCGATTAGGAAGATTTGGATTTAACGTTCGTTGAGATAACTTAAAGGGAATATTAAAAATTAATAGCGAATTTAAGTAACTAACTAAACACATGCTGACAAATCAAGAATTACATGCATTGTGCAATTCGTAAGTTCAAACCGAAATCTCTGGAAACCAAAATAGTATAACGTACTTCATAGAAAAATTAAATCTGTATTTGCGATCAATTGGATATTCGTAATTGGTAATTGGTATTAGTAGTAGTACAGTAGCATTGGCAAACACGTGCTGTGTTACATGGAACTAGAAAAACACCAACATCATCAAAATACAAACACACGGATATTAGAATACATCACCGTGACGCCACACATTATATTTACAAAAAGCATGAAATTCATATGTTTCTACAATGATCAACTTAGAACAAGAAGTGAATAATTCTGCAATTCTTGAATGTTTCCTTGCTCGCTGTTGCTGGTATCTACTTTAAACCGAAAACTAATATTTATGGCATGATTCACTTTATATTAACTATCTATGAACACAGTGATAATAATAAACTGTACAAAGTTGTCAACAAAGTTATTAAGTTATGTGTACTTTTAATATGTGTACAACGAGAGGACTTGAACTTAGGTTTGTATTCTTACATTGATGTCTACTAAAAACATACAAATAACATTGTTTTTTCACCCTACAGTTAATTCGACTGACTATATCTGAATGACAATAGTTACTCTCCTCACGAGTGTTCACGATTCTGTATGTACAAGTCAACATAAGAGAGCCACTCTTACCAGTTGGCAGTGAAAGCTAAAACATTTCTATCTAACTAACTAACTAACTAATGGAATCGACAGTTACACACCAAGTGAAGAAAAGGGGGAATAACTCCAATGAAGAAACAACTTTTGCAGGTGAGGGAACCTTGATTTGTCCGTCAGTTGTCATTTAATATCCTTGAATGAAATTCCTCAGCATGCGTCCCTTTTTCTCGCTTTCTCTGTCTTTATTACGAACCCGATTTTCTACTTGCACGTATAGATGTTGGTCCGTGTAATGCAAGGTTTGCATCTCACATAACAGCACCAAATGAATTTACATTGGCAACGTTCCACCTTCTTCACAACCTGTAAGTCAGTCAGTGAACGAAAACCATCATCATTAGTTAGTTAGTACACTGAATCGAAACGGCAGATAACACAGAGAAGTGCTAACTAAGATAAACTTTATTGGAAATTCAAATCCATTAGTTAGTTAATGAATTGACTCAAGTTAGAAATGAGTTTTTTATTTGCGAAACATAGCACAGAGTTGGAGACTCCCGACCCATCCAGTCAAGGCAAACAAGAATAAAAGTAAACACCAAAAGTTTTCTCATTCACTCCGATAAACTTGTGAAGCAGTAAAATTCTCATTCCATAAGGCCCATTTGATGAACTCATCCTAAATTGGTGGGCAAAATGGTCCGTGCAAATAGATTCAAGTGGTCTTGGAAACAACATGAACGTTTTTGATAGCAAGTGAGTCTGACATGGGAAATTCAGAGATCAAGAGAAATTGGAACGAGTCATGGAGCGCAACGAAGTGAAAATCATGTGTCGTCTGTCATTATAGCTGTCAATGTCAAGCTCACTCTCCTGCACCCAGTGCGTCTGAAGACAACTCAACTCATACCAGACGATAAGATGGCAAAAAAAGGGAATCTCAATACCACTTGTCTCTATGCTACACATATTGGTGGGATGCCAAGTTTGGGTGCACGCACAATCATTTAGGTGTACGATTTCACAATGTTACAAGCTAAATAAAATGGGAAGGAAGCAAGCTATACAATTTGCGTATCTTATTTAGGTGCTAACTGGGTCGAGATCACACATGGAGAAATGTTAATTATTGTGAATTTCAGTTGCTGAATGAAACTCTAGTTAATAGTAGTTCCGTTATTGTGATGGAATTCCTCATGAATCTAGAATGTTGTATTTTACGAAAATAGTCATGAAATGTGTACACCACTATTTGTTAATATGGAATAGCGTTTGAAAGTGATTTGGGAAATTAGGATTTTTTTTACGACAACCCATAAAAGTGCAAATGTAGTTTCACAAAAGGAATAAAACTCGACTGTTTGGACCATAAAAAGGTGTATTTCATGGCTAAAAGGTTCTTGTTCTGAACACGGTCATTATGTGAAATTAGTGATTCCATTACCTCACTTGGCTCAACTTATTACCAGTTCCCTGTTTACGATGATGGCGAAAGTAACGAGTTTCCAGACACACTCTGCTCGATCGCATAGTGCTACTTGGGACGCATCTTAAGAGGTTCATTTTGCAATCTTGAAATTATTGAGCCTATGCAAAATCTTGTGGATCACTGAACATGGTTGATGAGGAAATCATGCAATACAGATTCACGTTCTGACTACTAACGAACCAAGTCTCTCTATAGGTTTAAGTAGCTTTCCAGATCAGATGGTAGCAAAAAACATGGAGTAACGCACCACAGATGTACTCATTACGCAACATACCACAAGGGCATAAGTGCGAAGCATTGGTTGTCACCATAATTGAGGGACACGCATGAAATAAATTACGGTCTAATACCAGTCTACGTAGGCAGAAAAAAGTGCCGAAAAAGAGAATGCAATAGATCGCCCACATTGAGCATATATTTTCATGTCGAAGTACACGTTATGATGGTGCTAATGAATCCATGCCTTGAATGAATTTGAATACGCATTCTGAGTGCAATGGCCGTATAGTGTGCACATACTGTTATGAAACCTAATTTGGAATATCTGCTCATTTTTCTTCCTGTCGTTTTCATAAGTTTAACATTTTTGTAAATGAATTGTTGTAGGTTACCTTAGTATTAAAGCCTCTGTCACAACAGAGTACGCTGCACCGATCTGGACCATCTGAAGTTTTGTTACAGACTCGACCAGAAGTGCCTAAAATGCCACGCTTTGGGTCATGTTCACAATAATCGGGAGATTTTCTTAGATGGACTAACTCTCCTTTGCCGACAGAAAATTTGCCGCCACTTCGTCGTCTCAATCTTTTTCGTGCTTTAACTCGTACCTATTCAAAAAATAGAAACATCAAAAATTGAAATGAGGTAATTAATGAATGTATTGAAAAAATTAGTTTCTTACATCTCCGACCTGGACTGACTTTCCATACTTTCTTTTCAAAAAGTCTCCGATGGCAGAGAAAGTCGGAACATTTTTCCAACATGTCTTCAGCTCACATGAACCAGACACGCCATGACATCGGCAATGCATTTTCATGAGATGTGAAAGAGCCTAAAAGTATTGATACATATATTTTCCTTAAATCCAAATGAGATGAGATGCGTGAGATGCATACAATCTTAACAATTCTGCACTAACAGAAAAATAACAAATATTAATTGATTGCCAGGCTCAAAGCATTTAACATAGAAGTAAAATCCTAGAGTATATCATATTGTAAATACAACTACAAAATAATTTTCTTGGAAATATGTTTTTACAAATAGTCCTAGCTATTTCACACGAGTTTAGAACAACAAAAGCAATAAGTACTGTACCTGTCGACCTGCTTCATTATTGTGAAGATTCATGAGACTGCGTATTTTCCTGGAAGATTTGGCTTTCTCTGGAGCGTCTACAAACTTTCTGGAGAAGCGAATTCCAAACTTCAAGTTGTCGCTGGAAATGAAATGAAATGGAGCAAGAAATTAAATTACTTAAGTCCAGAACGCTCGCATACCACATTTTATAGGATCCAGCTTACAGAGTAGAGCTACACAGAGTTTCTGAACATTACAGCTCGGCACGATGACTTTCGCAGTGTATGTATACTACACAATAAAATTAGTCAAAGGAGATTGAAACGCTAAATAAGCAAAACATATTTTGCGCACACAATGCTTCCATCCACGGGAAAGAATGTCCGTAAAGTAGAAAAGCTTTGTGCTCTTTTTCTCGACAAAACCCTTTTTAATAAAAAAAAGTTTTCAGAATCCTCTTAATTGTAGAAAATATCCAGCCGCACAATCCATGTATTGCAACTTTGGAACCACTACTGTTATTTTGGTGAACTACCCAAAAAATGCTCACTAGTTCGACTAGTTCCCTCATAAGACCAACCTAAATGCACTTTTTAACTTTTCATTCCCAACGGTTCCCACCAAAAATATGGAGCATCCGATCCTCAAAAAATAACAATAAACAAGAGAGAAAAAGAGAAATTAGCAATATGAAGCCTACCTACATCCACCCCATTTCCATCCCTCAGGGGTAGATTTCCCTTGCTTACTAAGGTCGCAAGAGCATTCGTTAAGGGCTCCCGAACTGCATGCTTGAGTAATCGCATGGACCACACCCGCACTTGTGATGGCATAAATGAATGCAGTCTCTTTGCTACCTGTAAGTTAAAAAAAATCAATTTCAGCTTTCAGCAAATTGGATAGGGAAACATAAGCAAGCATGAGCGAGCATGAAAGTAAAGTTTTAAAATGTCACCAAAACACAAAACGACATTATCTTGTATAATAAACAACCAAGGATCTAGATGTCACAAACTATACTAAACTGCTCACAAAGAATTGCATAGAGAGTAAAATGTAAGTAAGACATCCTGCAAAGAACAAAAGTTCTTTGAATTTTACATGTACATTTTAGAGACAGCTCAAACATTCCTTTTGAGACTCTAATTGGATTCGAATTCCACAACATCTCACTCGGTAGATGACACAAAGAAATATAATACGGAGAGATGTGTGCTTGGGAGATAGGACCCAATATTTGTCTCACTAACTTTACTTTCTACTCTCCATAGCTATGTTTTATTTTACACACTGACACTATGTAATACTGTGTCTGTACGGTCTGTACTCATGAAATGAATGAGTGTCATACATATGCTTTTTTGGTGAAAGTCAGGTCAGCAACATTAGTTAACGTTTCATAATAAACGATGCTTAAAAGTGGGAATCGGTTTTCAGGTTAGACGCATTAATTTTTGGAATCTAATCAATTGCAATATTCAAATGAAGGATGGTAATAGCAAATCCAAGAGTCACGGAAGCTAGCTGTTAACTGCCATTAGCAAAAAAAATGAGAGACAAAGTAACAAGTAACTACATAATATGGTTGAGTTAGGAAATAAAATTTGATGAGCGAGGCCACCGTTTATTTGTACTTAAAAATACCTCTGCTTTTCATGAAAATTTGGGAGTTAAATCGATTTATACATTTCATTTGCAGGAATATGGCTAAATGTATACGAAAAAGAAAAGGGTGAGAGACAATACAGGGCAAAAAAATATCTTCGTAGACGTCATAAGATATTAAAAGAATTTACTACAAGTTGTAACATCATTGCAGCTTGGAGCCTCCAAATGTAATGGAAATGCAATTTTAATCAAGCGTCGCAAAGTAATTTTGACAAATGGCCCAAGTTTATCAAAGATTCATGCAATTTTCCACCCCAAAGGAGCACTTGTTTAAAAACCACAAAAAGTTTAGCATTAATATGTGTTCTTCCTTTTGAGAGTTCGTTGAATAATCCATTCGGTACGTATTTTAGGACAAAAAGGAAAAAAAAAAGTTAAAAAGACACTTATAAAGAATCAGTTCATTCATGGTTAGTGCTCTTTGCTAGCAATAAATCCTTGTTTAAAGCTCCTCATAAAAAATCCTAACGCATGCATAAATGAGTACGCATGCTGAAAACACCCGTGCACAATAGGATTGAGGGAGTGAAACAAGCGGCACATCTCTTCCAACTAACTAACTAACTAACTATATATTCTGTGGCAACTGGAAAAAGATAAATTATACGAGACTTAAGAGCATGTCATGCAGCAATATTTCTCAATTCAAAAAGCACAATAAAGTAGCTGTTGTAAAATGCTTACTACTCTTTTTTACTCTTGTGTTCCCTAATTTCCTAGAAATGCATTTGTTTCCGGTACCAATTTACTGCATACAGAATATTTTGCATCCTAATCACCACACATACCAGTAAATAAGCACACTCTTACTGAAAGACATTCTTAATTAGAAGACAGTTAGTTAGTTGGCCCTTTCTTACAAACCAATCCTCCTCAAGAATATTATGCACTATTATTTATCTAGCAATGGAAGTAATCTTCAAAACAATCCCAATATGCCTCTCACGCATCAAACTTGTATTATACACTGACAGACTCAACTAACAAACTCCATTACTATTTAAAAAGAGGTTCATCTCATTTCCACAAATGTACACAACTGGGAATAGCAATATAATGCAAATTACACTCTATAATTACTTCAAACTGGGAAATCACCTTGTAACTTACGGAAGCTGGAAAGATTCCAAAGAAAGACTCGTTGTGGGAGTTTTCACACCCCAAGAGTAGCAATAATAATCAGTTCATTAACGGCAAGTGGGCGACGCAAACGACAACAGGATTATTATAAAGAGTAAGCGAGTGCTAATGAGACAAGTTGAACAACATTAAGTGCATATTAGAGGTTGTCATTGTAAATCAAAACAATGGAAAAGTGGGAGTCTAGAGGGGAAAACAACAAATGTTTGCCATTACTCACCGACTCACTCAGTCAGTACACACACACACACACACTACAAAGCCTTATTGCATGAGACAGAATGCAAAGTTCATCGCCGAGCTGGGCCACAGAGTTCCATAATGAATGCAAATGTGATTTCACCACATTTGCGAGCACACAACAACTCATCATCATTCAAGTAGACAACAATGCTTTGCATATTGCATTCATTATTATCTCTGAATTAGTTAGTAATAATTTGCAAATTGGTTTCACCATCATAAGCCATGGGAGTTTGTATTCAACATCTCTAGAAGATAAGATACACAAATATTGCTGTTTTGTTGGTTACTACTGCTTTTGTTTTTGATTTCGGATTGGTTCCTTGCTTCGGTTGCTTAGGAACACAAAAGATTAGAAGCCTTTGGCAAACATTTATAGAAAGAATTCATTGTAAATTTTTGCCTGTTAGAAACTTTGGACGATTTTAATATTGTGTACTTAATCGCATTGCCAGAGGGGAAAATATGTTGCGATTTGGAGACACCATAACATAAAACCATATGAGTAGAATTTTGTTCAATTTTTTTGTTGATCGCGAATACGAAGTAAAACGAGATTGGAAAGAGCTATAATACTTGCACTACTGTGCAAGTAACAACCAATTAGTTAGTTAGTTTGCTAGAATATAGCCTGAGAAAAGAATATTGAAGTAAATATATATCTGCAGTTTTTCAATGCATTGCTAATCAGTTTTGGTAACAGGTTATGTGCTTCACATTTGTGATAGAGAAATGATATTTGTAGTCATGAAATAACTTGGAAGTAATAATTCGAGCTCTATATGCCTGTCTGTTTGTTTAACAAGGCTGAGATAGCATGTGATTGTGATTGTTTCACACAAGAATGGTCCACGGGCATTCCCGTACTCGTTTAACATTTTTCTTGGACTTAATGGCTTCCCCTTAGGTACTTGCATGCATGGAGGATGAATAATGGAATTGAAAATGAAGGCACAACCAATTCTTTCTCTAACTGTATGCGCTGCCACTGTAAAGGTCACAGGTGGCACTTTTCTTCGGATATTAAATTTTCTTACGAGCTTTGAATTTTAAAAGAAGCTTGAGATTTTGTAATGCATCCTAGTGATAGTTTATGTACGCTGTTAGTTTGAGTAGTCTTTTAAGCAAGGCAAAAAATGAAAAAAAACTTTCTCCAAATGTTTAACAACGTAATTTCAGCATAAGACTATTGATAAAGCATTTTTCAGGCACAAAAAAATATCCGCTAGAACATTACTGCATTCAAATATTTATTTTGGCAACGATATTAATGATATGTGAGCAACAAAGACTTGAGGCATTCCTAAAAATCCATAATTTCCTGTCCTTAGTTTTTTTCTTCAGGTAAATTGACTCTCGCTTGTCATTACAGTACCATAATAGCAGAAGATATATTTTCATTCTATGCTTCAATGAATAATAAAACGTGCCCAAATAGATTTTCTTCCTGCAACAACATAAGTTTAGAAAGCTAGTAGGCCTAGTTAGTCAATCGTAAACGAAAGTTAATCGTTTTGGTTCACCCAGGCTTTAAGAGATTCCAGCATATGGCTGCAAATCAATTAGTTTTTTAATACTTTCCAAATCTTTACAATAATTTTCTTTGTAGAGTACAGCAGAAAATTTAAGTTTGGAATATATAGGAATAAAATGTACTTGTTATATCGAAATGCTCTTAGTTTTTCGAAAAAAATATTTACTCGTGTTGTCATCAAAACCTCATAAATGTTGGGAGCGACTTTTATGGCATAATGTTAGCAAGCCAGCAAAATTGGAATATCGGAAATTCTACATTTTAAAGCGGCAAATAATTGCATTTCCGGTAAGACAGATCATAGAGACAAGTGAATGTGACTCAAGTGAATTCCAAATGCTCTAAAGGATATTTATTTTCCTTTCAGATTTACATTACCTCAGCACAAATCCTGCAGCTTACAGTTTTTACTGCTCACATAGTCAGTGCAACATTGCACAAATGACTGCACGTTTTTTAGTCCGTGATATACGAGTTGCACAGTCAAAATATGTTTTGACAGCAAAACAAATTATGTTCTTGTATAATTCAATACAGTTTCTAATCTGTTTGAAACGCATCCCAATCCATACAAGTTTAAGCCAATATTTGCTTCCCTGTAAAAGCAACGAGCAAATATCCAGGTAATGTACGTAGCTACATACGTTTCTGATTGACTTGTGGATAAAGTCAAGAGGTTTCTAACTGGCAAACTGTATCGCAAACGTGGGCTACACAAGTGCATTGTGTGTTTAACTTTCTATGACTTTTGCTTATTTGCTCGCTCTCGACTTCCCAAAAGCAACTGAAAGGATTTGGTCACACTTAAATCTTTGATGTCTCCCACTGACTCTAAACCGTATGATCAGAAGTTTGTGACCACACGCTAAACCTGTTATTTTTCAAATCATCAGTCATTCTTCTTTTGACATAAAAAAACGACTAATATAATTCGTATTTTTGCTGTATAAATCTAAAAGCTTTACTCTATTATGAATTTTGCACAAGTATACTACCGTAGTTTGATTTTTCGTGCCCTAAATTGTTAATAGTAGGCCTAATAAATACCGTAATCAGAAATTTCCGGTGTGGGTGGAATAGCAGTTCATTTTGTTCAAAAAAATAGCTCTTTACTTCAATCGCAATCAACCCCTTGTAAACAATTGAACAAAGAAAGTCAATGCATGAGCAACGGTAAGGCCGTTTCATTGTGAACATTAATCCCCACTACATTGGATTTTCGGATGTCCACTGACTGTGAATACAAACAAAAGCCAACTCAATTTCATGCACAGTATGTATGAGACGGTTTGAAATCGATGAGGCAATTAAATCCAAATGTACGTCCCAGTTTTCATTGAAACCAATGGTGGGGATAAAAAAATGGTAGCTAACATCTGCCGTTACGCTTCTTTATTGCACACCTAATCTAATTGATTACGATTATTGTTATTACTTTTTGCCACTGCCATCAAACTTGGGTAATAATCCCAGATGATTGTAAGGCAAGGCGTACTGGTACTTATTACAGGGTTAAAATTTAAATGGCCGTGATTAGTACTTTCACTCAACTTGAACTGGGTACTGATTAGGCAACATGATTTTTCATGCATCATTTGCATCCATTTGAAAATGTGAAACGGTCAATCAGTAATACTTGCTATATAGTACAGTTGTTTTCACATGCACCACTAGTTAGTTTAGCTAGTATGCCTTCAGACTAAAGAGGGTAGGGTACAGTCTCATCCCACACCTAAAGGATCCCATATTCTTTTACTTTGTAATCATAAAGGTAGGGTTCCACTATTTTATTATCAAGTCAACCTTAATTATACCACAAACGGTTGTGTGAATGGCTTCTGGCAGTAAAAATGATCTTTCGCAGTTTTGACTCGTTTTCCCATCATCATACGGGCACCAGCAATTTAAAATACTACAGCTGATAAACCTCTAACTACTAACAATGAACCAAGCTTTCCATCTGGATTTCTTCAAATTTAATTTCAAGGTGAACATAATTACACTATCTGCTAATTAGACGTTCATCAACGTACTACTTTATAAATAAGGCAGCAGATCTGGTCATGGACTTCCACAGTTGTGGGAGAATAATAAAACATAATATAGTGAGATTAAAGGTGAGCCAAATTGTCTAGACACTAGACAATTCCACATTATACAACATAGGAATGTTTTTTTAAATTGTGGTCCTGGTCTCAACTATATATTCTCATGGAAAACAAAAATGGACAACTTGCTGCTCACAGGAAAACAAAATAGTTCTGGCAATAAAAGGCACCAGATCATTTCCAAAGTGAAACCATTATTATGAGCACATGGATGGCTTTATCACAACATTTTTATAGGCACATAAAACTGTACCCTTTAGTTAAAAGTTTAGGCATGGCGAGTATAATGAATTGCGTTTTGTTTTTGGTCACTTTCTATGTGCGACCCTATGGGAATTTGTACAAACCTTGCGAAAATTACTCTGACGCCACTGTAGTGCTTTACAATACAGGGAAAAAAATTAAGAGGAATAACTATTGACATTTTAACAACAATAATAACACTAGTACCAGTCATAAAACAGTTAGATAACATAGTGAAACCTGAAATATTTTTTTCTACAAGTGTGAACATATCATGGACGGAAATTTGCATTGCTTGCTGCATGTAGCAAACTCCAGTCCAGACACAATATGTAGCTAAAAGAGCCACGCTCGTAATTACAGACTACAGGTTTTAGCCCAAAGGGTTTTCCTCACACCTTGAAAGTTTAAACACGAGTGAAAACATAAGAAGTTAGCTACAACTTGCATTCAAAAAAGCATTCTTGCTCTCTGCATTCAAAAAAGTTGAAACAAATGCCGCATTAGCTGTACCGTTGTATATGGATACGTCATTAGATACATGAAAAAAAGAGGGATGGTTGTTACGACAGCATTATTAGCCCAAGCACAATTTTTTCGTACACATGGGCATTCTCCAAAGGGGGCACCCTTTTTCCCTATTCATCTCATACCAATAATTGTGTAATTAATAGCACTTGAGGCCACTTTTATTGCACATTATATACAAGCATGATATATGGGCTGTGAGCAACAACTAACTAACTAACAGAGAGAACACGAAACTTTATTAATAATAATAGTCTGTAAGTGATGCTTTAAACGCTTCTGTTTTTTCTCTTTGGTCTCCCTACATTTTTTGCCCTACCTTTCCTGTCGCTCTTTTCGTTCCTTTTTTGGTGCATTAAAACATGTGTGTTTTATGTACATTGGACCGAACATGTTCTTATGGTTGTACATACACAGTCATATCGCTCATTAGAGGAAATAACAAAAGCTTTTATTCCACAGACCTCTTTTCCCAACCATTTCCTTATCTTGGGGAATGATTTTATAATCCTACAAGTTAGTTGGTTCCATACAACTCTGTCTTTATACCCTATTGGCGTGCACCAAACAACTGTACCTTGTCAGGGTTCACTTATCCCATGAAATGTACAAGACGTGAACTGATGAGAAAAAAATGTTCACTTCACCTTATCTTCGTTTTCTTCTTTTGGGGATAGCAAACCAGCGAGCTAGTCATAGTTTTCCTTAAAACCAAACAAGTGAGCGCCGCATTTTTTTTCATTCAAGTCAGTCACCTAGTTTTTACCAAGGAATTCAGTGACTGTACTTGTATAGATAATATTTAGTTTTTCTCTGTACAACATATTAGTTATGTTGGGCCAACAATTTCTTTGAGCCTTTTTAGACAATCATTTGTAAATAGATAGAATGAGGAGGAGGATTGGATAATGAAAAAAGTGGAAACAGTGTACACACACACATTTTGTGTTACAGGAGTTATAATAAGTTAACGAATGTCACTTGCACATGTTTTTCATGGAATCGATAAAACTTGAAGTTGACCTGAGCCGACAAAAGATTGAAAGGAAATCACAGTTTTCCACTCATATACTCACAGCGGGATAGTCATTCACTTACTCGTGCAACATAATAATGTGACAGATTGTACAGCAAGATATAGGGAACAATGTGTGCTTTTCGGCACAGTCTGTACTTGTTAAGTTGAATCCAAAAAGGCGGTTCATTACAATAGGGTCCATGTAACAGAGTAAACACACACGCTCATGAGAAAATTGAGAGATGAGTTAGTTGAGTGTATGGGAGAGTGAGTGGACTCGCTTCCCTCAGTCAGTTTTGAACTCTTTTGGACTTTGCTATAACAGTGGGACTGGTGCACAGAAAGAATTCATCACATTATGCTAAAATTCATGCGGCAACTTGCTAATGTGTTCAACCTGCTTCAAAGCATAGAAATTGCGTTGACTTTGTTAATGCACTTCCCCTTGTACGCTTCTTTTTATGCTATGCAAAAGGAAATGTATGGAGTTTAGGATGTCATATGTGCATGAATAAATTACTAAGTGACTGAGAACAATTATATGGAAAAGACGGAAATTATTATTCTTTTCTATAGTTTTGGAAATTTTCATTTCATTCTACGAATCTAAAGCGCCCCATATAGCGGTATCCCCAATCAAATCAATACAATTTTTAATACTCATATTATTGAATTTAATAAATTTCGTCAGCATAGCATGACAACTCAACCAGAACTTCACACATCTAATATAACTTCAAAACGTCTATACACATTAATCAAATTAAAATGCCAAGTTAAGTTTAAAATTGATCCAAAATCCAATGCAGGCTTTACGACTATCAATCTTTCAATTATCTTGTGGGATGTGGGGAAATATTCCATATTTACATTTATTTTCCTTTACTTGGTATTTGCCGCTCTATCTGAATGAGCTGGAAATTAAAAGGGATAAATGAAATTGCCAATTGCAGTCTATAAATACAGTAAAGTGCACACAAAATGGTTCCACACGTTGACAAAAGTGTGTACCATGCTCCGGAACCATGCGTTTGGTTGTATACTAAAAATCTGCATCACCAAGATCCAATTTTACACGGATTTGAACTAAAACGAATTTGGGATTGCTCTTATTATTATTGCATGGCTGCAGCAACCATGAGTGCATTCGTTTATGAATACTTTGAGTGCGATAGAGAGTGCATTAGGATGATATAGCAACAAATACGCGTTCTGCCTAGTCGACATCCACAGGAACAAATAAGCCAAATTTAGTGAGCTCTCTGCACCAAGTATCCCCTGAGACACAATGGATCCGAAAGCGTATAGAGAGGAATGAAATGAAGCTTCATTTAGTTCAAGAGAACGGATTAATTACACAGCAGAATGCATCAGACACATTTGAACGCTCCTATGCTGCTGTATACTGTAAATATATCCACAGCCTGACCAACTGTGAGTGAGTGAGCGTAGAAGACAAGGGCTCATATTTATCAATGTGCTCCCACAGTAGAAAAAGATGTGTATTATGAGTCCAATAGACTGCCCTGTGCTCCCAACTTGTGTTCAATTTCAGGTCTACAACTCACTGGAACAAATGCATACATTAATGCATATAGCGATGACGAGAGAGAGAGAGAGGGAGAGAGATTCTCATCATATCATATCCTTTTGGATGACTGCACCTATCTATCCACGCATTATCATTTGTAAGTAAAGCTTATTTAGTGAGAGAAGGGTGCACACGAGAATTTGTGAGAGACAGGGAATGAGCTTATAGCAAGGGTTAGTTACTGTCTACTGCAGTATTCCATCTAGACTAACTAACTGGAACTCCACAATTAATATTTTCCGCATTTCTCATCATTGTCATGAAAAATACACACAAAAATAACAACGATTTCATCAAAATACAAAGATACACAGATGAACAACTCGTTGAAAAATGAGCGAGAATATAATTATTATTAAAATGTTTACTTCTGCATTATGCTGTACATAATCACGCAGAGTATCTGCGAGAGAAATCTTATGTGTGTAAAGGTTTTAAAGTATACAGGAAAGAAAAGTTTGCAAAACTTTTACATCATTTGTGCATTAGTGTATCCCAATAGGACAACAGAACGGTGAGTGCATGTGGGCGGAATAAATAGGGAAAGAAAGCTTTGACCAACTGGGACTGGACGAATTCTAAACAAGGTGTTGTTGTATTGATGAGGCAAGCAGAAATGATCCCTGGCCTGCACTCAATCATTGCAGATACATATCTGGTTAGCCATTGAGCCAAAATGTAATTACACAAGGCACAAAAAATGGGAAGGGGTGTTACAGGCATGAAATTAATGAATGAGTTCTGTACAACGTATTACACTTGGTGGAGCATAAGAAATCACAAGAGTAATCAAAGTGACCGGATTTTAGATTCCAAGGAGAATATAGATAGTTTGTTTCATAGGATTATTTTACGAGTTAGTTAGTTAGTTAGTTATAGAAGCTCCCTTGGAACTGTGCGAGGGTATTATGATTATCTGTATTTTCGCTATAGAGAAAATGGAAGCACCAATTCAAAACTCACTGGTATTATCTCGATGCACGATTATGCTCGTCTACTTTTTAGGAGGCTCAATGAAGTTCAAAGATCTTCTTGACTGGTTTCATTCTCTCGCTTTATGTGAGAGCCTCATGAAGAAAGAGATGGTTTCAAAGATAGACGAGCCGTCATAGCTCATAAACTCATGGCTAACTGATTTTCAATAGTTCCTCCCTACATGGAATTGTTGAGTTTGGATTTAGCCCTCCCGCGTACACACCGTGAGAGCAGAAATAAAGTCAACAATAACGCACTATGAAACTTGAAACTCTCAATACTTATTACAGCGAGTTTCAGTAGTTTTACGAACCAGGGAGTGTTAATAAGCAAAGACAGCTATTATTTGAGGAAAGAATCCCAAATCTGCAATTTATATTTACCATCCAATGAAATGCAATACAAAGGAGTCAAATTTGCATTGTACGATTCTATCTAAAAAAATTACCATATGAAAATATGGAAAATTGAGTTCATAGCCTTTATTTATTGTATTCGCCTTTATTAATGCTCAAAGCTAAGGAAACATGTTTCTAAAGTCTCCTGTCTCTATCGCATTAGCAATAGTCAGGAATGTTTTTTCCACAGCACTTGTACATTGTGATGAGAACATGCGTGCGTACAGATTGATTACGCGCAGTTTATATTAAAAGTATCATAGCATTCTCAAAGAAAAATAGAACCAATAACGAAACACAAAAATGTTGATTACTACATATTTGTGCTAGTGGTAGTCCGAGTAAACACATAATAATCAAATGTGCTGCTAAATTCTTTAACTAAAAGCCAGCCTGTATTGCTGACGTTGACACTATATGAAACGATGAACGATACTTTTCTTTTAGAGGCTTTCAATAAAACTTGAACAAAACATTGAATCTTAATCTTGACAAATCACTCTCCATTTACCCCAATGTGAACGACTATTCAAGTCATTTTTTCTACCAACTCGTCAATGCTATTAGTAGGTACGTGTAAACTTTCCATCGAATTTGACGAAACCCATTAGCATGCATCTTAAACTTGAGCCCAGAGCACTTGTTTATGCAATCAAACTCGTCATATGTCTACCCATGGAGAATACTTTGAGATTGAGATTGGTAACCACTTCTAGCAATTTCACAAGGTGATACAAGAAAGTAGTTGCATTCCTTATTACGAAGCCTGCGAAGGCGAGTCTTATAATTGTAGAAACGGGAGCGCCCTATGCTCTACATGTTAAATGGAAAATCACCTGAAAACGCAAGTTGGAATTTGTGTTAACACACTCTGTTTGGAA
>Ga0210040_10004598_pt1 | contig 17936 bp, 17 predicted proteins | sample CryGeyCG12114_NA_FD_185462 | JGI IMG/M metagenome (GOLD analysis project Ga0210040, IMG submission 185462) | Groundwater microbial communities from aquifer - Crystal Geyser CG19_WC_8/21/14_NA (SPAdes) (version 2) | ecosystem: Environmental > Aquatic > Deep subsurface > Groundwater | place: USA... | reverse complement strand
ACCTGTCTGAAAACTGCGCACACAACTTTTACCCCGTTCCAAACAGAGTTTACTAACACAAATTTCATCTTGCGTTTTCAGGTGATTTTAGCTTTAACATGTGCAGCATAGGGCGCTCCCGTTGGTGATTACCTGACTCAGCCTTCGGCTTCGTAATAAGCAGGCAAATCTACGATTTGGAAACTTCATGTGAACTCTCACACTACTGAAAATAGTAATAGGTGTATGTAATACGCAGCATTGTAAAAATTTTTGGTGATTGGCTTTTTTTATCCTAAACTATGCTGTGATTTTTGTCAGATATTTTATGCATGACAGTTTTATATTATAATTTTGTATGCATCAACTGTAATTTCTACATGTCAAGCAATTGAGTCGTATGATTATGGATAGTTACGCGCATTTGTTAGGGGAGATATGAGAGCCTAGTCCCACTCTTGGATTCTTTCAGGTGCACCTCTAATAAATATCATTTTCATCCGATTCGGGTATTACTTGTGTGGAAATGACATTCAGTAGAAAATCGATGCAAACATGATTTTCTATGTTTTAAATAGCGCAGAAAACGATTCCGAATGTCAAAAAACGAAAAATCCGATTTTTATCTGATTCGGGTATTACTTGTGTAGAAATGACATTCAGTAGAAAATCAGATAAAATCGGATTTTTCGGTTTTTGACATTCAGAATCGTTTTCTGCGCTATTTAAAACATAGAAAATCATGTTTGCATGGATTTTCTACTGAATGTGATTTCTACACAAGTAATACCCGAATCGAATGAAAATCGGATTTTTCGGTTTTTGACATTCGGAATCGTTTTCTGCGCTATTCAAAACAAAGAAAATCATGTTTGCATTGATTTTTCACTGAATGTCATTTTATGGTTCTCTGACCTTCGATGACCTGTAGCGGGTGATTGAAACCGGATTTGAGAAATCTGATTGCAAATTCGGATTCAGCACAAAAAAATTAACATTTGACGAATTTCTGAAAAAATTTCATCTGAATGTCATCTTTCTGTGTTACCGGTGCGGGGTCCTTTACTATTTGGAAAATTCAAATGCAATTGATCATATTTGGTGATTGTCTGTCAACTAAAACATCAAGGCAAATTTACGATTTGAAAAATTCATGTGCAATTTGACATAGCAAGAACACATTCCTTAAGGTTACCTTCTTTTCATTGCATTAACTATTTAAAGAATCAACAGCGTGATGATTGTTCACTACTTTAAAAAATCTTGATCGTGGTTTTGTGATTCCCAAATTAGTTTTTAAAATAGATCATAAAAATTTACGCATACAATCACCTTATATAATTGAGTAAGCCGAGGAAAAGAATTTACCATGGGAATGGTCTGAAAAACTTCTGTCAAGGCTGCAGGTCGCCACAGTCAATTGTTGTCATTCAAACTTATTCTCATTGTTAGTTAGTAATGAGGTTCAACATCCTTTGCTAGCCACAAATAATAAGTAACTAATTGTAATTACTCAATTGTTTTGCCAAGTTTGAGAAAGTAAATAAAAAATTTACTCGGAAAAACCGACACGATCTATATGTATGAGATCTGTATAGTGGCCGGAAAAGTATAAAACAAGAGTATTTATTAGCAACGGTAGTTACCTAATATTTTCAGCAATGTCAAGCCCAAGGTCCCTATAGTTACCAACCAAACAGCTTTTTATAAGGTCTGGCAGTATCCCATGTTTGAAAAATTTTTGAATAAGAAAATCAAAAAAGGGGCTATTTGATTCTAGCTATTTTGCATCAATTGAAGTCTTCAAATTAGATCCAATCAATATAAAATATTTCAATATGCAATCATGCCTACTTGCTGGCAACCTTTGTGCAAAATGAATATGAAGATTAAGAGTATGAAGTATCCAAATAACTTAACGTCCACAGCACAGCAAAAATAATACATCAAATTTCAAATATTAAACTTTTTTAAATCTAATTCGTAAACAAAGAAACAAAAGCCTGTTCGGAATTTCCGAACTATACTTATTATAGCCTAAACTAATCTTTAAACTATCATATATGTTGCAGGACTATTTAGTGGTTAAAACAGATTGACTAGGTAGCAAGAGCGTATAATTTTTAGCAATCCTGCTAAAGAAATGTTTGATTCAGTTAAAAAATAAAGAAATGCGAGCCTTTAAAAAAATAGTTATTATCAGTTCTTTTCTCTTTCAGTTTTAGTGAACCGGGGTAACGGGGTATAAGGGTATGAGGGTAACTTTTTTTAAATGTATTTAAAAGGAGAAAAGTTACCTTAATACCCTTATACCCCGGTGCTCGTGAAAACCCACTATTGTGTTACTCTATCACCCTAAAGTTACCCTATCACCCCAATGTTATCCTTATACATTGTGTTACCCTATCACCCCAATGTTATCCTTATACATTGTGTTACCCTATTACCCCAATGTTACTCTATTACCCCAATGTTATGCTTATACATTAGGGGTATTCACGAGCACCGGGGTAACGCGGTAACAGGGTAAAAGGGTAACTTTTCTCCATTTAAATACATTGCAAAAAGTTACCCTAATACCCTTATACCCCGTTACCCCGGTACTTGTGAATACCCCTATTGTGTTACACTTTTACCCCAATATTACCCTATTACCCCAATGTTACCCTATTACCCCAATGTTACCCTATAACCCCAATGTTACCCTATTACCCCAATGTTACCCTATTACCCCAATGTTACCCTATAACCCCAATGTTACCCTATTACCCCAATGTTACCCTATAACCCCAATGTTACCCTATCACCCCAATGTTATCCTATTACCCCAATGTTATCCTTATACATTGTGTTACCCTATTACTCCAATGTTATCCTTATACATTGTGTTACCCTATCACCCCAATGTTATCCTTATACATTGTGTTACCCTATTACCCCAATGTTATCCTTGTGTTACCCTATTACCACAATGTTATCCTTGTGTTACTTATTACCCCAATGTTATCCTTGTGTTACCCTATTACCCCAATGTTATCCTTGTGTTACCCTATTACCCCAATGTTATCCTTGTGTTACCCTATTACCCCAATGTTATCCTTGTGTTACCCTACTACCCTTATGTTATCCGTGTGTTACCCTATTACCCCAATGTTATCCTTGTGTTACCCTATTACCCCAATGTTATCCTTGTGTTACCCTACTACCCCAATGTTATCCGTGTGTTACCCTATTACCCCAATGTTACCCTTGTGTTACCCTATTACCCCAATGTTATCATAAATTAAGGATAACATTGGGGTAATAGGGTAACATTGGGGTAATAGGGTAATACAATGTAAAAGGATAACATTGGGATAATAGGGTAACATTGGGGTAATAGGGTAACTTTGGGGTAATAGGGTAACACAATGTATAAGGATAACATTGGGGTAATATGGTAACACAATGTATAAGGATAACGTTGGGGTAATAGGGTAACTTTGGGGTTAGAGTTGAGAAATTTTTAGGAAGGGGAAAAAAAGAAAAAAAAGAGGAAAAAAGAAAGAAAAAAAAGAAAAAGAAAAAGAAAAGAAGGGAGAAAAAGGAAATTTTTTACAATGTCCCACAAATTTCCCAATGCAAAAAAAAAACTCTGCTTTTTGGATCCGCTCAACAGAGCACATGATGCTTTTTCTGTACATTTGGATGTCAAATCTGCTGCTAATACTGACAAGAATGTGGTATTCGCACATTCTCCAGCAATAGCCTGAGCCAAGAATGATTTTCCAGTTCCAGATGGACCAAAAAGCAGAAAAGATTTGTAGTTCACTGAATCAGTGAAAAATACGCTCGCAAATCTCATTGGAAACAGCAAAGCTTGCTGTAGCGCTAATTTGGTCTTCCCCAATCCACAAACGAAGCAAAGATTCAACTTGGGTTTACCAATCACAACAGCATCGCTGATTCCCATTGTGGAGTCTGCTAGACTGAGCGTTGAAACGGAACCAGCAGATGGAAGACATGCATCTTTAACTTCGGCGGTTGAAGTCGACAGCGAGTCGGATTTACGAGGATTCCATTTCACTGCTTCTATAGCTTTTTTTATTACAGCTGCGCGCTCCGCATATTTCTGAGCGTTGACGAGAGAAGTCACTATTCCAAAAAATTGGAAAAAGAAGACAAAAAGCAAAAAAAATTATCGTTTCCTGTTGCTTGTAGCTCTGAAACTAGAACTCCTCAACCTTCTTCCACATCCACATCTACAGACAGTGGGAATGTATCCCCTCGAAGTCAGCACAGTGCAGAAATAGGCCTTGACACATGCTTGCCATTTACTGTACGTGAACCCTCAAAACGTGTACAAGTACAATCTGAATCTGTGAGACAAACTAAGTACAGGGCTCCAATGCCGCCAACCCCAAGAGCACCATTTTGTTCTCAAACTCAAAGAGTGGGTGGTGGGGATCCCTTCGACGTGTCTACTCCGAATCCAGATGGTAAGTTATCATAAAATTACACTGCATTGATTTGTAGAATTTTTTTTCTAATTGATATTTAAATTTGCAGACGCACAGCCAGGCACAAGTAGTAGAATGGCTGCAAATCTCAAGGAGAAGGAGAAAAGAGGAGTAAAGAGAAAAGAAGACCAAAATAAAGACTTGATGGAAGCTGAAAATCAAAATCCTCCTGAGAACACTGCCACTGCGGGTGCCTCATCCGCAATTGACGAAATAGCAAAAGAACTCAAGAGAATGAATATCAAAATGGACCAACTAATGTTGGAGGTGAAGAAAGGTTATAGTTCATCCAAGCAAGCAAGTGAAGCTATGAAACTAGAAGAAGAAGAAACCCGGAATGCTAAAAAAGTACTGATTCGAAACAGCAAATCTGTTGAAAAAATATTACGCTACATGCCAGAGATGTCTCCTGATCTGAATACGAATTATTTTACATGCGCAACATGTACTTATGTGGAAAAGGTTGCTACGGGAAACATAAAATACGACTTTGATTTGGGAGTGGACTTCACAAAAACAAATCAGACACGGTAGCTATCTTATTTGAGCAATAAGCCTCAAACATACGCCACCAATTAATCCAATTAAAAAGCTATAATTTTTTTATTTCATCTAGAGATTTTATCAACATAAAAAAAAGTTAATCACCCATCTGACCACAAAAACCCACACGGACAACATGAAAGTGGCTGATGAATAAGATAAAGTTTCTGTAAGACCATAGATAACTTTGCTTATTTTGGGTAATAATTAGTAGTATTATCACTAGAAATATAATCTAGACTGCAGTTCTTATTTTACTATATTCTGATATCGATGAAATCCTTTGTGACCGAGCGCAGTCGAACTTCCATAGTGAGTTCTTATCTACACAACTCCTGAACGGCGTTGAATTTTGACTATGTACATGTGTATCGTGAAAGATTGGTTTTCAGTATGAAAATAATCATAATCACATATCCAGAATCGTCAAACGTAGTGCATAAACGGCCGTATATTAAGTTATTTAAAGTTTAAACATGGAATATTGGTATTTAAAACATGGGCGAGCAAAAAAAACCGAGCAAAAAAATTCCATAAGTAGGCTACGAACCCTGGCCTGCCCATCCCATACGCCGCAACACTAACAACTATTCCAAGCTGATACACTTCCTAGACACACGCAAAATTCTCCAATACATGCCGCAACTTGATTTACAGTTGATTTACAGTTTAACGTTTATAACTCATCAATTAAAAAACAGATTTACTATTGCAAGTTTTTCCGGGAACTTCAGAGGGATTACTATAGGTATGCTAAATTTCATGACTATCCGTTGGGTTGGGTGGTAGAAATATCCCGAACAAGTTTAGTCACACAAAGATTTTGTAGAAGCTTTTGAGTGAAAGCCAAGCTGCAATGTATTCCAATGTACCTTCCCTACTCTGCCTCTCTCTCTCTCTCTCTCTCTCTCTTACTTTCTCTTCTGTGGGTGTTCTTAATAACTTTACTAAAGCAAAGTTAATAAAAAGCGAACTCGATGCAAAGTTTGCAGTGAAAAAGTAGGCATGGTTTTGGCTCGCAATACTTACAAGCTAATGAAGACGGGACAAGGACAAACAGCCTACGAAAACAAAGTCGCCGTCGATTCCCAAAAAGAAGTTGACGTTGTAAATTTGAACCACAGCAGAAAATTTGCAGCCGAATTTACAAATTCAGTCTATGATGTATTAATGGACAGGACGTTGGAGTTGCTGCACAAACCGTTGCCATACACGAATCGACCAATCCCAATCGCAGTAATAGCAGACAAAATCACTCCTCGGCGAAACTCAATTTAAAGCGTTGGATATGTTGGGATGGTAGGAGGAAAACTGAGATCACTGGTTGGTGGAGCCCCAAAGCTTATTGCCAACGACGGTGCTGGTGTGACAGAAACTCTTGTAAATGGACTAAGCAATTTAAAGATTCCTGCTGAAGAGTTGTGTTCTCGTTTGGTGGGAGGCGTTTTCGACGGGGAGTACTTCAATCTTAGAGTTCCTCGCTCGTTGGAGCGACCAGACGAAGCCAAAGATTGGTACACATATACTTGGCATCCTGCTCATCTGATCGAATTAGCCGAAGAAGATGCAAAAAAAGCTACTTCGTGGGTGAGAGGCACGATTAAGTCTATAAGCCAAATTAGCAAGACATTTAATCGAGGAAAAAAATATAGTGAACTTATCGGAGAAGCCCAAACACAAGGTATCAAACTGGCTCCTGCCGGTCATTTTTCAGACACTAGGTTTGCCACGTACAGCTCAGAAGTTTTGAAAGGTTTTTTGAAAAATTATACTTCATACTACGCACGTTTAAATGCAGACAAAAATGCTGATTTAGATTTGATGAATAATGCACGTTTTGTGTTAGGCGTAGCGGCCATGGCAGATGTTTATAAAGATATAGGGTTATGGTCACAAGGTGTGCAAAAAGTAGAGTTAGCACCATGGGATATTGCATCCATAATTAAACGAAAAATGGAAAAAATTGAAAACCTCGGACATGTTCGCAAAACTTAAAGGTGACAGAGAAAGAACTTTGGACGAGCGTTTAGCACGTTGATATGTGAGGGCCGAAGAAGCTGGTTCAGTGTCTTAATTTGACGAAGTTTTAGGTGGACAACGTCGAATAAAAGATTGCAGCTGAAAGTTTTCGAATTTAATTTCTATAACTTTAAACTATCGAGAAGTATTTTGTTGATAATTTAAAGATCACTAAGCCTTTTGGGTTAAGGAAAGATCAGTTTTAAGCTCAGATACAGCTGTATTGAGTGTTGCACATTGGGTTTTCAGGTCAGATAAGTCACGATAATTTTTTGTAATGTTCAATTCATTAGAACAAAGACGACGATTTAGCACTGCCACAAATTCATAGTCCTTATTAAGTTTGTTTTTAAACGTACTCCAGGTGTCAGCTTCTGCGTGACTTACACTCTGAGGCCGACAAAAAGTAACCGTACTTGATGCACTAGATGAAACACTGGGAATTTTATAAGGAAGTTTACTTGAAGGTGGAGAAGACATTGCTAGAAAAGAAGAGAAGACACTAGTGGAATAGTACAGACAAGACTAATCATGATTAACTGGTGCTGGACGTTGAGCTAGCGGAGTGGCATGAAGACAATGTAGTGTCTTTGGAGCAGAATGGCGACAATATACAAGGCGAGTACGGCGGCGATTTTGCTGACTAGACAAATTTAAAGTTTTGATATTTTTCCGTTTCATACTCACAATTTCACACACACAAATTCACGGCGACGTCACAGAATCACGTCAGTGAATGGAAACACCAGAAGTAAGCGAACAAAGAATCGGAATCGAATCAAAGAATCCATATGATTCGAAAAGCATTCAGGCTCCAGGCGTATAAAATTATTTTATGCATAACAAAATGCAAGATCAGGCAATCCTGCAATCAAGTGCACTCTGGTCTGTCCTGTCTGTCTTTCCCGGAACTTGTAGGAGAATAAAAAATAAACAATGCTTACTTTCTGTTCACCGCTGCAGCGCTCCAGGATTCGTAAGAAATCATTGAAAAAATTTCAGGGTCTTTGCAACGGCCAGATCTGTCGCCATCTGACGTCATGAATATTCAATAAACGTACACTCAGCGTCTGAGTAATATCAAAGAAATTTTTGAAATCGACGTTGACGCGAAAAATATATACGACGATGATTTAAAAACATACAACAAACAAACAAAACAAAAACAAAAAAATCGTGGGAAACGTGACCAATGATAGAGAGTTCATGGAATGTGCCTTATCCAAACAACACGCGGTTCATTCAACAAGACTGTACGTATCTGGAGCAACTCAAAAAGAAGAATATTCAGTGGCGTACGTCTATTCTAAACAACATTGTGGAATGCTCATCACGGATTTTTTTACAAATTTCGAAAAACGAACTAAAAAAGGGACGGAAAAAAATCCATTATTGATATACGTTGATCAGTAATTCGGTGCCCAAAAAGTTGTACAAAGAGGAAATGCAAATACTTACCTTAAATTGCAATATCTACGTAGATTAGGCTTTGAAAAATCACCCAGACATAGCTGCCATTCCTAAAGACGAACTTTTGAATAAATACCAACTTTTTTCCCAAAAAGTTATTTGCTATTGCATTGTTATCCGCCGCTTTCTCTTCAAATGCTGGCAACGGTACCTCGCGAGTTTTCAATGCATAATCAGTGTTTATGCGCTAATAATAGTTTGTCCTTGCAGGTAAAATTGGCATGGGTTCCGTGATAAGAAATATAGGCTCACAATGGCTGGAGTGAAAAAAAAATGCACTGGACGTTGATAAGCTTTGGCCGGATCAGCATTGTATTCAACATTAAGATATGTCTGGCCGGGGCCGTCGAGACACTTAAGTTGACAGATATATATTGGCCTTTACGGACTACCGAGGCGAAGAAAGCGTCTTCCTTTTGACCTACACTTTTTCGACACTTTTTTGAATTCACCATGGAAATCCACATCCATTGTGATTGCCTAATGGGCGACTTTTTGTTGCAAATGGTAGCATAAACATACACATTTTAAAGGTGAAATTTCCCATAAAGTTCCGTCTTTTTGTGTTGTATGCGATTGCAAAAACAGTTACAATACTAACAGTTAGGTCTTGTATCATAAGTCACTAAAAATAGAGGGCTCTTGAAGTGGAAGATGCTTGAAAAAAAAGCTGTATCATGTGTATTTCCCATAAGATAGCGAATGATTTTCGCAAGACATCCGAAGATAAATAGGTTGCCGTTTTATGAAATTAAGTACATTAGGAAATGTCAAAAAAGCCTCAAAATCATGAGAAAAATCGAGGGAACTCTACGATAGAGACAGAATCACCTAAAAATATTGTGGGGGGACGCTGAACTGACTTTTGCTTCGTACAACTCTGCGTTTGAAGAAACCCGGAAAGGCCCTTTGGAAATCGCCTAAGGCGACATCTGAACGAAATTCCAATCTAGCTTCTTCCTGAACTCAGACCTGTTCCCGAAAAGCCTCCCCTACTTTCCTTGATCAATATGAGTACTGTCCTCTAGTCAAGCACAGCTTCTAATTCTTTTTAATCGGTGGTGCTGGTGCCGTTTTGAACATTTCCCCAAATACTGCCATCACTCCCCAAATACGTTAGTGAAAGAGTTTTTTTAAATTACGATAAGCATTCGCACAAAAAAGCAAATTATGTACCAGAGATCCTTAAAAACTAGAAACAAAAAACATAGAAAAAAAAGAATTTGTTATAAATAAAAAAATAAGTCCTGAAAAAATATGTAAACGTGCTGAAATATGCATGTTCTCCATGCATAATTATGCAATTAAAGTCGCATATTTGGAATCTGAAGGTTGAGTTGCTAAGCAATTTTGTTCAATTGTCTATACTTTCTCACAATACTAATATCTATATACCTTGATTTTCGACCGAGTTTGAAGCATTCAACCACATTTTTGACAGAAAGTCAAGACAATACCAATAGCTTTTAACCCTTTTGTTTAATTTGTAAACAAACAGGATAAAAATTAAATTTGATCATTATTATGTTAAAATAATAAATATTGGCCAACATTTTGTTGGAAACAAGTCTCTCAGTCTCGTTTGTAACTAGGGTATTAGGTGGGTGAATTTTTGCCGGGAGATATTGAGAAAACCCGAGGGAAAATAGGGGTTGGATGTGCTTTATGTGCTTTGATGTGCCTTATAGGAAATCCCATCAAGGCACAATAAATCCCATATTACCCATTTGTCACAATATTTCCCACTGTGCCGGGATAGAGCACTCAAAGTGTGCCATTAGAATTAAAGCGCTAGGAGATGACAGAAAGTTTGCCAAGTGGCATTCCCAATAAGTACTTATATTCGCGAGGTTAAAACGAGTTCCAGCATAAGTAGTTGAAATTTTACGAGCCTTCCCTTTATATTTACATTTTCGTATCTCTTACATAGTCTCACATAATCTGGAACTTGATTTGACAATTGTCAATAAGAATAGTTTATTACAACTGTTCAAATTTGTAATTCCTATCATTGAAATACTTTTTTCATGAAGCCAGCTTTTAAACTTTTATGCTAATTTGCCACTACTACTATCAGCGCTATATAGCTTATTTGCATTTGTCTACTAGCCTATATAGCCAATTATAGTATCTGGCACACAAAATCCCATATTTGGCACAATAAGGCACAGTATTTCCCTCTCTGCCGGGATTTAATAAAAAACAGTAGGTATTAATACACTCTATTTCTAACTTTATGTTAGTACTGTACTCTGTCACACAATAAGTTGTGAATAAAGTGGAATATTTTCTAAATACTAAATTTGGGAAACTTTTAGTATGTAACTAATTTACATAGCTCTTCTAGTTATCTATTATATGTTATAGAAGCCTTACAGTTTGAAGACATGCGGCATTCTTTCTATGAGAGTGCGAGAATAATCGCTGTATCATATATATCTCTATATATATCTCTATATATATAGAATATCATGCTCTTTAGATAGTCTTAAAATACAGAAGCCCCGTTCATAGTTATAGTTAAGCTTCCCAGCTATGATTGATCCTGCTTTATCAAAAGTAAAAAAAAATTCTTCGATTCTTCAATCCATCACCACACCATACCTAACCAATTTATTCTAAATCACAATACCAACTATTAAATAAAAATTTAATAAACTATTAAATAAAAACTAATAACAGGGAACACCGGCGAATCCGTCGATGCGGACGGCTTTCAAAACTTAAAACAAGTTTTTGAATTCCGAATTTAAAAATTATATCGGCAGTTAATATAAAATGTGTATGATGTAAACTTAGATACAATTGGTTATTATCACATGTATTTCATCATTGAAACACATCGCACCACATTTCAGTTCGTTAATGTAAACATTAATTTCACACTAATTGCGAAAAAACACACAAACGAATTTTTCTTTCAGTACTATCTAAAGATACCATCTGCTATCCAAGAGTCAAGGGACAAAAAGACATTTAAGAGCATTGAAATAAATAAGTATATTTTCAAAATATGTCTTAACCATTCTTCTAATTTGAATTTGACAAGAAATGTCCGCTCATAAAAAGTGTTTTTTATGTTTTTCAAACATTATTTTTCTACATTGGGGATGTTTGCATTGCCTTTAAGACAAATTTCAATTCAACTCAATGTAAACATATCACGAACAATACTTATGTTTAAAATCTGTCTTAATCTTTTGTTTAAAATTTTTCAAAATGTGTTTACAGGAAAGGTCAAGAATGAAAACCAAAATGACGAAATGATCTCTATTAAATCGGCGAAAAGAAAAAAGAGAGAAAAAATGCTAGAAAAAGGCAGTGCAAATAGCTTGAAAATAAACTTAATCCATGATAAAGTTTTTGAAAAAAAAAATTATGAAATAAAGATGATGGAACAGTTGAAAATAATTCGTGAAAGTCAATCTGTTCCGTGCAAATGAAAATAATATTTTTCAGTCAATATAATAACAAATTTTACAAATTTCATTGAAAAACAAATGAATAAACTTTAACTTTTCTGTCATCATATAACAAACAACAAAAATTGATCAAATTAATTAGGGCTGACAAAAAAATTGAGATGATAAAGTACATACATTGTACAGACTATTGTGAAAGAGCATATAAACGTTGCCTTAACCGAATTGACATGTGCATTTGCAGTCATAATAAAATTGTCCCCAAAGAGACCTGAAACTGTGGAGGCCTACCGACAAGACTGGACATTTTTGTAGGTGAACGTATAATGTTGAAAGGACATTGACATTGAAAGGTGTATTCTCGATGTCGGACTATTGCTTGGCAAGAAAAAAAAGGAAACCATATAACCCTCTTGTTATTGCGGAATATGAAAGATTGCACCCAAATGCTGCTTCTGAGTAGTCGTTTACGAAATAAGAAACGAAAAAACGAGTTCAAATACACACAATTTTTAATTTTGACTGACCTTATTATAAATGAGCCAAATTAGTCCATTCTGTTACTTAAAAATGTCTGAAGGGTGGAAAAGGACACAATAACGGACAGATTGACATAACGACGGACAAAATGACATAAAGACGGACAGAGTTGGATGCGTATGTAGCTTCCGCTGAATAACATGCAGTTTAAAACGGCTCCGAAAACATAACTAAATAATCTGTAATTAGACTTCGGTACGCTGGGAATTTCGTACGATAAAGTTCGTACATCGACTAAATCTAATCCTGCGACATCAGCAAATCTCTATCTTCTTGCTAGCCAAAGTCCTGTAGATGTTTTTCCTGTTAAAAATCATTAAAAAACGATCATCTTCGCATTTTCTTTACAAATTCCTCTTTACTCTTACTACTACAACTCACCAAAAACCAAGACTTTTCTCCACTATTACTTTTTGCTTAAATTCAACCCCTCTAGTGTCCCATAAACATTTACCCCCTGTAGCTTTGAAATATCACATTCACTATGTTATGGAGGTGGAGGTCAATGTCCTACAGGTTTTTCTGTTCAAGGAATATGAAAAATGAGGCCTCTTAAGTGCCAGTTTGGAGCTCGCTGAAACATCCCAATATTGTTTATATCCTGTGAAAGTTATTTGTTTCTTTATGTGCTTCGCTCATTATGGAGTCACCAGTTAACCAAAAAAGTAGTTTTTTCATTAGGGCTAAAGTAAGCCTCCGTAAGTCACCTTTATAGATTTGAAAATAAAAACAAATATGAACCGCTATATTTTTTTAAATAATCTGTTGAATTAATATATATTACAGATGTGGTTATATGCGGACTGTATACAGCTTATTGGAGAACAGGAGCGTCAGAGCAGGATCAAAAAAATTTCCAAAATTTTACTTGATTCCAGTAGTAGAGCTGATCGGCGTTGCATAGTAGCATTTTTAAAAAGCATTAAAGCTCGTTTAATAATTTTAATAATAATGATTTTTTCTTCTAAGCATGGTGGGTTCCTGCAAAATTACGTGCAATTCGCCTTCAATTCATTTTGGGGCACCTATTGCTGTCGTTGTCGTTTTGTTGTTTACTTATTACCTAGTTTTTCATTTCATTTTGCTATAATTGAAGCAACAACGCCCGTGCAGTACATAGGAGATCTCATCTAATGTACAGAATTGTAAAAAATTCTATACGTAGCGGTGTGGTCTTTGTCAATTGGCGTATGAAAAATCAAATCGTCCTGTAATAAGGTCATTGGACGAACCTATGCCCCACAAACATATTTCACTTTGTCACGTAAACTCATTATATTCTTACGCCATACGGTTGCCATTACCAATTGACGATTTCTTGTTTATGACAATGGAAGAAATTCACTGTAGACGGAATATCTGTATCTTTTGAGTGCCGACATTAGTATTCCTCGCACCTCACATGACTTGGATGACATGGCTTGAATAAAATGCCTCTCGCACTATAAAGAATTTTTCGCTCTCCATAGGAATTATCACAGGGACAAAAAAAACTGATAAAGGAATCTAAAAGCGCGATTTCAAATCTTTTGAGAACCGAAAAATTGTTTTTTTTATTTTTATGACAAAAAAAATATACAGTTTACTAAAAAACATCAGGCTTATTATTATTATTATTATTTTTATGACAAAAAAAATATACAGTTTACTAAAAAACATCAGGCTTATATCACATTAGGGATCTAGACAAAATTTCCGTAAATATGTGGACTTTATTATTTCTGAAAAAATTCGGGCGTCTGACGAAGTAACCAATTTTATTAGAAAACTTCAACTTAGTTCTTTTTATGACAAAAAAATATACAGTTTACTAAAAAACATCAGGCTTATATCACATTAGGGATCTAGACAAAATTTCCGTAAATATGTGGACTTTATTATTTCTGAAAACATTCGGGCGTCTGACGAAGTAACCAATTTTATTAGAAAACTTCAACTTAATTCTTTTTATGGCGCTGTGTGTAGGGACAAGGCTAGAGCAATAAATTCAGAAATTATTCTGAACGTTTATGATTCGTATATAGCGGTAGTAAAAACTTCATCTAAGCGATTTACGATTATTAATAACCAAACTATCTTAATTGAGCCCTTTAAAACAAAAATCTACTCAAACAGATTTCCTGTTATTGCCAGTACTATTCTTGATTTAAGTAAAGCGTTTGTCAAAAGCGTTTGGACCCCGAATCGAATAATTAATGTCTGACTTTGATTAATTTATTTGCGCTATCAGAAGTTAATATTTAATGCATGAAATTTCTAATATTTAATAATAACTTATATTTGATGATCTATTATTTAATGATTTTGGATTTTTCTAACCTCCCAAAAAATTACATAAATCATAAAGTTTCGGTTTCTAGAATTCCGAGAAAATTGAAACTAGAAGTCTCTGATAACGTGATTGTGCAAATCGTAGCAATCAGAAAAAAACAATACCCTTTAAAATAGGTTTAGCATGGCTCTAGACACACTTTATCGTAGTGAGATTCATCATGTTGAAACTAGAAGTGTACACAGTATAAACCATCATGTGTATACCCGAAAGCAACACAGCCTGCAGATTAGTGGATTTGTGTGTGATAAAGTTAGCACGAAGAGCTATGGTCACTTAAGATTATTACAAAGTAACAAGTTTTACTATTACTAGTTATTTTAGTTCGGCTTGAGCCTTGGGTTTCCAAACAATGTATTATTTGCAGCTTTCTTTTTATGTTGACCTGTAGTTAGCCCATAAACTTGTAAAGCATTTTATTTCTTTATTATGTATTTTGTATTATTATTATTATTATCGTATTTGTAAGAAGTTTTCCCATGAATTCTCACACTTGTTTAAACAGATTAATGATATGACGTTACAATGCAAACTCATGCATAACGATGAATGTGTGTGTTCTTCTAGTTTCAAATACACACTACTATCAGTGACCGTTGGTTCTACTATTGTTGCAAAAACAATACCCATATGGTGAATAATCATAACTATGATCAGATCAGATCAGTCTAGCGCTGTTGTAGATCAACATGAAGATCAATTGGTAAAAATAATTGCCAAGCCTTTATTAATAATATTTGTGGACAGCTAAATAGAGCTCTTAATGACACAACTAATCAGATTGAACAGTTAAATATGTCAATATATAATCTAAAAACTAAACGTGAATACATGGAAGCTATGAATTCTTAAAAATAATTAAATATTTTTTTACTTTGTCATCAAATAAATATTGCTGTGTGTTTATTTATTTTATACCGGTCATATGCAATTGATGTGTCTACTGAATGATCATTTTAGTATTAGGAGTGGCACAAGAACTATTCCTGCATATTAATCGTGAGAATTAAAGAATTTTATGCGTACATGATCAAGTAAAAAACATCGTATTTACAATTCAAGTGACGTTAATTTGGTGTCTTGGTATCGCTCTGCGTTGTGAGCATTTCAAGACAAGATTGGAGTGCATAAGCAAATCGTGCTTTTTTTTAAACAATTTGTGCAATCGGTATAATGGCGTGTGGGATTTTGATGGGTGTTTCGAACTAGAGCATGCAGGTAAAAATGTATTTCCCACCGATATTATTTTGTTAGAAAAACAACTGATCATATAGATAAATACTGAATGAATAATAATTTATAAAAGGACTACGTGCTGTCACTAAACGCGACGATAAAAAATTTCCGGAAATTACCCAGAATAATGAAGATTTCTGAGACAAAATTCTTGTTGATGAAAGCTAAGTAAAGAAGGAATTTTCAGAAAGAGAAAACAAAACAACCAGTGTGAACTACGCAGGTAAATAAAAAATTATTCAAATAAAACAATGATTGGCGGACCTGAAACATTGATTGGAACAAAAAATTATTTAATTAGAAGGGTTATTTACTGTCCCTTAACGAGATGTTGTGCGAAAGAAATCCAACAAGACTTTGCAGGACAAAAAAAAATCAACGACAATGAGATCCTGTCGGGTGATAATTATTTTAATATATTGAAACGGCGATTTTTAGATATTTAGATGTTAATTGGAATTTTAAATTTACAGAAATGAATACAGGAATTGTTAAATCTAAGTTTCTGGATCGTAAAATCTATCTTACAATTATTAATTCACAATTTCAGGGATATATGACGGAGCGGTCCGCGCAAACTGTCGAAGTTTGGTCAATCTGGCTAAACAAAAATACTTCATCACGGTCTTTAAGCGTGCACGACATGATGAAAGTGTGCTTTTATTGGAACAATGCGTCAGTCTTTTCGATTTTTCAGATTGATGGAGACAACCACAGGAGACACATCGATCTGAAAAATTCAAAAAAATAAAAGATAATTAATCTTTTCTAACTTGATGAATCGTTAGATTGATTAATGACATTCAACTGTTTACTAGATGAATCTAAATTCGAACAAACTATTTAATTTCGGACAATCTAAATTTAAGGTATGTAGTCAGAATTGCGTCTAAGTGTTTCGTAAATTCTAAAATAAGACCATATCTGTAAAAAATAAGCAAAATTAAGGAAAGAAACATTAATTTTTTTGAAAATATACTTCGTAATAAACGTCTTCTTTGGGATCAATTGAGTGATTACACTCACAAGAGCTATGAATAAGTATCATACCCAAATCTGCATCATTTTCTGGTAGAAAGTTAATTGCAATATTAATAGATGAATGAGGGTTGATGACTTGACGATGAGATCCAGTGAGAGTAAATATAAGATTCCCTGGTTGTTGCAGATCCTAAAACCATAAATTGAATTTTAGTTTTAATTATTCATGTAAAAATAATTAGGAAAACAAAAATTTTAAAAATACTTACTGGACGAAATTCTATATTTTCGGTTATGAGAGTTTTTATGGGGATATAAAAACTTTTGAATCTTAATATATTTGTGCAAAACAAATATATTTCAATATTTCTGAAAATTCGTTCCAAAAAAATTAAAAACGATTCCTGATGATTCTAATGAATAAACTAAAAAATAATAAAAAAATAATAAAAAAAATCATGTAGTTCACAGATCCCAAAGATCCGTCCTCAATATTTATAGGGGAGCAACAGACGGCTACCTCGGCATAAAATTGCGGAATGTTCATGCCGAGATAATTGTCGTCTAAAAAATACAAACATTTATTGTAAAGTAAGGAAAAAAAACTGAATAAGCAAATTGAAATTGAATAGTTAAACCTTACCTAAAAAATTGGGTAAAAGAGCATTTGACATTTCGCTCAGTTTTATTAAATCGTGTGGGTCATGCGTGTCTTGATATTCTTCGCGGTCAATTACGTAGTATTAGAGGGCAATTGGTTATCGAATTTAATGATGGAAAAGTATCGGATCTATACTCAACTCGATTTTAAAATCAAACGCACATAAAAAATTTAATTTTTAATCATAAATTTAAAAAAAAATTTTCTCACCGGTTCACTTATTGTCTAGCTCTAGTGAGAGGTATAGCTTCGGT
>Ga0210040_10004597_pt1 | contig 17939 bp, 10 predicted proteins | sample CryGeyCG12114_NA_FD_185462 | JGI IMG/M metagenome (GOLD analysis project Ga0210040, IMG submission 185462) | Groundwater microbial communities from aquifer - Crystal Geyser CG19_WC_8/21/14_NA (SPAdes) (version 2) | ecosystem: Environmental > Aquatic > Deep subsurface > Groundwater | place: USA... | reverse complement strand
GGGGCGGGACCTGCCGGCGCCGGAGCCGGGGGGGACCTTCATGGCCCGCTACGCGGCGGCGCAGCGCGGGGGGCGGCGATGAGCAGCCGCGAGAACATCCTCAACGGCATCCGCCGCGGCCTCCGGCGCGGGCCGCTGCCGGCCGACCAGCGGGCCATGCTGGACGGGCGGCTGGCGACGCATCCGCGCCACCTGATCCCCGCGCGGTCCCGCGTGTCGCGGCCGGAGCAGATCGCGCTGTTCGTGCGGAACGTGGAGAAGGAGTTCGGCACGGTGGAGCGGGTGCCGGACGCGGCATCGGTGCCGGCGGCGGTGGCGGACTACTTGGCCGCCCAGAACCTGGCGCCCCGCTTCGCGATGGCGCCGCACCCGGAGCTTCTTTCGCTGCCCTGGGGCGAGCGGCCGATGCTGGAATTCGAGGCACGGCGGGCGCGGGGGGATGATGCGGTGTCGGTGCAGCACGCCTGGGCGGGGGTGGCGGAAACGGGGACGCTGCTGTTTCCCTCCGACCCCTCGCGCCCGACCACGCTGAACCTTTTGCCCGAAACGGAGATCGCGGTGATCCGGTCCTCGGCCATCGTGGGCGCCTATGAGGAGGCCTGGGACCGGTTGCGGGCGGAGCGGGGCGGGGCCGAGCCCTCGGGCGGGTTCATGCCGCGCAACATCATGTTCGTGACGGGGCCCTCGCGCTCGGCGGATATCGAGCAGACGCTGGAGCTGGGGGCGCATGGGCCGCGCCGGCTGCACGTGGTGCTGGTGGAGGACGAGGCGGCGGCGCGCGACGCGCTGTCGGATGGCGACCCGCGGCCGGAGGCGGCGCGCGAGCCCGTGGCGCGCCCCGGGCAGATCGCCAACCCGGCGGATTGATGGCGCGCAAGGCCCGCAGCGTTTCGGCGTCCGAGCGCGCGCTCTGGCATGCCTATCTCAGCCTGAACGCGGTGGAGGCGCTGCCCGGCCGCGACGCACCGCCGCCGCCCGTGCCCCCCGCCGTGCCGGAGCCGGTGCCCGCCGCCGCGCCGGTGCACGCGCCGGCGCGGCCGGCCAAGCCCGCGACGGTGCCGCTGGTCTCGGTGGGGCACCCTGGGGCGGGGCTGGACGAGAAGCGCTGGCGGGACCTGCGCCGCGGCAAGACCCGGCCCGAGCGGACGCTGGACCTGCACGGGCGCCGGGCGGAGGAGGCGCATGGCGCGACCATGGCCTTTCTGCGCGCCGCCCATGCGGACGGGCTGCGCTGCGTGGCCATCGTGACCGGCAAGGGCGCGGGGGAAGGGGGCGTGCTGCGGCGGGAACTGCCGCACTGGCTGAACCTGCCCTCGCTGCGGCCGCTGATCCTGGGCGCGGCGCATCCGCACCGGGCGAACACCGGGGCGGTGCACCTGCTGCTGCGCCGCCGCCGGGGATAGGGGTTTCCCCGGGCTATTCCTGCCAGGTGACGCGCATGAAGGGCGCGGGCGTGAGGAGCTTGTTCTCCTGCGTCAGCACCATGGGACGCACCTTGGCGGCATAGGCGCGCCAGGCCGGGTCGGCCAGGAGGCGGGCGCGGCGTTCCGTGCGCTCGGCGAGGTTCTGGTAGGCCCATAGGTGGACCACCTGGTTCAGCGGGCCGAACTCGGTGGCGTAGTAGCCGACCATGCGGCCCAGGATGGGCTTCTGGATGGCCATGCCCTCGGCCTCGTAGGCCGCGAGGTAGGCGGCGGCCTGACCGGCCTGCAGCGTGTAGATCCGTTCCTCGACGATCATCCGTGTCCTCCTGGGCGGAAGGCGCTTGCGCCTTCGCCTTGTTTGGTCCTACCAATTTGGTATGACCAATTCGATGGCCCGTCAAAAGGGAGTTCCGGACGAGCGGGCGAATCTGATCGGCCGGCTGCTGCCCTTCATCGCGCACCGGCGGCTGGAGGCGGGGGACCGGCTGCCCTCCGAGCGGGAACTGGCGGAGCGCTTCGCCGTGGGACGGGGCGCGGTGCGGGAGGCGCTGGCCGTGCTGGAAACGCTGCGCCTGGTGGAGCGGCGGCCGAATTCGGGCATCTACCTGCGGCCCGCGGAGAAGCAGGGCTCGATCGAGGCCATCGTGCTGCAGGCCGAGCTGGGCATCCCGCTGACCGAGGCGGAGGTGCGGGAGGTGGTGGAGCTGCGCCGCATCCTGGAGATGCAGGCGGTGCGGCTGGCCGCCGAGCGGCGCGCGGCGGAGGATGTCGGGCGCCTCGATGAGATCCTCGCCGCGACGGACCGTGCGATCGCGGCCGGCGAGAACCCGGCGGACCATGACGCCGCCTTTCACCTCGCGGTGGTGGAGGCAACGGGAAACCACGTGTTCCTGCGGGTGGTGAACGCCTTCTACCTGATGTCGCGCAACCGGCGCCGTGCCTACTTCGCGGACGGCACGCGCGCGCCGCTTTCGCAGAGCCAGCACCGGGCGATGCGGGACGCGGTGGCGGACGGTGACGCGGAGCGCGCGGAAGCGGCCATGGGCGGGCATCTGCGGGGCGTGGAGAGCTACTGGATCGAGTTGCTGGAACGGCGGGCACGCGGCGACTGAAGCGGCGGCACGCGCGGAGGAAACAAGGAAGACGATGAAAGTCACAGATGTCATCACCCACGTCCTGCAATCGAAGGTGGAGCAGCCCTTCACCTCCGCGCGCGGCTGGCTCTACACGACGCGCGCCTCCTGCATCGTGGAGATCCGCACCGACGAGGGGATCACCGGCTGGGGCGAGTGCTACGGCCCGGCGATGGTGAACAAGACCATCATCGACACGCAGTACCGCGCGCGGGTGATCGGGCGCGATCCCTTCGACGTGGAGGTGGTCTGGGAGGACCTCTACAACCGCATCAAGGATTACGGGCTGACCGGCATGACCATCGCGGCGCTGTCGGGCATCGACATCGCGCTGTGGGACATCATGGGCCGCGCGGTGGGCAAGCCCATCCACAAGCTGATCGGCGGCGCGCACCGGACGGAGGTGCAGGCCTATGCCACCGGCCTCTACTTCATCGACATGGACCGGCTGGTCGAGGAAGCGGTGGAGGAGGCGGAGGACTACGCGGCGCAGGGATTCCGCGCCATCAAGATGAAGATCGGGCTGGGCGACCCCAAGCTGGACCTGCGGCGCGTGGCCGCGGTGCGAAAGGCGATCGGGCCGGACGTGAAGCTGGCGGTGGACGCCAACCACTGCTTCACCGTGCCCCAGGCCATCCGGCTGGGGCGCGCGATGGAGGAGCACGACATCCTCTGGTTCGAGGAGCCGATCAGCCCCGAGGACCATGACGGCTACGTGGAGGTCACGCGCGCGCTCGACATGGCGGTGGCCGGCGGGGAGAACGACTTCACGCGCTGGGGATTCCGCGACGTGATCGCGCGCAAGGCGATGGACATCGTGCAGCCCGACGTGTGCGCGGCGGGCGGCATCAGCGAGTGCCGCAAGATCGCCGCCATGGCCTCGGCGCACGGGGTGGAATGCGTGCCGCATGCCTGGGGATCGGCGATCGGGCTGGCGGCCACCGTGCAGTTCCTGGCGGCCCTGCCGGACACGCCCCCGGCCTTCCGGCCGATGCCGCCGATGCTGGAGTTCGAGCAGACGCCGAACCCGCTGCGCGACCACCTGGCGCGCGACCCCATCGTGCAGCGCGCGGGCATCGTGCGCGTGCCGGACGGGCCGGGGCTGGGCATCGAGGTCGATCCCGCCATCCTCACGCAATACAAGGTGGCCTGAGATGCTGGTCGCGCTGACCGACCCCATGGACCCCGCGGGCGAGGCCATCCTGCGCGCCGCCGGGCATCAGGTCGAATTGCCGGGCGCCGGGGGGCTGGACGCGCTGCTGGCGCGGGCGGATGCCGTGGTGGTGCGGCGCAGGCTGCCCGACGACCTTTCCGCCCGCGCGCCGCGCCTGCTTGCCGCCGTGCGGCAGGGCGTGGGGCTGGACATGATCCCGGTGGAGGACTGCACGGCGCACGCGGTGCTGGTGGCCAACGTGCCCGGCGCCAACGCGGATTCGGTGGCGGAGTTCGTGATCGGCCAGATGCTGTCCGCCGCGCGCCGCGTGGAGACGATGCACGCGGCGCTGCTTTCGGCGGGCTGGGACAGGTCGCGCGCGCGGACCGCGGAGGCCTTCGAGCTGCGCGGGCGCACGCTGGGCATCATCGGCATCGGGGCGGTGGGGGCGCGGCTGGGGGAGATCGCGTCCGCCGGGTTCCGGATGCGCGTGCTGGGGCACCGGCGCGGCGATGCGGCCATGCCCGGCGGCATCGAGAGGGTGGAGCTGGACGCGCTGTTCGCGGAGAGCGACTTCATTGCCCTGGCCTGCCCGCTGACGCCCGAGACGCGCGGGCTGGCCTCGGCCGCGCGCATCGCGCGCATGAAGCCGGGGGCCTGGCTGCTCAACGTGGCGCGCGGGCCGGTGGTGGACGGCGAGGCGCTGCTGGACGCGCTGCGCGCGGGGCGCATCGGCGGCGCGGCGCTGGACGTGTTCGACGTGCAGCCGCTGGACGCCGGGCATCCCTTGCGCGCCCTGCCCAACGTCATCCTCACGCCCCACGCGGCGGGGCTGAGCGGCGAGGCGATGGTGCGCATGAGCGTCGGCGCCGCCGGGGAGGTGGTGCGCATCCTGGCCGGGGAGCGCCCGCGGTCCTTCATCAACCCGGAGGCCTGGGAGGCGTCGCGCGCGAAGCGGATTGCCCTGGGCCATCCCGCCGCCGAGGTGCTGCCCGCATGAGGATCGCCCGCGTTCACGCCACCTGGTGCCGCGTGCCCATTCCCTATGAGCGCCAGCACACGAGCGACTTCGGCCGCGTGCCGACCTTTGATTCCGTCATCGTCCGCGTGGAGACGGCGTGCGGCATCACGGGCTGGGGCGAGGCCAAGGCGGGGGTGGGGAGTGCGGCCGCCTGCGCGGGGCTGGCGGCCATCATCAACGACGACTACGCGCCGCTGCTGCTCGGGCAGGACCCGCGCGACATCTCGCGCCTGTGGGACGTGATGTACAACACGCCGCGCGAGGGATACGCGGTGGCCGGCGGCTACGCGCTGCCGCAGGTGGGGCGGCGCGGGTTGTCCATCTCCGCGATCGCGGGCGTGGACGTCGCGCTGTGGGACATTCTGGGCAAGTCGCTGGGCGTGCCGGTCTGGCGGCTGCTGGGGGGGCGGCGCGTGGAGCGGATGCCGGCCTATGCCTCGGGCGGCTGGGCGGATGCGGCCAACATCGGCGCGCAGTTGCAGGGTTACTGCGACAAGGCCGGGTTCCGCGCGGTGAAGATGCGCGTGGGGGTGATGGACGGCTCCCCCGCGCGCTCGGCGGCGCGGGTGCGGGCGGCGCGCGAGGCGCTGGGGCCCGACATCCGGCTGATGGCGGACGCGCACGGCACCTGGACGGTGGCGGAGGCGCGGGCCTTCGCGCGCATGGTGGAGGACTGCGACCTCTTCTGGTTCGAGGAGCCGGTGAGCGCGGACGACAAGGCGGGGATGGCGGAGGTGCGGCGCTCCTCCTCCGTGCCCATCAGCGCGGGGGAGAGCGAGTTCACGCGGCACGACTTCCGCGAGATCTGCGAGCTTCGCGCGGCGGACGTGCTGCAACCGGACCTCGCGATCGCGGGCGGGCTGACGGAGGGGTTGCGCATCTCGGCCCTGGCCTCGGCCTTCAACCTGCGGCTGGCGCCGCACCTGTGGTCGGGCGCGCCGGCCTTCGCGGCGGGGATGCACCTGGCGGCGACGCAGAGCGCGGGCTTCATCCTGGAATACTCGCTCGGCCACAACCCGATGCTGCACGACCTGATCGAGGAGGACTTCCCGGTGGAGGACGGGCATGTCGCCATCCCCGACAGGCCGGGGCTGGGGATCACCGTGCGGGAGAGCTTCCTGGAGCAGTACGGGCAGGGAGGTCGGGCATGAGGATCGCGTCGGTCGAGGCCTTCCCGACCTCCTTTCCCGTGCCGGAGGGCGGCGGCGTCGCGCTCGGCGTCGGGCGCGCGGTGAAGCGGGATGCGGTGGTGGTGAAGGTGACCACCGAGAGCGGCCTGGTGGGATGGGGGGAGAGCCATCACGGGCGCGCGCACACGGCGGTCGCCGCCCTGTTGCAGACGACGCTGCGGCGGCTGGTGGTGGGGATGGAGGCCACGGACACCACGGGCGTGTGGAACCGCATCTATCGCGGGCAGCTGGCCAGCCACGGCATGGGGGCGGGCTGCGCGCTCGCCATGTCGGGGCTGGACATGGCGCTGTGGGACATCCGTGCGAAGGCGGTGGGCTGGCCGCTGTATCGCCTGCTGGGCGGCGCGGCGCGCGCGGTGCCCGCCTATGCCGGCGGCGTGGCGCTGGGCTACCAGCCGCCGGAGGCGCTGGTGGAGGAGGCGCGGCCGCTGATCGAGGCGGGATACCGCGCGGTGAAGCTGCGGATCGGCGACACGGTGCCGGACGACGTCGCGCGGATGGAGGCGGTGCGCCGCGCCTTCGGGGCGGGGATCGACATCCTCGCGGATGCCAACACCGCCTATTCGCTTTCCGACGTGCGGCGGGTGATGCCGGCGATGGACGCGCTTTCCATGGGCTGGCTGGAGGAGCCGTTTCCGCCGCACGACCGCCGTGCCTATCGCGAGGCGCGGAGCTATGGCCGCACGCCGCTGGCGGTGGGGGAGAACCACTTCACCCGCTTCGAGTTCGCGCCGCTGCTGGAGGACGACAGCATCGCGATCTGGCAGCCCGACCTTTCCAAGTGCGGGGGGATCACGGAGGCGCTGCGGATCGCGGCCATCGCCTCTGCGCACAAGATCCCCGTGCATCCGCACAGCTCCATGACCGGGCTGAACCAGGCGGCGACGATCCATTTCCTCTGCGCCATCGACAACCCCGGCTATTTCGAGGCCGACGTGTCGCGCGCCAACCTGTTCCGCGACGCGCTGGTGAGCACGCCCTGGCAGCTTGGCGCGGATGGCTGCGTGCGGCCGAACGAGGCGCCCGGCATCGGCGTCGAGGTCGACGAGGACTGGCTGCGGGCCCACCCCGCGATCGAGGGCCCCGGCTACGTCTGAACCCCAACCCTGAGACGACCGCCCCGGCACGAGGGCGGCGCGAAGCACAAGGAGGATTCCATGAAGTTCATCCACCGCCGCGGCCTCGCCGCCCTGCTGGGGGCCGCGGCCCTTTTCGCACCGCTCGCGGCGCGCGCCGCGGACCCGCCCTTCACGCGCGACATCCGCTTCCTCAACCCCTTCGCGCCCGGCGGCACCTCGGACCTGATCGGGCGCATCCTGGCGGAGCAGCTGGGCAAGCAGGTGGGGCAGCAGGTGGTGGTGGAGAACCGCACCGGCGGCGGCGGCGTGGTGGCGACGCAGGAGCTGACGCGGAGCGCGCCGGACGGGCACACCATCCTGCTGGCCTCCATGGGGATCCTGACGGTGACGCCGCAGATGCAGGCGCTGCCCTATGACGTGGACCGCGACGTCATTCCCGTCACCAACATCGCCTCGGTCTACAACATCCTCGTCGCCGGGCCGAACTCGCCGGTCCGCACCTGGCAGGACCTGGCGCGGCTGGCGAAGGAGCGCGGGCGGAACACCAGCTGCGCGACGGTGGGCGCGGGATCGAGCCAGCAGCTGTCCTGCATCCTGTTCGGCGCGCTGACGGGCACGACGATCACGCAGGTGCCCTACCGTGGCGGCGCGCCCGCCATTCTCGACATCTCCACCGGGCGGGTGGACGTGATGTTCGGCAACATGCCGGAGTTCCTCGGCCAGATCCGCGACGGGGGCCTTCGCGCGGTAGCCTATGGCGCGGCCGAGGCCTCTCCCCTGATCCCCAACCTTCCCGTCATCTCGAAGGACGGGCTGCCGGGTTTCGTGATTCCATCCTGGTTCGGCGTGGTGCTGCCCGGGCGCACGCCGGACGCCATGGTGGCGCGCTGGAACGCGGAGCTGAACCGCGCGATGGCGGCGCCCGAGGTGCAGCGGCGATTCACCGAGAACGGGCTGCAGATGATCGGCGGCACGCGGGAGGACTTCCAGCGCCAGATCGCGGCGGACCGGCAGCGCTGGGGCGCGATCATCCGCGAGCACAACATCCGGCCGGAATAGGGCGCGCCCCCGGCTTTCCGGCGCGGCCTAATCCGTTCGGATTAGGCCGCGCCGCCAGGGGACTACGCCGATTCCCCCGGCGGCTAGGCCTGATGTCCAGCTAGCAGCGCCAACAATCCCGGGCCGATCATCCGCCCGGGAGAACACCGCCCCGCGGCACTCCCGTCAGAGCAAATCCCCTTGCCCGATCGGAGTTGCGCGATGACCTTCACCGTGAACCAGGACGATCTCGCCTTCATCCTGAAGCAGATCCAGATCGCCGAGCGCGTTTCCGCCGGCGAGTCCCTCACCTCGGTCATCGGCCAGGACGCGGCGCTGCTTCCCTTCGGCCTGCGCGCGGTGGATGGCAGCGACAACAACCTCAATCCCGGCAGCACGCTGAACGGCGCCGCGGGAAACACCTTTCCGCGCCTGCTGGACCCTTCCTACATCAACAACACGGGGTCGGGGCCCTTCGGTCCCGTGACCAACACGAACTACCAGGCGCCGGGCGATGTGGTGGACACCGCCCCGCGCACGATCAGCAACCTGATCACCAACCAGACCGTGGACAACCCCGCCGCCGTCGAGGCCTGGCTCGCCAACCCGCTGTCGGTTGAAGCCTGGCAGGCCGCGAACCCCGGCAAGACCCCCGTGGCGCCCAGCTCCAGCCTGGCGGGCGACGGCATCCATGTCGCCCTCACGAATGCCGATCTCGCGTACATTCCGAACCAGTCGCCCGACATCGGCCTGTCGCCCGGCTTCAACTCCTGGATGACCTTCTTCGGGCAGTTCTTCGACCACGGGCTGGACCTTGTCACCAAGGGCGGCAACGGCACGGTCTACATCCCCCTGAAGGCGGACGACCCTCTGATCACCGTCGGCCCGGACGGCATTGCCGGCACTGGCGACGAGGTCACCAACCCGCAGCTTCAGTTCATGGCGCTGACGCGGGCAACGCCCTTCGTGGTGAACGGCGTGGTACAGGCGGAGAACACGACCACCGCCTTCGTGGACCAGAACCAGACCTATACCTCCCACGCATCGCACCAGGTGTTTCTGCGCGAGTACGCGAGGGTTGATACCGGTGAGGGGCTGAGGACGGTCGCGACCGGCCGGCTGCTGGACGGCACGGTGCAGGGCGGCTCCCAGAACGGTGCGATCGGAAACTGGGGCGATGTGAAGGCGCAGGCGCTGGCCATGCTCGGGATCGAGCTGACCGACTTCGACGTGCACAACGTGCCCCTGCTCCGCACCGACCCTTACGGCCGCTTCATCCCCGACCCCGCGACCGGCTACGCGCAGGTGATCACCGGGGCAGGGCCGGACGGTGTCCTGAACACGGCCGACGACATCGTGGCGTCGGGCACGCCGGCGGCGCCGGTGCGGCTGGAGGAAGTGGGCGCGCTTCGCACCGGGCACGCCTTCCTGAACGACATCGCCCACCACGCCACCCCCGGCTTCAGGGACTTCAACCACGACGGCATCATGAACGGGAACGATGTTCGCCAGGTGGCGGACAGCGATCCCGGCGTGGGGGACGACAACAATCCCCTGACCTATGACGACGAGATGCTGGACGCGCACTTCATCACCGGCGACGGGCGCGGCAACGAGAACATCGCGCTGACCGCGGTTCACTCGGTTTTCCATTCCGAGCACAACCGGCTGGTGGAGGCCAACAAGGCCACGATCCTGGCCACCGGCGACAAGGCCTTCATCAACGAGTGGCTGCTGGTGGACCTCGGCGCGGATGATGCCATTCCGGCCAACCCTGCGGCGGTGGTCTGGGACGGTGAGCGGCTGTTCCAGGCGGCCAAGTTCGTCACGGAGATGCAGTACCAGCACCTGGTGTTCGAGGAGTTCGCGCGGTCGGTGCAGCCGAACGTGGACCCCTTCGTGTTCACCAACAGCGCCGAAATCGACGCCTCGATCCTCGCCGAATTCGCGCATGTGGTGTACCGCTTCGGCCACTCCATGCTGACCGACACGGTGGACCGGCTGGAGAACGACCTGACCACGGTGAACGGCGACGCGAACCAGGAAACCCTGATCGCCGCCTTCCTGAACCCGCAGATGTACCTGGCCAGCGGCGGTGACCTCGCGACCACCAACGCCAACATCATCCGCGGCCTGACGCGCGACGTCGGCAACGAGATCGACGAGTTCGTGGTGCCGGCGCTGCAGACGAACCTCCTGGGCCTGCCCCTTGACCTGCCAGCGCTGAACATCGCCCGAGGGCGCGAGCAGGGCATTCCCTCGCTCAACGACACGAGGGCGCAGCTTTACCATGACTTCAGCGACCCGAACCTCAAGCCCTATGTGAGCTGGGCGGACTTCGCCCAGAACATCAAGAATCCTCTCTCGATCATCAACTTCATCGCCGCCTACGGCACGCACGCGACGGTCGTAGGTGCGGCCACGCTGGAGGCCAAGCGCGGGGCGGCGTCGCTGCTGGTGCTGGGCGGCTCCGGCGCACCGGCCGACCGCCTCGATTTCCTGAACGCGCGTGGGATCTATGCTCCCGACGGCTCGGGCCCGAACGACGACAGCCGCGGCGGCCTGAACCATGTGGACCTTTGGATCGGCGGCCTGGCGGAGGAGAAGAAGGAGTTCGGCGGCATGCTGGGCTCCACCTTCAACTTCGTCTTCGAGTACCAGCTGGAGCACCTGCAGAACGGCGACCGGATGTATTATCTGAGCCGCACGCAGGGGCTGAACCTGCTCAACCAGCTCGAGCCCAACACCTTCACCGACATGGTGATGCGTAACACGGCGCTCGGCGACCAGTACGCCACCCACCTGAACGGCAGCCTCTTCAAGACGCCCGACGTCATTCTCGAGCTCGACCGCGGGATCGCGCAGGAAGGGGCGGACCCGGAATGGGACGACCCGGCGCAGCAGGGGATCGATCCCAAGGTGGTGCGCGACTACACCGGCGCGTCCACGATCGACGTGGGCGGAGTGCAGCATGATGTCGGCGGCACCCTGAAGTTCAGCGGCGGCGAGCACGTGGTGCTGGGCGGCACCGAGGGCAACGACACCCTGATCGGCGACAAGGGCATCGACACCCTGTGGGGTGACGGGGGCGACGACCGCCTCGATGCCGGCATGGAGTCCGACCAGGTCTTCGGCGGCACGGGCGACGACATCATCGAGGATCCCTTCGGCGACGACATGCTGCGCGGCGAGGACGGCAACGACGTCATCAGCGGCGGCACCGGCATCGACCTCCTGTTCGGAGGGAGCGGCCAGGACTTCATCATGGGCAGCACGGACACCAAGGAGGTCTTCGCCGGCGAGGGGAACGACTTCATCCTGGGCGGAAGCGCGCCGGACGGGTTGATGGGGAACGAGGGCGACGACTGGATCGAGGGCGGGGAGGGATTCGACGGGCTGTCGGGCGAGAATTCCCAGCTGTTCTTCAACAGCACCATCGTCGGCCACGACGTGCTGAACGGGCAGAGCAACGACACCGACTATGACGGGGAGAACGGCGACGACATCATGGTTCAGGGGGCCGGGATCCAGCGCAACAACGGCATGGACGGCTTCGACTGGGCGATTCACAAGGGCGCCACGAACCCGGCCGACTCCGACCTGGGCATCCGCCCCTTCGACACGCGGCAGGCGCTGATCCTGCGGGATCGCTTCGACTCCGTCGAGGGCCTGTCGGGCTGGAAGTTCAACGACGTGCTGACGGGTGCGGCGAAGCTGCTCGCCGGCGAGGCCTTCGCGGATTCCCTGACCCAGGCGAGCGTGGACCGGATCGACGGGCTGCGGGCCATGCTGGGCGTGGCGGCCGGTCCGGCGGACCAAGTGGTGATGGACACGGATACCGGTGCCGAGATCATCATCGGCGGCGCCGGGAACGACGTGATCCGCGGCAACCTGGGCGACGACTTCATCGACGGCGACGCCTGGCTGAACGTGCGGATCGCCGTGCATGCCAACAAGGACGGCACGGGGCCGGTGATCCGTTCGGTGGACAGCCTGAACGAGATCAAGGCCGAGATGCTGGCCGGTACGATCAACCCGGGCCAGCTCCAGATCGTCAGGGAGATCGTCTATGCCGGGGTAACCCCGGCGGAGGTGGACACCGCGGTGTTCAGCGGAAACTTCGCCGACTACACGATCAGCGCGCCGGATGCCAACGGCGTGCGCGTGGTGACGGATACCGTGGGAACCGATGGGTCGGACCACGTCCGGAACGTCGAGCGGATGCAGTTCGCGGACCAGACGCTGGTGGTTTCCTCCACCAACGCCGTGGCCACCGGCATTGTCACGGTCAGCGACACCACGCCGACGGAAAAGCAGGTGCTGACGGCGACGGTGGTGTCGCTGAGCGATCCCAACCTGATCCGTGCCGGCACGATCGCCATTCACTGGCAGGTTTCCGACGGGACCGGCTGGCAGGACATCCTGGGCGCGACCGGGGCCAGCTTCACGCCGGGCGATGCCGAGGCAGGGCTGGAACTGCGGGCGGTGGCGACGTTCCTCGACGGCCTCGGGGTGCCGGAGGCCGTTGCCTCCGCCGCCACGGCCGCAGTGATCCCCGTGAACGACGCGCCGACCGACATTCTTTCCGATCCGCTCCTGGTTGACGAGAACGTCGTGAACGGCACGGTTGTCGGCACGGTGACGGGGGTGGACCCGGACTCGACGGGGCTGACCTACAGCCTGACCAACAATGCGGGTGGCCGCTTCGCGATCAATGCCGCCGGGCAGATCACGGTGGCTGACCGGGTCCTGCTCGACTTCGAGCAGAGCGCGAGCCATGTGGTGCAGGTGAGCGTGAGCGACGGCAGCCTGTCCTTCGCCAAGAACGTGACGATCGCGGTGCAGGACATTGCCCCGGAGAACCTGGTGGGCGACGCCCGGGCGAACATCCTTCGCTCCGGCGCCGGATCCGACACCCTGAACGGGCTGAGCGGTACGGACGACATGGCGGGCGGTGCCGACAGCGACACCTACCTGGTGGACAATGCCGGCGACGCCGTGACGGAACTGGCCGGGGGCGGCGCGCTGGACGTGGTGTTCGCCTCGGCGAGCTGGACCATGACAGCGGGTTCCGAAATCGAGGAACTGCGGAGCAACTATGGTGCCGGTGCCACGGGGCTGACGCTCACGGGCAACGGCCTGGCCAACACCATCATCGGCGGCGGCGCGGCGGACCAGTTGCTTGGCGGCGCGGGTGCGGACACCCTGACGGGCGCGGCCGGGAGCGACACGCTGACGGGCGATGCGGGTGCGGACCGGCTGGAGGGTGGGCTGGGGCAGGACTCCATGCTGGGCGGGGCGGGCAGCGACACCTACCTGGTGGACAACACGGGCGACATCGTGGTGGAGCTTGCGGGCGGCGGTGCGCTGGACGTGGTGTTCGCCTCGGCGAACTGGACCATGGCGGCGGGCGCGGAGATCGAGGAGCTCAGGAGCAACTACGGCGCCGGCGGCACGGGGCTGACGCTCACGGGCAACGGCCTGGCCAACACCATCATCGGCGGCGGCGCGGCGGACCAGTTGCTTGGCGGCGCGGGTGCGGACACCCTGACGGGCGCGGCCGGGAGCGACACGCTGACGGGCGGTGCGGGTGCGGACCGGCTGGAGGGTGGCACCGGTGTGGACTCCATGCTCGGTGGCGCGGACAGCGACACCTATCTGGTGGACAACATCGGCGACATCGTGGTCGAGCTGGCGGGCGGGGGTGCGCTGGACGTGGTGTTCGCCTCGGCGAGCTGGACCATGGCGGCGGGCGCGGAGATCGAGGAGCTGCGCAGCAACTACGGCGCCGGCGCCACGGGGCTGACGCTCACGGGCAACGGCCTGGCCAACACCATCATCGGCGGCGGCGCGGCGGATGGCCTTTCCGGAGGCAACGGCAACGACACGCTGATCGGCGGCGGGGGAATCGACACGCTGACGGGCGGTGCGGGTGCGGACCGGCTGGAGGGTGGCACGGGGCAGGACTCCATGCTGGGCGGGGCGGACAGCGACACCTACCTGGTGGACAACACGGGCGACATCGTGGTGGAGCTGGCAGGGGGCGGTGCGCTGGACGTGGTGTTCACCTCGGCGAACTGGACCATGGCGGCGGGGTTGGAGATCGAGGAGCTCAGGAGCAACTACGGCGTCGGCGGCACGGGGCTGACGCTCACGGGCAATGACCTCGTGAACCTGGTGGTGGGCGGCAGCGCGGCGGACCAGCTCTTCGGTGGTGGGGGGAATGACACCCTGTCCGCCGGGGGAGGCAGCGACACCATCGCCGGGGGCTCCGGCAACGACACCATGACCGGCGCCGGGGGAAGCGACACCTTCGTCTTCGCCGCCGGCTTCGGCACCGACCGCATCACGGACTTCGATGCAAACCCGGCCGGTGGGCAGGACCTGATCGACCTCACCTCCTATGCCGCCATCACGGCGGGCAGCTTCGCCGCCCAGGTGGCGATCGCGCAGGTCGGCGCGGCGGTACGGATCAGCATCGGGGCCGATACGATCACCCTGGCCGCGACAAACGTCGCGACGATCACCGCGTCGGACTTCATCTTCCACGTCTGAGCAGACAGGCCTGGGCGATGCACGGGGGCCGGCGCGGTGACGCCGCGCCGGCCCCTTTTCCTTGCGGTGACTCCGGCCAACCCATCCCGATGGAACAGCCACGATGACGATCGAGCTTCGGCCACAGGACGCGGCGTTCCTGACGGAACTCTTCGCCGACGGCGAGTTCCGGAAGGTCAATGGAGAGGGAAACAACCTCGCCCATCCAAGCTGGGGAAACGCGGACCAGCCCTTTGTCCGGCTGACGCCCGCGCATTTCGAGCCGGGCACGGTGAACGGCGTGCGGCAGACCGGGGCTTCCGGCAGCCTGCTGCCCAATGAGCGCCTGATCAGCGACGTGGTGTCGGAGCGCGTGGATCAGGGCGGGCAGTCGGTGGACATGCCGAACACCCATGGCACCAATCTCCTTCTCATGTCCTTCGGTCAGTTCTTCGACCATGGGCTGGACTTCTACGATCGCGGCGGCGGGTCGCAGGTGGTGGACCTCGGCGGGATCAACGGGACGCTCTCGCGGATCGCGGCCGCAAACCCGGGGCTGAACATCGACACGACGGACAACATCCTGGCCCAGGGAGTGCCGCCGCAGCTCCAGTTCCTGATCGGCGGGCGCGCCGCACGCTACACGGTCGATGCCGGTGGCCATGCGGTTCTCGACAATGCCGGCGGGACGGAGCACCTGAACAAGGTCTCCCCCTTCGTCGACCAGAACCAGACCTACGGCTCCGAGCCGGGCGTGACCTGGCTGCTGCGCGAGACGGCGCGCGATGCCGGCGGGCAGGTGATGCGCGATGCGGAGGGGTACCTGGTCAAGACCTTCCGGCTGCTCGACGGGCATCAGGAGGTCGGACCGGACGGCGTCAGCCGCGGCACGCTCGCGACCTACCGTGACATCCTGCTGAACAACGGCCTCGCCCAGGCGGACATGGACCATGCCCTTCTCCTGGCGGGCAGCCCGGGCGGGGACCAGGCCGGCTGGAACTTCCTCCGGGCGGCGCGGGGTTTCGTGGACTTCGCCGATATCGGTGACGGCAAGCACACGATCATGATCGGGGACAAGAACGACTTCGACACCTCGCCGCTCGACCGGAGCGGCAACCCGGACCCGAACTTTAGCCTTGAAAGCCTGCTTTCCTACTATGTCGGCGGCGATCACCGCGCCAACGAGAACGTGGCGCTGACGGCCGTGCACACGGTGTTCCACCGCGAGCACAACGTCCAGGCCGGGCAGCTCCACGCGCTGCACCCGGAGTGGAGCGACGAGCAGGTGTTCCAAATGGCCAAGGTCATCACCTCGGCCGAGTACCAGCGGGTGGTGTTCGACGAGTTCGCGGCCAAGATGTCGGGCGAGATTCCCGGCAGCGGGGACCACGGCTTCTCCGGCTACGACCCCGGCGTCAACGCCACGATTTCGGACGAGTTCGCCGGTGCGATGTACCGGGTCGGGCATTCCATGATCAACGAGACGATCCCTTACGTGAACGTGGACGGGACGCTGCGCGAGGTGCCGCTGATCGATGCCTTCCTCAACCCCGCGATGTTCGGCGGGCAGGACGGGGCGCATCCGGAGGTCGGCGGCGGCACCGCCTCCTTTATCGCGGGCAGCACCCGCGTGGCGCATCAGCGGATCGACGAGGTGATCGTCGAGGCCGTGCGGAGCGAGCTTCTCGGGCTGCCGCTCGATCTGGGTGCGGCCAACATCATGCGCGGACGGGAGCTGGGGCTGCCCTCCCTGAACGAGTTCAGGTCCTATGTCAGCGCCCATGGCACGAGCCTTTCCCGGCTTGGCCAGGATTCGGACTATGCCGCGGGCTCCGGCGCTCCCTCGATGACGGCCTATCAGAGCTGGGACGACTTCGGCGCGCATCTTCGCGGCAATGCCGCCCAGAGGGCAGAGCTGCTCGGCCTTTTCAAGGCGGTCTATGGCGAGGACCATGTGGACTCCTCCAGCGGCCTGCTGAACGGGACCGGGATCAGCCATGTGAACGACGTCGATCTCTGGATCGGCGGCCTGGCGGAGAACCCCACCGGCGCCAGCCAGATGGGCGCCACCTTCACCTGGATCTTCCAGGAGCAGCTCGACCGGCTGCAGGAGGGCGACCGCTTCTACTACCTGCACCAGCTCGACGGCACCATGCTGGTGAACGACATCAACGCGCAGCACCTGTCGGACCTGATCGCGCGCAACACGGGTATCGCCCACGGGCACTGGGACACCTTTCAGGTGTCCGAGGAGCGCGACATGCAGGCCGGCGAGGCGGACCACGACTTCTCGGCTGCCTCCGCCGCCAATGGCGTGGCGCTGGTGCTGGTGGGCAACGGGCTGGGCAACGTGATCACCGGCAGCGCCGGGGATAACACGATCTACGGGGGGAAGGGCGACGACACGATCAGCGGCGGCGGCGGCAACGATGCCCTGCACGGGGAGGACGGCAACGATACCCTGTACGCCGGCAGCAGCACCGGAAGCGGCAAGCGCGATGCCATGCTCTACGGCGAGGCGGGCGATGACCGTCTGAACGGTGGGCTGGGGGGCGACAGCCTCTTCGGCGGCGACGGGGCCGACACCATCACGGGTGGGGCCGGCAAGGACTTCCTGTCGGGCGGCGCGGGCGACGACTGGCTGACACCGGGATCGGACCGAGACGAGGTGGATGGCGGCGCCGGGACCGACACGGTGGATTACGGCGCTTCCGGTGCCGGCGTGACGATCGACCTGCGCGTGGCGGCCGGCAAGTTCCTGGCGCCCGAGGCCGCAGGAGGCGACGCAGCCCGGGACAACATCCTGAACGTGGAGAACGTGATCGGCTCGCGCTTCGCCGACCGCATCCGAGGCGACGCGGGCGCCAACCTGATCGAGGGCGGTGCGGGCGCGGACGTGCTGTCGGGTGAGGGCGGGTTCGACATCGTCAGCTACGAGCACTCGGCCGCCGGGGTGTCCGTGAACCTCGCCACCTCCTCGGCCAGCGGCGCCGACGCGCAGGGCGACACGCTTTCCGGCTTCGAGGGGGTGCGAGGCGGTGCCTCGGCCGACACGCTGAAGGGAAGCGGCGGGGACAACCTCCTTGGCGGGAATGGCGGCAACGACACGCTGTCCGGCGCGGCCGGCAACGACACCTTGACGGGTGGTGCGGGGACGGACCGGCTGGAGGGCGGGCTGGGGCAGGACTCCATGCTGGGCGGGGCGGACAGCGACACCTACCTGGTGGACAACACGGGCGACATCGTGGTGGAGCTTGCGGGCGGCGGTGCGCGGGACGTGGTGTTCGCCACGGCGAACTGGACCATGGCGGCGGGCTCGGAGATCGAGGAGCTGCGCAGCAACTACGGTGCCGGCGCGACAGGGCTG
>Ga0210040_10004596_pt1 | contig 17940 bp, 12 predicted proteins | sample CryGeyCG12114_NA_FD_185462 | JGI IMG/M metagenome (GOLD analysis project Ga0210040, IMG submission 185462) | Groundwater microbial communities from aquifer - Crystal Geyser CG19_WC_8/21/14_NA (SPAdes) (version 2) | ecosystem: Environmental > Aquatic > Deep subsurface > Groundwater | place: USA... | reverse complement strand
CTCCAGTTACCAAAACTTCTTGGAGCTCCGCTCCGCTCCGCTCCAATACCAAAAAAATACTTGGAGCTCCGCTCCGCTCCGCTCTAGTCTAAAAAAAATATTTGGAGCTCCGCTCCGCTCCGCTCCAGTCCAAAAAAAGTTTTCGGAGCTCCGCTCCGCTCCGCTCCAGTCCAAAAAAAGTTTTCGGAGCTCCGCTCCGCTCCGCTCCAGTCCAAAATAATTTCTTGGAGCTCCGCTCCGCTCCGCTCCAAACGAAAAAAAAATGGCCCAGCTCCGCTCCGCTCCGTGCCCGGAGCGGAGCGGAGCGGAGCTAACTTACATCACTGGTTCAAGTAGTAGTTGTAGTTGTAGACATGTAGCCGGCTCTTAGCAAATAAAAATTGGCATGCAAATGGAAAATAGATAAGCTTGAAATGTAAATCCGCAATATGTTCATGAGCAATTTTCTTGAAAATGGATACAAAATCTTCCTAATACCCTCTACTTTATAGTATATATCCCCAAAATATTGTGATCCGATGCGGCCGATGAGTTTCACAATAACAAAATTCATGAAAAAAATTTATCATGGAGTTAAAAGGGAAAAAAGTAGTCTTCACTGAATTTCTACGTGTTATTTTCCGTATCAAAAATCTAAAAATGGATCTCGATTTCGGCCCAATTTTTCCGTATTGTTTGTTCGATTTTAAAGTAATAGTAAAGCAATATAAATATGATAATTTAATAATCAACCCTGAACCTAAACCTAACTATTTCCTGTACCACATGACCGACAGTAGTTATGCAATACACCAGATTAATCTGGATGTCTTAGAATAAACATTGCTTGACCTTTCAAGTACTTTATCAATCTTGGGTTCACCCATTCGATCATATTTTTCCTGAAGGTGTCTCTGTCTCCCGTCCAATGCAGGAATATTTTAACTCATTACTTTAATCAGTTAGCTCGTCAGTTCGATTACTGTGCACTGGTATCGCGTTTAGATAAAGTTTAGAGGTTATCTCTCAGCCACACCACCCAAGGTCTTTAAATCATGGCTTGAAATGTTAAACTCCATATCTGTCATTGTCAAGGTAATTTCAACAGGAGTTTTTAAGTCAACATTTTGATCGTTTAGAGTTTCATTTCAATACTGCACTAGGTGCCAGACAGTTATCAATCTAAACGATACTATAATACATCTTTTCACAACTTCTGGTCCTTTTATTTATTGTGTTACGTTATCTTCATTTCATCGGGATCGTGTATGGAATATTTTACTCATTTTGTGAACGTCTTATCATATCATAGTTTGGCTTCTTAGCCTTAATGTTGTTGCTTTCTTATTTATTTATGGTTTCCTCACTCCCCGAAAACATGTGCGCTATTAAATTTAGTGAAAAAAATGTTTGTTTTTTACTTTTTTTAATTAAAAAATAATCTAAAGATTGTAAATTTTTTCATTCTAGCTTGCAGCTGTATTTTTGTATATCTGTGCTACCATACCCAATGATGGAAAACGACGTAGAGATCCCAAACAACGATGGGATCAGGATGGAAGAAGATCTCCAAGTTGTGGGACGACCAGACTTGGAAGTATTGCTGCACCAGTGGATGCGATGGGATAGGGTACTTAAGTCTGATTATGCTTTAATAATTCTTTATAGGATTGACTTTTAAACAAATCATTTTCATGTGCCTATAATTTGTATGATTTTTCCTTGTAAACAGAATGTATCCACTCGCCGAATCCTCAGACAAGTCGCTGTGGACAAAAATATTCCTGAGCTGGAGAGATTTTTAACTACTCGGCTCCAGTTTGGCACAGCTGGATTGAGGGGAGTTATGGGTCCTGGTTATTGCTCTATGAATGATTTGGTACTGATTCAAACGAGTCAAGGATTAGCGTCCTACCTCTTGGAGGAATTTCCAGATGCTCGAAATATGGGAGTTGTCGTTGGTTATGATGGTCGCCATAATTCGAGAAGGTTTACTCACCCCAACCACATACATGTCCTTTTTTCATCCGTCTCACGGAGTCGAACCGGAGTACATAACTTTTTATATTTCTTTCAGATTCGCGGAACTGACTGCAGTGGCATTCATAAATAAAGGAATTCGGGTCTATCTGTTTTCTCAGATCTGTCCTACACCGTTTGTTCCATTTGCTGTCAAGCTCCACAAAAGTTGCTGCGGAATAATGGTCACAGCATCACACAATCCTAAAGATGATAACGGTTACAAAGTGTATTGGAGCAATGGTGCCCAGGTATTGATCGACAGTTAATCTCCCTGAGTTGGTTTTGTTATTAATGGTTCGGATTTTGGATTCTCAGAGTCTACCATCTTACCATCAATGAATTTTTCAGATAATACCTCCTCATGATAAGGGAATTCAGTCTGCTATCATGGATAACTTGGAGCCGTGGCCCAATGCATGGGAAGTGCAAATGGCTACGATGAAACATATGGTTGATCCATTGCCGGACGTCATGCGTGAGTATTACAAAGTAATGATTGCTGGAGATATGCATATTGAAAATAATAAAGCATCGGATCTGAAGTTTACCTACACACCAATGCATGGAGTCGGGCAAAAATACATGGTCGAAGCATTTTCACAGGCTGGATTTAAGGTATAATATGTATAGTTTTTGATGGATTCTTTATGTTTATGCTGAATTTTATAATTTTTGTTACTAGTATTATTACAATCAACTCGAAGTAATATTTTAACGCTTCTTTTGATAAACGGTATCAATAATCTGTGTCATTTGGATTGCTTTCTAGCCTTTTATTTCTGTTGATGAACAACGTGATGCAAACCCCGAGTTTCCCACTGTTCGATTTCCAAATCCTGAGGAAGGTAAAAGCGCCTTAAATCTCGCCATTAAAACAGCTAACACTTACAATTGTTCCATTATCATCGCAAATGATCCAGATTCAGATCGCTTAGCTGTGGCTGAAAAACTTCCTAAGTGAGTTGTGTGGAAATATGAGTTTGTATTAGTCCTTTCGGTATCATTGTTGAAGTTCTATTTCTATTTTACTAAATGTGATAGCAATGAATGGAAGATATTTACTGGAAATGAACTTGGAGCTCTCTTCGGCTGGTGGCTTCTGCAAGACTATTTAAAAAAGGAGGGTTCGGCCAAACTGGATAACTGCTATATGATTGCAAGTACTGTATCGTCCAAAATTTTACAAACGATGGCTAAAGCTGAAGGATTCAATTTTGTGGTAACTATTTTCAACTCATAGATCTTGTCTTCGCTTTACTGCTGATACATTGTTATTGATTATGCCCTGCATTATTATTGCAAATATTTTCAGGAAACACTCACTGGATTCAAATGGATGGGCAACAAAGCTGACGAGATAATGCAAACTGGTGGGACAGTATTGTTTGCCTTTGAGGAGGCCATTGGTTTTATGTGTGGAACTGGAGTGTTGGATAAAGATGGCATCAGTGCGGGCATTCGGATAGCTGAGATGGCTGTTCATCTAAACATGGAAAATTTAACTATAAATGATCAGCTTAACAAAATTTATGACAAGTTGGTACTTTTCTATCTATCGAAATAGGATAAGAACCCAGGAGTCAAGACAAGACACATCTCAATATTTGCGAAGTATTGGGTCGCCTGCATTATTTATTATTATCATTATATATTTGTTGTTTCTTTAGATACGGTTACCATGTGAGTGAGAACTCTTACTTCTTGTGTTATCAGCCTGAAGTCACTGCTGAAATATTTCGTAACCTTCGGTATTATGATAAGAAAGTTACGCACGAAACGGTTAGTTCAATCACTTCTTACAATACATCTTACAATCTTTACAATCTTACAATCAATTACTTCATACAATCACTTCTATGATTTAAATTTTGTTCGCCTTTTTATTATAAAAGCTCATAAATAAATAATAGATAAAGCTCAACTACACTTGTGACAAATAATATTTTGTCATTGTAGTATCCAATGACAGTTTTGGATGGAGAGTGCAAGGTTGTCGCGGTCAGAGATCTTGTACGTGGCTATGACTCTGAGCAGCCTGATAAAAAAGCGCTTCTACCAACATCCAAGTCGTCGCCCATGATTACGTTCAAATTCGATACGGGACTAGTGGTGACTATCCGTGTCAGTGGAACTGAACCAAAGATTAAATACTATACTGAATTGATTGCTTCTCCTGAGCAAAAGTAAGCCAACATTTTTTTCATCCACTCGAATTTCAAACAACTGTCTAGCTTGGGGTTTCTCGCTGTTGTGTTTTATAAAAGCACAAACGGTATTAGTAGTTCAAATAATCTCAATAGTGTTCTTACAGAACTGTAAGAACACTAATAATGATCCATCTAATTTTCGGAATGGTGTAATTGTACAATAGAGATTGGAAGATGTTGCAAGAAAAAATGAAAGTAATGGTGAACGGAATTATTGAAGAATGGTTGAAACCAGATCAGTGGGGCTTGGAATCAAAACCAGATGAAGACCCGAACGCTGATATTTCCGTTAATGGGAAGAATTAGTCTCCTGCGTTGCGTCCTACATTTAGTATCAATTAGATAACCACTGTCTAAGATGAAACCTAAATTTATAGTTTTAAAAAAACGGTCAGTTCAAGTATTCATATATTAGGTGAATTGTGTTACGAATAAATTGGGGTCTTGGCTATATTTTACGTATGGTTGGAGAGGAGTAAAAGTAACATATAGATGGAGGCACCATTATAAGTTTTAACTTACATTCTTGAGCATTTCCATAGCAATTCATAATGTGTAGTGTATGTAAAGTTTGCATTGCAAGCAGATATTAACTTCAAATTGATTATTGTTTTCTTTATTATGCTCCTATGAAAAGACTTTTTTGCTTTAATCTAGACTTAGACATCAACTATTTAAGTAAACTGAAGTTTCAGTTACAAATCAAACTAAAATGAACCTATTGGTACTTTAGAATAATCTTATGTCTCTGTGCATGGTATTTCTTTTCCTCGTGATTTTAAAGACTATTTTCTCATGATGTATTTTTTCAGTGTGATATAGACTATTGTATCGTTCCTTTACTTTCATCCGTAATTTACATTCTCATTTTACTGTTTTTCAGGGTTGAAAAATCCGTTCAAACTTATGCAATTTCTGGTATTTGTGTATAGTTCATGGTAGTGTTTATTTAACGAAATAAGGTTGTTTCAGGTGTTGCGTTATGTAGGTATGCCAATCTGCATATTAGAGAGTACAGTTCCTAAATTTCTAGATGATGTCACAAAAAATGATGGGGAATCTAAAATAGTTTTACTCATTAGACATCTAGCAGATTCAACTTTAGTGGTTGTAAGTGCTAGTCATATCCGGTATATGGTTGCCTTCCCTTTATGAGGGTTTTTTAAACGTCAATGCAAGATCGTTCGACGATCAACTATTTCTCCCAGTTGTAACTAACGGGAAAAGTTCCTCATGTTAAATTATAGTCGGCTATCTTTAAGATTTTAGTTAATTTCAAATTGTTGTCCTTGATCACAAATTATATTTATTTCATTCCCGAGCTGTTCAGCTATTCCATTTGTTTTAGACATTCCAACTGTGAAGCATTATGCTGTTTGGTTTAGTAAGATTACGTATTTTGGGCTTCATGTTTATTTCCAAAGAATTATTCTTAAAATTACAAACGCTTGCATGCGAATAAAATTGCAAAGTTCATGAATAGCTACTATTTGGTATTTATGCTCAATTTGTTTTTATTGTGCATCATCTGACTGATCTGACAAAGCAAGATCTTTTTCCAATAGGACGAAAAATCAGTAAAATGGCATACGTTTTGCATTATGTACATATTGGGTTGATAACTCAAGCATTCATTATTTTAACAGGATGGAATCGTCCCTAAAAATTTCCCATCGTATAAACCTACTTAAAAGAATAATTTCATATGTATCTGTACATATGCATATGTTAGTCATTTAACAAAGACTAATAAATCCTTGGGTTTGTGTACCAAAGAAACTTCATCAAAATGGTAATACATAGATGATGGGTCATAATCATAATGTGTACTGCGTACAAGATATTACCACACTGTTATCTTTGTGAATCCAGTGCAGATCCACGTTACTCCATGGAATGAATTCATGAGATCATGTAAGTGGTTTTTAAAGAGTGTGTTTATATGGGAGATGTGTGGACTTGAATTGAATGCGAGCTTAAGTTGGCTATTATTATCTATTGCCCTCAACAAATGGGACTTCATGTACAAGCTAATCTGTTTGCGCTCTAAATGCACGCATCACAACAAGACTACAAGATCAATGATGTGATAAATGAATTTTATGCTATTTAGAAATGATGACTGTAATATGCACGGAACGGAGCGTACTCATGTACTATACTACTGCGACATCATAATGTGTAATATGTGTGTACCACTGGGCACGGTGCGCACACACACACACACACACAGCATTAAGGAAAAGAAGAACATTGGATGCACATAGCAAATGAAAATCCCCTCATGACCATCATTTTTCCATTTTATGGTGCACACAGGGAAAAAAATCAAATATCATTACTGTTCATGACATATCTGAGATAAGCTGTGTACGCCAATCAAACACAGATGGGTGCTATCAAAAAAGAGGGGAAGCTTGTAGAAATAGATTCGCAAATTCTGTGTTTACCTCTTCAAGTCGAAAACCGCCTTTAGACAGACACGTAGAGAATTGGTTCCAGAGAGTACAGCTCACTGTACGTGTACACAGTTATAAACACACCCATGTATGCATGTTCTTTCATTGTAGTGGCAAATCATGATGAGAATGATGGAACGGCCGATTTAAAAGGAATGGGAACATCCTCTGAACAGAGATGAATTCCTGCCTTTTCCGTGAGCTCAGTGATTTATTCTGATCTTCAAGCTTTCGTAAAGAAACGATACAATTTGCTTTTTTACCGAAACCTTATATGTGCGTAGATGTACATAGGACCTTTTTGTGCACATTTATTATGTGTCTGTCTGTAATAGTATATAGTAATGTATAAAGCTTTTGAGATAACTGCAGAGTGTGTAAACCAAAAGACTTAGATGGAGATTTAATTCACACGAGATAAAAAAAATTGGTAGAAATTGAATTATTGTTCACCACAATGAATAAGCACGTAACATATTTTGCACAAAAATTGAAGCTGAAAGATTTTGAATTGATTCTATATTCTGAATTGTGATACACGCTTAGTTAAACAAAGTGAAGGAAAAAATTACTAATTACAGCCAGAATTTACGTTGAACCTCATGAATAGGCTTCATTCAACTAGCCTTAAATTATAAATCAGAAAGAAAGTCTCACGAGCTTCCTTTGACAAAAATGCAGAGTGAGCTACACATTATAACAATTCATCAAGGACTGCCACCAAATGTGTCTGTCAAAAGACTAGAACTGAGAGAGTATAATAATATGCAGTTGTAATGACAACACCATGTGCTGCAAATGCTACCCGGAGAAGAAAGAAAGCACTTGGAGCAGTACAGTGAATGATTCAATTGTAGGCAAGCGTCTTTTATAATTATCAGCATCTGTGAGTGAAAGGACCTTTTCCCCGTCCATAATAATTTTGCTTGAGCCGTCAACGTGTGGAGGTAAAATATTGAGAAATGGATAAAATTCTTATGAGATCTCCATAAGTTTACTAATAATAATTAACTTTTAAATCAAACCTCTTAATTTCACAATAATGAACATTTCAAGAAAATATGTACCCAACATACATGCACATCTTCGTAATAAAGTCCGACATTATTGTAGCCTTAACGGGAACCAGACCCATAATAAACTCGTCACAATGTCGCTAAACGCTTAATAGGGGGAGAACTCATAAGAAAACGTAAAAAAAGATGTTCCCCAAGTTCTTGGAGTGGAGACAAGTCTGGAAAACATATTGCATAAACCTTTTCTGAAAGCCAGTAATGAAAGACTTGAGTATATGTACACGAAACGCTCAAGTCATCAAGTAACATAATGGTAAGGAAGGAAAGTGATTTTCTGGCAAACAAAAGACTTTAGATATGAGCCACAATATATACATACATGGTCGTAACAATGTTTACCCCGTTATGGTAGTGTGAACCAAAATCGTTTCCACATAACACTTGAGAGGGAAATGTACATTTTCTTATTCCATAACTGTCAATTGGTTTAAGCGTAAATGCTTACTTTGATTATTTGTGGATTCTCAAGAAACTAGTTATTTTCCCAACAATGATACAAAACAAACTTGAGTTTAAATATTATGTTGGAGCCCCATCATGTTTAATTCAAAATAGACGGCGGAAGCATTGTAGAACTCATGAATGTCCCTGAAATTTCTTTCACTTTCTCTCTCGCACTCATGCACACACAATATTAACATGAGCAAATTCATAAAGCGTAAGACAAGTTATTAGATTGTGTGTTAGGCATCAACAAACTAAGTGAAAAAGTTAGAGGCCTAAAACTTGTGTTCATCAATATAAGCAGAGAAAATTTTCCCCCGCGTTTACTTGCGGGTTAAGTTAGTTTTCTAATAAATAAATGCATACAGATTGAAAATTGTGCACGTATCAATAGTTTATTGCATCGCCCTAGTTACAGTGTGCAAAATTTTAGAGTCTAAAAATATGAAATGGCACTGGCGCTTTACTACTATACTATCTATTATTGCTCTTCTAATCGTACTGCAGGACATGAAACCTTGCCGCTATGGACTAATAATACATAAGCTAACTATGAGGACGAAACCCCCCCTCCCCAAAAAAAAAAGGAATTGGCTGCTCAGCTCATTGTGTAACACCTATCACCTCACGTTGCACTATACATAGGGGCACAATACTGTCAGATCCAGGACATCCCTGTTTCAATGAGATTGGTTTTGGGTGAAAATGAGTTTTGATTGAGGATTTTATCCGCCCGTTTCCTCCGAATCTAATAAATCCCGTCCTCATTGTCATCATAAACTGATTGAATTTCACTCGCACACGTACGAATTATTCCCTCCAATAAAGTTGATGAAGCCACTAAAGCTTTCCGCCACACCAAATCTCATCATCTGACTAAATATAAAGTTGGAGTGAACAGAGTTTGTATTTCTGCACTGTTCCATTCCATCACAGGCAATTTTGTAGTTCCAATTGGCTCAGCATACTGTTTATAGTTTTGTTCATTTCTTTGACATTGATTTCTCTAAATCCAGTCATGGAAAACATAATCCATATTTTGATTGCAAAGTAAATCACAGTTTTATTACTGGACGATAAAAATTGCTCTATTCCCATTTTCATCATGTGTATTCAATCTGTAGTTAGTTACTAATGTTTAGTTAGAAACATATAGTTGGCTCACAGAACCATTTACTACTGCAGAGAGAGTGAGCAAGTGATTTATCATAAATTTATGACAAATTTTATTGCCACTGCAAGATACTGACAATGCTCATGACAATGCACTGTAGGTATGCTTGTATCTGTTTGAATGAGTGTGTGAACGTGAAGTATGCATTTATTGGTAAACAGTAAACACAGGGCATTTCCAGGGAGCTCTGTATGTATAATGTTGGAGATGTGTGTCTCATCTCAATACAAAAACCACATCACAGCCCTTTCCCTCTTCCCCTTTTAATGGGACCTGTCATTTGCATTCGTCGGCTCTTTACTGACTCAAATTAAACGCCGAAACGAACACATAATATGCTTCTTCTCCCCGACTAGTAAGTAATCTTATATTTTTAAACTCTTGATTTCTTCCTTTCCTTCATGGACATATACATAAATTCATCCTTTTTATGTTAGTGCAAACTTTTGAACCATGCAACTGCATGAGTCTGCTTTCAATTGTTACTATCATATCAATAAACTCTATCCACTATCAAGTTTACGTTTAATGCAAAACTTGCATATTTCAAGTAACCACAAGGTACTATGCTACATGAGTAGATATAATAGTTTTATACCCGATTTAATCATACATTTAAAAATTTTCAAATTTATGCAATCGTATGGGAAATCGGGATGAAAAATTATCTCTAAATGCAACTATATTTGACACATGTCACAATGGCATCACAAAAAGGCAGCATGCCCAAAATTAGTTAGCTAGTGAAAAAGGACTAAATGTGTGAATAGGTGATGATGCTCATAAAGTTCAAATTAGTCACAAGTGTACAATTCCAAGGCGGACAAAAGTAGTCTGACTAGGTGTCAACTCACAATGCCATAAAAAGGAAAGATTATGATTGATAAGGTGATTGATGAGCTAGTTGACTGGAGTTGAGCTCGTGTTCAGGAAAATATGAGAGATGGAAGCCGTCATGTGTTCTCATTATTCCTTTCTCATCAACAGCTTGATATTTCATAATAATAATAGGCTGGTGGTGAAAAGGGAAAGTAGTCGTATCAATGAGTCTTGCAACTAACTATAACTAACTGGCTAAAAGTGTCACAGCAGCAACATTCCCCAGTTGTCACACCAAAACGGTTCAAGATGGCAGTCTGTGTCACACACAAGTATAGTGGCTCATAACTCTCTCCCATAGTAGTGAGTCCGCATCACTCAAATTTCGTTGTATTCGTGTTATTGGCATCATTGCTTTATGTAACTTACTTATCTACTTTAACTTGTACTAACCTCCAGTCAACAGACTATGTGTCACAATCAGGATGGATATATGTATACACACTGTATTTGTTTGCAGGATGGGAGCCCAATATGTTTTTATGTTATTTCACCCAAAAAGAGCTATTGTTGTTCACCATGAAATCACTCCATCATCCAGAGTACAGCCCTAAATGACAGCAAGAGTATGGATAACTTGAGACAGTTGTTTCTTTATACTTTTAGTTAGTACATGTTGCTCAATTTTATAGCTAATGTTAGTTAGTCAGTTAGTTAGTTAGCACACCAAAATATTCTTTGTGTTCATTTTTCCTGTAGTTAGAATGCTTTTTCTGCATTCATTGATAATTTTTAGTGCTAAAAATATTCATTATGTTATGTCACTGTTTATCGTATTTGAGAGATTAAAAAGATCCTAATGAAATAGTATTCGTTACACAAGTGAGGAACAAATCACAGTGCGTGAAACCCCAAAAAAAGGATTTTTCCCCTCAAAGTTAAAAAGCATGTACACAATTTTAAGGATGAGTGAGCAAGATTTGTACAAGATACAAAAGAATAACAACTTACGTACTCATTTATAGTCAGTGGTGGGGTATGTGAAAAACGCAAGTTGTGCGTCACGGGTACTTTGGGCTCCCCAGTTAGTTTTCTCTCACGCACAGAACATGAGTGAATGAATACCTGCTAATAGCTTCCTAACTAACGAGCTGACAAGCTAAATGGAAGTTAAAAACATGTGGAGTTTGTTTTCGTGATGACATCACAAAGCCGGCCATCATTAGGACACAATGGGAAAAGTGTTATTGACGATCCTTTAACACTCTCACTCAGACGAGTTGAAGAGCTTGACGACGGAATGTGAACAGTGATGTTTTAAGTGGTCTCATAGTTAGTTAGTTAGTTAATTTTAGTTAGTAAGTTAGTATGTTGTTGCTTGCTTGCTGGTGCATCTGCTGTATTTGTGTAAAGACCACTTGGCTGTAACAAAAGGAATGTAAACTGAAATACGAACATAACACTTTCCCTGTCATTAGCGCTCTCAACTCTAAATAATTAAATTACAGTGGGGGTCATACGGGACTCGAGTAATGAATAGAGGTGACTTTTTATCCTTTTTTTGTGAAGAATGGGTTTGTAATTCACAATGTGTACAGATCTTTGTAAAAATATGAATGATAACCTTTTTCTGCCAAGTACACATGAAGTAGGAGAGAGAAAAGGAGGCCTGCTGTTGATGAATGGTGAAATTATTAATGATTTGTTCTTTCAGTGAAAAAAAAGGGAAATGATCCAGTCATTCTTTCGTCTATGTGCTCACCCTTTGGCTAAAAAATAGAATCTGCTAAAGAAAATTACTGGTTACTAGCTTACTTGAAAGTGAAAGCTTGTCGGTCGTCCCTCAGTTGACCATTAAGGAGGAAAGGTTACTTAACCTTGTATTGTGTACAATAGGTTAACGAAGGGATTGTTTTTGCTCATATTGCAATAGTTTAATACTGTGAGAGTAGTGAGAGGGGTGATTTAGTCTTTATGTATAGTTTAGCTGTATTTTTTGTATGCACCTAAATCAAATAAATTTTATCCCTAATTTTGAATGATGTGATAAATGATAAATTTAATTATAATGATACTAATAAGTGGTAAACACTTTTTACTGAAAAATAAAATATACACGATGTTACGCAAGTTCAATGCAACGATATCATTGGTTATGACATAAGTTTTCAATTTGACCGACTGAGAAGATCATTTGGTGAATATTAGCCTTGTAACAGTTCCCACCTCCACCCACACAATCCAATAGAGCAGACTATAAAAACTTCTGGATTATATACTTTGCACACTTACTTGCATAGATGGTTCACAGTTTGTCCGCATAACCAATTTCAGTGGCAATGAAAACTCATTCTCTTGCTGTCATGAGTGGAATCACATTTCATTGTCCCTCAATACCCTTCATCACCAGCAGCTCTTGTACCATTCATCAAACTCACAAAACGAGAGATTTGAAGAGAAACTTTTCACTCTTCCCAGCGGACTCCAGTGTAAGAGTACACTTTGATGGCGGGGAGTTATCGACCAAATCTTGAAACTTTTTAATGCCAAATTTGAATATCGTATATATAAAAATATTGATGTTTGGAACAGAAAATTTTAGTTACATTAGACACCTATCAATACTGTATCCTACTTGACTAGTTTTCAATGAGTAAAAAACGAACCCACGCTGTAATTTTAACATCCCAACTTGGCTTTTTTTAATAACTTTTTGCTGTGAATTTTAATTTCTACATCTTCGAGACTAATTTGGTCGCAACATATTATTTACAACATGAACAATTTAATGAATTAGAGCTCATAATTTGAGACGACGTTTAACTTATGCTTACTGTCAGAAGGGTTGGGTGAATCTTTCATTCATATATATGGGATTAGTGACACAAGAAACTTTTAACGTAAATTGCGACCCAAATGTAAACATATTATGTATCACCCTGTGATGGCTGTACACTTACACAGCCTGGGTGGGTTTGGGACCAGAGACCAGAAATTAAGGTAAATACAAGTTTGGGTTTGTTTGGAAAGGTATTTATTCATTGTTACGTCAACACTTGAGGCAATTTGCCTACTGCACAGATCCCGCTGAAAGCTTCCAGTGGGTAGTCTATTCAAACATCCCTTTAAAATTCTTTTAAGCGCTTTGTAAAATAACAGAATTCATTAAAATGGTATTCAAATAACATGCAATGAAAGTAGGATTTTGCAAGCAAGCAAGCAAAAAAAAATGTTTTTAACTCCAATAGTTCTCAAAATAATTTGTCTGTGTCACAGATTATAATTAAATATTCTGTCGTTCAACCTTTCAATTAACTACAAATAAAAAATATTGGTCTTTATTCATGACTTTTATGGCTACATGAAATTATCAATTTGTCGCGTTCCCTGCAGTAGACAAGTGAGTCCTAATGTCGCCTCAGTAAAAGCCAGCAACGGTGGTCTACTGACTGCTAAAACCAACGATGAGTTTTAAGCAAACAACTCAAGTCCAAAAGTATCAATAATTGAGACTGCGGTTAGGGGATTTTTGGGAAATAAAGTGACATGTGTTTCTAGATATTTGGGAGCACTCGAGGGTGGTGCTAATGTCATAACCAATATTTGCTTTCCCTTTTACATTATAAATAAGAAGATTTGTCAAAATTAATTCAAAGCAAATACCGTTAACCCTATAATAGCTTATCATTCATGAACTGAGAGTTGAAAAATTTATAAAGAATTGCAATATTTTTGTTACTTAATAACTTGTAGTACATAAAAGACTCCTATAATTGAAACGTAGTGATAATACAGACAATGCAATAACTTTAGGCGTTAAATATGTATCTACGTCCTTGAAAAGAATGTTGGGACAGGAAATCTTCTATAGTTGGAGCAAATCCTATGCATTTATCAGTAGATATTAAAAGTGAGGAGAAAAATGTTGGTTACAAGAGTAATGCATTAGATTTGCGCACATGAGACTGAAGGAACGTGACTTTAGGAGCAATAAAATGTGACTATGGAGTGTCCATGAATGTTGGCACACATGATTTATGATGGTGCAAAAGTCTAGTTGTAAAAGACTGTATGATGTTTGGGTTTGGGAAGACTTGGGAGCAAATGAAGTTGTACTACTGTTTGACTTATACCAATATGTGTATTTACAGCTATAGATTAAGTCCACATGGACCATGAATACTCGTACGTACGAGTACATACTAACTTAATATTGCCGACAAAGATGAATCTGTGAGAGATAGCAATTTGATCAAGAAAGGCTAAAAAATTCAAAATGCTCTAAAAAGAGTAGTCAATCTTGTGCCTTATTGAAAATAGTGAGCAAAAAGAAGCAAGGGAGCACAAGAGAGGATGGAATGGGAAATATAGTGCTGTTTGATACCCAAGTTAAATAAAGTTGATGCATATATCATATGGAGACGTCAAAGACAGATATGGTTTCCCCAACCCGAATTCTCATATATCCTTTTTGGGTTTGGTTTTCTTCTTTTCCCATCCCAAACCGTACGTACACATATTCCCTCACTCAACTTCATATATTACATAATGCATTACATTTTATTGTATTTCAAATCGTCTGGGTCTCCTCCTCCCCCCCAAAAAGAAACCTCTCTTTTCTATATACTTTTTCCTTCCAACTCTTAACTCTCTCCATTTCTACACATTCACATGCTACAAACACATCAACACACACTTTTTCTTCCCTTTTACTACTACTACACTAGGTCCATTGCAGTAGTATATGTGTGCTCTGTGTGGATTGTATATTATGTGGAGACTGTTGGAATCCTTTATTTGAGTGCGTTGGAATCTAGCAAATCCTTTTTCCGGCTGTTTTCACAAAAAGTAAATTGATTTAACTTGGCCCCAATAACCCTTTACTTACAAGTTTGGATTAGACTTGCTTTTCTCCTATTCAACTGTAAGCATAAGCATAAGCACACTGCTGATGTACTACATAACATGCATGGCGGAGATTGTATGCGTGGAACTCACATCACTTACACTTATTGCGTCAATACAATGTTTTCAACGACTCACGTTGTACTTCCTTCATAGGATTTTCTCCTCTCATAGAATGATGAATTAAGATATTTTTTCCAATGTTTTCCTCTCAGATTTCAGACAGACTACAAATGCGGTTTACTACATTTTCCCACACTACTTTATGATGGGAGCATTAATAATGAAGTGGACCAATGAATTTCTTTGATTTGTTTGTTATGAGGTGTGAGAAGTAACATTAAGCATGTCGTTTTATTTACCTGTCTTGGATTTTAAGATGCTATTCTGAAATTCTTGCAAGAAACATTTCTTAAATAAAAGGTACCACATTATGTAGGTTAAATTGGAATTTTCTCCTTTGTATTTCGTATATAAATAAAGGGCCAAAAAAGGTATACTATGTTGCGTGAGTTTTTAAGTTGCCTACCATACCACTGTTGTGACAAAAATGATTTATATATAATGCACTAACTAACTATGATCATTACACGGACTCATCATCTCACACTTTATTTATCCCCTTTGGTAAAATATTAGTCGCCCTATGCGTGCATTTCATACCGAAATGAAATGATTATAAAACACATTGCAATCTGCTAACGCCTCTATCTGCATTGTCTGCTGAACAAAAGGATTCACCCCATAAAGCAATTATGTATCTTTTATTAATAAAAAGTGTACGATGAGCACAAAGCTCAATGTGACTCTGTGCGCAAAAAGTTGTTTATAATGCGACAACAGACGACAGTGATTTTTTCCCCACACCACAGGCACAAAAATGTGTATGCTCACTAACTAACGAATCATTTTCATTCCTCTCTCATTGAAAAGCATTTACTGTACCATTTCATTTTTATTATTATCTTTCATCCCTCCGTCTTTCTTTATAAATTAGATTGAAGGTTTCAATAATAAAAAAGGTCCCTTTGGTTCTCCACCTGCTTTCATTGTGACATCCATGTGTGTGCCCACTAACTGAACGACGAACGAAGAGAGAATATATGTATGCTTGCCTATTTTGAATTCACGAATCCGACTCGCCTCAGACTCATCCTATTGTGTACCATTTCATGCTGATTATAAGTAAGAATGGAAAGTGTTCAACCAACCAAAACCATGTGCAGTTCAGCTACCCATATATATTGTGTGCGCAGTGTGCAGAATAATACAGTCGGTCTGAGTTTTCCCTTTTACATTCATTTTTATTAGGTTTTCATGGAATTTTATTCTCGTGTGTTAGAGACCGGAACTCATTGACGCAGGAACTATTAAATGTTGTGCGTCTGTTTAAAACCACAATTTTCAGACCTTTTACTGAATTCAGATCATGCCGCAACCCCAAGACATGAAAAGCATGTTGTTATTAGTATGTTTCGGGTTCAGAAGATTTGATATCTAATATTAATTTTCATCATCCCAACACGATTGAATTAATGCCTTGTTATTTCGTGAAATTGCCACTTTTAGATGCCGACCTAACTGGAAATAACGAAGCTAAGCCAATAGAAAAAGTGTGAATGAATGGATGAATGAGCCACTTTCGTGGGAAGGATGGATGAAATGCCGCACTAGGCTCACTCCCACAATCATGTGTAATAAGACTGGAATCCGCCTCTGTAATTGCTCATATGATGAATCAAAACTATTTGATCCCTACTAACTAAATGAATGCTGAGAAAACGGAGTCAGTAAAAACCAGCAAGTCCGTATCTGGAGTCAATTCTGATGGCCTGACTGAAAAGTCTAAAACAATTGGATTAATCCAATGGGGAGATTTTTTTGTATTCCTTTATTGTTTTACCTATGCTTATAAATCTTAACACCATTGAAAAAAATTAGAAACCCCAGAGCCCACACAAAATTGCATTATTGCATAAATGCTCTTTTTGCTTCTAACTACAAATGTCTGATGTACCAACTCAAATTATCGATCTAAATTATAAAATATTCCAGAAATAATGATTCCAATCATCAATGAAATTTTGAATCAAGTCAGTACTGACTCAGGTTAAGTTTTCGGTGTAACTGTGCTAACAAAATTCAACAAACTATTATTTGAGTTTATTTATGCAAAAAATAAACACGATTTTTTTAATATGAAAATATAAAGATTAAAATATTTTTTATCGCTGATATGAAAGTTGGTGTGGGCTCTGGGGTTTCTAATTTTTTTCAATGGTGTTAACATTTATAAGCATATAGGTAAAACAATAAAGGAATACAAAAAAATCTTCCCATTGGATTAATCCAATTGTTTTAGACTTTTCAGTCAGGCCATCAGAATTGACTCCAGATACGGACTTGCTGGTTTTTACTGACTCCGTTTTTATTTCAAACTTTTCTATTCTGAGTTTCAATTCAAATCCACGGCATGCAGAAATTGATGCTTTCGTAAAAAAAGGTTTTGCAAAAGAAACGTTTTTCATGGTTAGGCAAATATTTACTTGTTTGTGGTGAATTTGAATTCGAAATTTTTTTTCGAACGTCGATTACTATATAACAGTATCTCGAGTTAAAATTCATAATGTGAACTCTCTCAGAAAACCCGTATTAAATAAAGTTAGAAGAGTAAGGTCATGGTGACAATGACAAATAAGTACAACAAACAACCCCTAGAATTTTGACTACTCCCAACTCAACTTGTTAATGAGATTTGACTGTTTATTGTACATTTAGAACTTAGATACAGTATTTAAAAAAAATTTAAAGTAGATTCAATTAAGCTTGAAATGTGCGTTGTGTTAAAGACTAAC
>Ga0210040_10004595_pt1 | contig 17950 bp, 11 predicted proteins | sample CryGeyCG12114_NA_FD_185462 | JGI IMG/M metagenome (GOLD analysis project Ga0210040, IMG submission 185462) | Groundwater microbial communities from aquifer - Crystal Geyser CG19_WC_8/21/14_NA (SPAdes) (version 2) | ecosystem: Environmental > Aquatic > Deep subsurface > Groundwater | place: USA... | reverse complement strand
GGCCTGCTTGATGGTGCCGCCGGGCGTGCCGGGCTTGCCCGGTCCCTGCGAGCCGTCGTACGTGGCGAAGAGGTTGGGGTCGGGCGCCGGCAGCACGCCGGTGTCGTCCGTGAGCGGCGGCGCGTCGGCGACGAACTCGATCTGCCCGTCGCCCAGCAGCGTCGGGCCCTGGGCCCAGCGGCCCTCGCCGGCGGTGCTGCCCGGGTTCGGCGAGTAGAAGGCCTTGTTCCACCGCGGGTCCTCGTCCTCGCTGTTCGAGTGCTCCACGATCTCGGAGTAGCCCTCCGAGACGAGCTCCTCGATGGCGAGCAGCCACTGCTGCTGGTGCCACGTGTCGCGCGCCAGGTTGAACTTGAGCATCGCCTTGACGCCCGGGTCGTCCGTCATGCCGTACAGGCGCGAGGTCTGCAGCCGGCCCTGGGCCTCGGCCGTGGCGTTCGCACGGAAGTCCGCCAGGAGGTTGCCGCTCGCGACGATGTACGAGGCGTTCCACGGCACGCCCATGCTGTTCGTGGGCATGGCGCCGCCGCCGGCCACGATGGCGTGCTGCGGGTTCTGGCCGCCGAGGACGGCGGCGAGGGCCGGGTTGGCGGCGGCGGCAGCGGCCGTCGTCTCCGCGGGGGCGCCCTCGAGGAGGCGGGCGAGCATCGTCGTGAGCATCTCGACGTGCGCGATCTCCTCCGTCCCGATGTCCATGATCATGTCCTTGTACTTGCCCGGGACGCGGCAGCTCCAGCCCTGCCAGAGGTACTGCATCATCACGGTCATCTCGCCGTACTGGCCGCCCAGGATCTCCTGGAACTTGGCGGCGTAGAGGGCGTCCGGCTTCTCCGGCTTCGCCTCGAACTGCAGCTCCTTGACGTGGCGGAACATCGAGCCTCCTGAGGGTCGCGCTCGCATGCGCATCGTCGGACGCCGCTGCTCGGGCGCCCACCCCGAGCGTGCCCCGGGACTCCGCGCACCGCCCGTCGAGCCGCCGCCCGCTCCTCGGGCCCGGGACCGGGACCCCGCGGCACGGCCCGGTTGACGGACTGCACGGCGTGGGGAAACCTCAGAAGTAAACGCTTTCCTGCCTGTGGTGGCGCCCTGCCGCGAGCGCTCCGACGACGGAGGACCCTGTGACGACCCCCGGACCCCAGCGCCCGCACGCCCCGCGGGTCGACCGACCGACCGGGGGTGCCGGAGCGCCGGGCGCGGACGCCGCCGACGCGACCTTCCGGGCCGCGGTGGCCGGCGCGCTGGCCGACGACGTGAGCCGCGTGCTCGCGGAGGACGACGCGAGCGCGGCAGCCTCGGCGCACCGCCACCTCGCCGCCCGGGTGCGGACGCTGGTCGCCGCGGCGGGCGCCGTCCCCCTGCCCGGCCGCGATCCCGCCGACCTGCTCGCGCGCGCGCTGCCCCTCGTCGGCCACCTGCGGGACCGGCAGAACCCGAGCGGCCTGTTCGCCGGGGGCGACAACGTCGACTCCCCGCCGGACACCGCCTTCAGCGCCAACGACCTCGCCGACGCCGTGGCGATGATCGACCGGCGGTGGCCGAGCCGCGAGGCCACCGCACCCGTCGACCCCTCCCGCGCCGCCGCGGCGCGGCTGAGGGCGGCGACCACCGAGGTGCTCTCCGCCGCGACCCCCGCCCTGCTCGCGGGCGGCGTGCACACCCCCAACCACCGCTGGGAGCTGTCGGCGGCGCTGGGCCGCCTGCTGCGCCTGCGCCCGCCGCCCGAGCTCGCCGACCGGCTGGCCGACCGCATCGGGCAGTGGCTCGCCGAGGGCGTCGACGTCGACGCCGACGGGCTGTACTCCGAGCGCAGCGCCAACTACGCGGCCGCCGTCTCCAACCCCTCGCTGCTCCTCCTGGCCGCGGTGCTGGGGCGCGAGGACCTGCGCGCCGTCGTCGAGCGGAACCTCGAGGCGACCCTCGACCTGCTCCTGCCCGACGGCTCGGTGGAGACCGTCCACTCCCGCCGGCAGGACCAGCGCACGACCACCTTCCCGCTGGCCGCCCTCCTGCTGCCGCTGCGCTCGGTGGCCGTCGCCACCGGCCGCGGTGACCTGGCGTGGGCGGCGGGCGTCGCGCTGGCGCAGGGCCTGCACGCCGCCGGGACCCACGACGGCCTCGAGGGGGGCGCTGCCGCCACGGCGCTGGTGCTCGACCCCCACGTCGCCCGCCCGCTGCCCGCGCCCCGGCCGCCCGCCCCGGCGCGGCGCCGGGCCTTCGGCTGCGGGCTCGTCGTCGACCACCGCCCGCGCGCCGCCACCGTGGTGGCTGCGAGCGGCGACCACGCCCGGCACGGCCGGGTGCGCTCGGGGCTCGCGTCCAGCCCGACCTTCCTGCGCCTGCACGCGGGGAGGGCGGTGCTGGACTCGGTGCGCCTGAGCCGCACCTTCTTCGGCCTCGGCCCGTTCCGCAGCGGCGACCTGCAGGTCGCCGACGACGCCGGCGCCTGCACCCTGCACGAGGTGGTCTCGGCCGCCTACTACCAGCCGCTGCCTCCGCCGCTGCGCCACCCGTCCGGCGAGTACGCCGTCACGGACGACGGCCGCTTCAGCGCCGCCATGGACTTCCCGGCGCGCCCCCGCGACGAGGTGCGCCTGACCACGACGGTCGAGGTCCTGCTCACCCCGGACGGCGCCGACCTGCTCGTCGAGGTCGACTGCGCGCCCGACGGCCCCGCCGTCGACTGGGTCCTCGAGCTCGCGCTGCGCCCAGGTGGCCGGCTGGACGGGGCCAGGGCGCTGCCACCCGAGCGCCACCCGGGCGGGCGCGACCAGGAGCGCTGGCTGCTGGCCGCCGCCGGCGGCGCCCGGGCCACGTGGAGCGTCGGCGACGACGCCCTCGTGGTCGAGGTGCTCGAGGCCGGGGACGGGCGGGGCGGGCCGCTGCTGCCCGCGGCCGAGCCACCGCGCTACGACCCCGGTGAGGACCACCGCTCGCTCGGGGGCACCGACGCGGCCCCCGGTGAGCTGCTGCTGCTCGCCGGGCGCACGCCCTCGTCCCTCCGGCTGCGCCTGTCGAGCAAGCCGTCCCGACCTGCCGGCGAGGGGGGCGACGGGGTGGGCCAGGTGCCGGGACCTTGACGCGGTAAGGGCTTTCCACCTACGTTCCCGATGCCTGCCGCGGCGGGCGCGCCCCGCACCACGTGGCCAGACCGCGACGACGCGGTCCCATGAACGAGGGAGTTCCCGTGCAGACGACGAAGAACAGCCGCCGGCGCCCCGCCGCGGCCCTGGCCGCAGGGGTCGGGGTGACCCTGGTGCTCTCCGCCTGCGGCGGCTCCGGCTCTGGCGGCGGCAGCGAGAGCGGCGGCTCGGCCGACACCATCTCGTTCTGGCTGTCCTCCAGCGACGCCCAGGCGAAGGGCTACCAGGACCTCGCCGCGGACTTCGAGGCCGAGACCGGGACCGCGGTCGAGATCACCAACGTCCCCTACGACGGCTACTCCACCAAGCTGCGCCAGTCGGCGCAGGCCGACGCCCTGCCCGACGCGGCCACCGTCCCGGCCCTGGACCCCATCTGGACCGGCGCCCTGCAGGACCTGGCGGACGTGGCCGAGGACCCCGCGAACCAGATCGACGACAAGTACGTCGTCACCGCCGAGGACGGCGCCAACGCCGGCCGGGTGCTGGCCATCCCGTCCGACGTCACCGCCTCGGGGCTGTTCATCAACAAGACCCTGTTCGACCAGGCCGGCGTCGCCTACCCCACCGACCCCGAGCAGACCTGGACCTGGGACGAGTTCACCGCGGCGGCCTCGCAGGTGCGCGAGGCGACCGGGGCCAAGTACGACCTCACCTTCGACGCCTCGCCCTCCCGTCTGCGCGCGTTCGTCTACGAGCACGGCGGCGACTACATGCAGCAGGCCGAGGACGGCTCCTTCACCACGAACGACGAGACGGTCGCGGCGCTGGAGGACTTCGTCGCGATGAACGACGACGTCGTGATGCCGAAGTCGGTCTGGACCTCCGGCGCCGACGCCAACGCCCTCTTCAAGAGCGGCCAGGTCGTCGGCTACTGGTCCGGCGTGTGGCAGGTGGCCGACTTCGCCGACTCCATCACCGGCTTCGAGTGGGCCTCGGTGCCGGCGCCCGCGCAGCCGGTCCACGCCAGCGACGTCAACGCCGGCGGCATCGTCGTCGCCTTCGACAACGACGACGCCCGGGCCGCGGCCGCCAAGCAGTTCGTCGAGTTCATGTACGAGCCGGAGAACTACTCCAAGCTCGTGGCGACCAACGGCTTCCTGCCCGTGGAGACGGGCCTCGACCCGGACTACGCGTTCGACAGCCCGGCGGCCTCCGAGGCGTTCGACCTGTACCTGCAGGAGATCGAGCTCGCCGACCCGATCTCGACCTACTTCTACCGCGCCCAGATCGAGTGGAACCTGGCCGGGAAGGGCCTGACCGCCGACCCGAGCGCGGACGAGATGGCCAAGGCGATCAACGGCGAGCAGGACGTGCAGACCGCGGTCGACAACATCATCGCCGGCTACGACCAGCAGGTCGGCGGCTGACGCGCTCCCCGCGCACGTCCGCGAGGGGCCGCCCACCGCACCGAGGGCGGCCCCCCGCCGCACCACCGGAGCACCACCGACCACGCACGAGGAGGCGGACCGTGGCGAGGACAGACGCACCACCGGCCGGCGCCACCGCAGCGGCCCCCACCGGGCCTCGCGGTCCCCGCCGTGGCAGGAGCAGGGGGAAGGCCGTCTACGTCGGCGCGCCGCTGGTCCTCATCGCCACGAACTCGGTGATGTTCGTGCTGTTCTTCGTCTGGCCGGCCGTGATCGGCCTCTGGTACTCCTTCACCAGCTACACCGGGGTGGGCGAGGCCCGTTTCGTGGGGCTGGCCAACTACTCGGCGCTGCTCGCCGACGACGCCTTCTACGCCGCCCTGACCCGGACGCTCCTGTTCACCGCCCTGGTCGTCCCGCTCACCTACGTCCTGGCGCTGCTGGCGGCGGTGCTCCTGAGCAGCCCGTACACGCGCGGCACCGGGGTCGCCCGCGTCATCTTCTTCGTGCCGTGGCTGATCTCCCCCATCGTCTCCGGGGTCATCTGGCGCTGGCTGTTCGGCGAGAACTTCGGGCTGGTGAACTTCGTCATCACCTCCCTGGGCGGCAGCGCCGTGCCCTGGCAGTCCGACGGCGACCTGTCGCTGATGGTCGTGGTCTTCGCGGCCACCTGGGGCGGGACCGCCTTCTCGATGCTGCTGTTCATCGCGGCGCTCAAGAGCGTGCCGGTCTCCTACTACGAGGCGGCCTCGCTCGACGGTGCCGGCTCCTGGCACAAGTTCCGCTACATCACGCTGCCGGGCATCGCGCCCACCTCCTTCATCGTGATCCTGCTCGGGACGATCGGGGCGATGAAGGAGTACGCCCTCATCCAGGCCCTGAACAACGGCGGGCCGGGCAGCGAGAACAACCTGCTCGTGCAGTACATCTACCGGACCGGCTTCGAGCGGGCCCAGATCGGCTACGCCAGCGCCGCGTCCTTCGTGCTCATGGTCATCCTCATGGCCGTGGCCTTCGCCCAGCTCCTCCTCAACCGACGTCGCGAGGGACAACGATGAGCTCGCGCAGCGCGGCACCCCTCGAGCAGCCCGCCGCGGGCCTGCCCGCTGCTCTCGACGGCAGCACCGGCCGGCGCTCGTCGCGGCGGCGGTCGCGCCGGCGGGCCGAGCTGCCGCAGCGCCTGTCGGCGACCGCCGTCCTGTGGCTGCTCGCCGTGGTCTACGGCTTCCCGGTGCTCTGGTTCGTCCTCAGCTCGTTCAAGCCGGCGGGCGAGCTGTTCAGCTACCCGCTGACGCTGCTGCCGGAGGACCCCACCACCGCGGGCTACGTGCAGGCGTGGACGCAGTTCGACTTCTACCGCTACTTCGGCAACACCCTCCTGGTGGCCGTCATCACGACGGTGCTGACGGTCATGGCCAGCGCTGCCGCCGGGTACGCCCTGGCCAAGTACCGCTCCTGGTGGCTCAGCGCCTTCGCGGTCTGCGTCATCGCCACGACGATGCTGCCGACCGAGGTGATCCTCTCGCCGTCGTTCCTGGTGGTGCGCGACCTGGGGCTCTACAACTCCCTCGCCGGCGTCATCGTCCCCTCGATCCTCACCGCCACCGGCGTGTTCATGTTCCGGCAGTTCTTCACCACCGTGCCGGACGACCTGCTCGAGGCGGCGCGCATCGACGGCTCGGGCGAGCTCAGCACCTTCGTGCGGATCATGCTGCCGATCGCCCGGCCGATCATCATCACGCTCGCGATCTTCTCGTTCCAGTGGCGCTGGAACGACTACATCTGGCCCCTCATCGTGCTCAACGACCCCGACCAGTACACGCTCCAGATCGCCCTGCAGGGCATCGTGGGCGCCGAGAACGTCAACTGGTCGGTGCTGCTGGGGGCCTCGGTCATCTCGATGGCGCCGCTGGTGGTGCTCTACCTCGTGTTCCAGAAGCACGTCATGAGCGCCGACATGAACGCCGGCCTGAAGGACTGAGGAGAGCTCCCGTCGCCCCTGCACCGCTCCCCCACGCCGCCTCCGTCGAGGACGCCCTCGCCCGCGTCGACCGGTGGGTGTCCGAGCGGCTGGCGCCCGCCACGGCCCTGGCGCGCGCGCCGCTCGGCCCGCGAGACGGGGACGGCGCGGGGCTGTCCGCCTGGCGGGTGCCGGGCGAGCCGGTGCCGTTCTCGCGGGCGCGCGACGCCGACTACGCGCCCTTCTCCTCCGGCACGCCGTGGGGCCCGCCGTGGTCGACGACGTGGTTCCGCGTGCGGAGCAGCGTGCCCGGGGCCTGGGCGCGGCTGCTGTCGGGCGAGCCCGGCGCGGAGCCGACGGGGCTCCTCGAGCTGGAGGTCGACCTCGGCTTCACCAGCGGCCAGCCCGGCTTCGACGCCGAGGGGCTGGTGCGCACCGCCGACGGCGCAGTGGTGGACTCGGTCCACCCCCGGAGCCGGTGCGTCCGGGTGCCGCCCTCGCGCCCGGGCGGCGCCCTGGGGGAGGTCGAGCTGTACGTCGAGGCGGCGTCCAACCCCGACCTGTCCGGCGGCACCGGCAGGGCGCCCCTGCGCTTCACCCCCACCGCGCTGGGGAGGACGACCACCGCCCCGGCCCAGCCCCTGCGCGTCCTGGGGGCGGTCGAGCTCGTGGTCCGCTCTCCGCTCGTGGAGGAGCTGGTGGCCGACGTCGTCACCGCGCGTCAGCTCGCCGCCGAGCTGGCGCCGGACGCCCCGCAGCGCCGCGCGCTGCTCGACGCCCTCGCCGCGGCCCAGCTGGCCGTCGACCCGTTCGCCGTGGCCGCCACCGCAGCCGCGGGCCGGTCAGCGCTCGCCCCCGTGCTCGCCCGGCCGGCCGCGCCCAGCGCCCACCGGGTCTCGGCGGTCGGGCACGCCCACATCGACTCCGCCTGGCTGTGGCCGGTCCGCGAGACCCGTCGCAAGATCGCCAGGACGACGGCGCACGTGCTGGCCCTGATGGAGACCGAGCCGGACCTCGTCTTCGCCTGCTCCTCGGCCCAGCAGCTGGAGTGGGTGCGCCAGGACCACCCCGAGCTGTTCGCCCGCGTCCGCGAGCGCGTCGCGCAGGGGCGCTTCGTGCCCGTGGGCGGCATGTGGGTGGAGTCCGACACCAACCTGCCGACCGGCGAGTCGCTCGTGCGCCAGTTCCTCGAGGGCTCGCGCTGGTTCGCCGAGCACCTCGGGGCCACCAGCGACGTCGTCTGGCTGCCGGACTCCTTCGGCTACACGGCCGCGCTGCCGCAGATCGCGAGCGGTGCGGGGATGCGGGCGTTCGTCACCCAGAAGCTCGGGTGGAACGACACGAACGCCTTCCCCCACCACCACCTCGACTGGGAAGGCGTGGACGGGACCCGGATCTACGCCCACCTGATGCCGGTCGACACCTACAACTCCGACCTGTCGGCCCGCGAGCTGGCCAGGGCTTCCCGGCAGGCGGCCGCGACGGCGGGCTCGCCCGGCGGCGCCGGCGCGGGCGCCAACCGCTCGCTGGTGCCCTTCGGCTACGGCGACGGCGGAGGCGGGCCCACCCGCGGCGCCCTGCGCGCAGCTCGCCGCACCGCCTCCCTCGACGGCTCTCCCGCCGTCCACCTCGAGACGCCGTCGGCCTTCGTCGACGCCGCGCTGGAGGCCGTGCCCGAGCGGCCGGTGTGGGCCGGGGAGCTCTACCTGGAGTTCCACCGCGGCACGTACACGTCCCAGGCGCGCACCAAGCGCGGGAACCGGCGCTGCGAGCGCCTGCTGCACGAGGCCGAGCTGTGGTCGGCGACCGCTGCCGTGCGCGCCGGGCGCCCGTACCCGCTGGAGCGGCTGCGGGAGGCGTGGCGCGCGGTCCTGCTCAACCAGTTCCACGACGTCCTGCCGGGCTCCTCGATCGGGTGGGTGCACGACCAGGCCGAGGAGGAGCACGAGCGCGTCGCCGCCGACCTGGACCAGCTCGTCGCGACGGCCCTGGCGGCGCTCTCCGTCGCGGGGGGCGGCCCCGTCCCCGGGGCGGCGGTGGCCAACCCGACGCCGCACCGCTGGCGCGGCGTCCCGGCCCACGGCATCGCCCTCCCGGACGGGACGGGGCCGGAGGACGCGGGCTCCGCGCGGCTCGTCGACGGGGGCGCCGTCCTCGACAACGGGCTGGTGCGCGCGGTCGTCGACGCGCGGGGCCTGGTGGTCTCGCTCACGGCGCTGACCGGGCCCCACGCCGGTCGCGAGGTCGTCCCGCCCGGCGGCGTCCTGGGACTGCTCCAGCTCTTCCGCGACACCCCCACCCAGTACGACGCCTGGGACGTGGACGCCGTCGACCTCGCCTCCCCGGTCGACGACCTCGTGCAGCTCGACGCGCTCCGCGCGACCGAGGACGGTGGGCGCGCGACCGTCGTCGTCGAGCGCACCGCGGCCGGTGGCCCCGGCGGTGCCGCCTCGAGGGTGGTGCAGGAGCTCGCCCTCGAGCCCGGCTCGGCGCGCCTCGACGTCACCACCACCGTCGACTGGCACCACCCGCAGCACCTGCTCAAGCTGGCCCTCGACGTCGACGTCCACGCCACGACCGCCACCGCCGAGATCCAGCTCGGGCACCTGGAGCGGCCGGTGCACCGCAACACGTCCTGGGACGTGGCGCGCTTCGAGGCGGTCGCCCACCGCTGGGTGCACGTCGCGGACGCCTCCCTGGGCGTCGCGCTGCTGCAGGCGGACTCCTACGGCTACGACGTGCAGCGCCGCGAGCGACCCGGGGGCGGCACGTCCCTGCGCGTGCGCCAGTCGCTCCTGCGCGCTCCCCGCTACCCCGACCCGCAGGCCGACTCCGGTCGGCACGTCCTGCGCAGCGGGGTGCTCGTGGGCGGGGTGCCCGACGCGGTGCGGGAGGGCTACCGCACCACGCGCCCGCTGCGCCCCGCCGGCTCGTCGGCCGCGCGCGTCGAGCCGCTGGTGGCCTCGAGCGACCCGGCCGTCGTCGTCGAGACGGTCAAGCTGGCGGCCGACGGCTCCGGCGACGTGGTCGTGCGCCTCTCGGAGCGGCACGGCGGTGCGGCGACGACGACCCTCACCGCCGCCTTCGACCACACCGGCGCCGTGGTGACCGACCTGCTGGAGCGGCCCGTGGGCGACGTCCTGGCCGCCCGGGGTCCTGCGCAGCCGGTCGCGTACGACCTGGCGCTGCGCGCGTTCCAGGTGCTCACCGTGCGCCTGCCCCGCACCTGAGCCCACCGCCGTGGGCGCACGGCGCAGGCGCAGCACCGGGCCGGGGCCGGGGACCACGGGTCCGCACGGTCCGCTCACCGCCCGACGGCGTCCCCCCAGCGCTCGACCTCGTCGTCGGCCGGCAGCCCGTCGGCGACCAGCACCCGCCACCTGCGCCGCACGACCTCCCCGGGGAGCAGGCGCAGCGGCTCGACGGCCGCCAGGCTCGCCCCCACCCCGGGGTACTCCTCGGCGCGCACGAACCACGGGTCGGTGCGCGTGGCGTCGTCGACCCCGGCGAGCACGAGCGTGAACGGCGAGGCGTCGTCGCCGGCGTCGCCGCTCCACGCCAGCCACGGGGCGAGGCTGCCGTGGACGGCCCGCTCGCCGACGGCGCGGGACGTGCGCACCCGCGGGGGCCGGGCCGAGCGCGGGAGCCGCCAGAAGAGCCCGCCGTACCCCGCGCCGGCACGGCCCTCGGTGGCCGGGCTGGTGAGGGCGAGCGGGTCCCGGGAGGTGCTGCGGAGCTCGACGGCCAGCTCGAGCACCCAGGCGCGGGGGACGTCCGCCGACGCCGACGCGCGCAGCTCGCGCTGCTCGGCGAGGAGCTCGGCGCCGTCGGCGGCCCGCCAGCGCAGGTCCTCGACCAGGTGGTCCGCCGACCGGAGCCGCCAGCCCTCGTGGGTCACCCGACCGTGGTCGTCGAGCCAGACGTAGCCCCGCCCGCGCCGGTAGGTGCGCCCGCCCCAGACGTTGGCGCCGCCGACGCCCTGGACGGCCACCGAGGCGCCGAGGTGCCACCGGTGGTCCTGCGGTCCGGCGTCCGTCACCGCGGTGCCCGAGACGGTCCGCACCGGGTGCAGGAACGGGCGGGGCGAGAGCCGGACGGGCAGGGTCGCCCCGGCGCGGTAGACGGCGACGGCGACGCCCGCGACCTCCAGCTCCGCCAGGACGTCGTCCTGCGCGCGCAGGGCCGCGGGGTCGAGGTGGACGCCGTCGTCCACCGGGGCGGTCTCGGCCCGACGGCGGCGGGGCCGCCCCGCGTCGTCGTGCTCCGGCATCGGTGCCCTCCCGGTCCTGGACGTCTCCCGTGCGGGGGGCCGTGCCGTCCGAGGACCCAGCGCACCGGACGCCCCGCCAGCGTAGGACTCCGGGTCCGCCGTCACGGCCGCCGAGCTGGGGCGGGCTTGGCGAGCACGACGAACTCGAGGTCGTCGCGGCGGGGCCGCCCGAAGCGCTCGTCGCCGTAGGGGAAGGGCCGGCGCTCGCCCGTGCGTCGCCAGCCCCGGCGCTCGTACCAGGCGACCAGCTCCGAGCGCTGCGCGATGACCGTCATCTCCAGCCGCTGGGCGCCGACGACGTCGCGGGCGTGCTGCTCGGCCGCCGCCAGCACGGCCCGCCCGGAGCCTGCGCCCTGCTGCGCGGGGTCCACGGCCACCATGCCGACGTAGGCCAGGCGCCCAGGGCCGGGCGGGCCGGTGCCCTCGTCCGGGCCGCCCGTCGCAGGACGGCTCTCCACGTGGCAGCACGCGACGAGCCGCCCCTCCTCCTCGAGCAGGAGCACGCTCGAGCCCGGGGCGGCCACGAGGGCCGCCACCGCTGCGGCGTCGGTGCGCTGCCCGTCCAGGAGGTCGGCCTCGGTCGTCCACCCCGCGCGGCTGGCGTCCCCGCGGTAGGCGCGCTGCACCAGCGCCACGACGGCCGTGACGTCGTCGGGGCCGGCGGTGCGCAGGCGTCTCGTCACGGGGCCGGGGTCCGGTGCGCCGGAGCCGGTCACCAGCCCTCGACGACGACCTTGCCGACCACGGAGCCGCTCTCGACGCGGGCGTGCGCGGCGCGCAGCACCGCAGCGCTGATGGGCCCCGTGCGCTCGCTCAGCGTCGTGCGCAGGTGCCCCTCGTCGACCATCCGCGCCACCTCGTCGAGGACCTCGCCCTGGCGGTGGCGGTCGGCCGTGCGGTGCAGGGAACGGGTGAACATGAGCTCCCAGTGCCAGCTGATGCTCTTGCTCTTGAGCGGCAGCAGGTCCAGGCCCTCCGGGTCGTCGATGGCGACGACCTGGCCGAAGGGCCGCAGGACCTCCGCGAACAGCTCGACGTTGCCCTCCGAGTAGGCCGTCACGACGACGTCGACGCCGTCGGGCGCCACCTCGCGCACCGCGGCGGCGACGTCGCCGGTGCGGTCCACGACCGCGTGCGCCCCGAGGTCGCGCACCCAGGCGCGGCTCTCCTCGCGGGAGGCGGTCGCGACGACCGTCATGCGGGTGAGCAGGCGCGCCATCTGCACGACCATCGAGCCGACGCCCCCGGCCGCGCCCACGACCAGCAGCACGCCGTCGCTGCCCGCGGTGAGCCGGGCGCGCTCCAGGAGCACCTCCCAGGCGGTGAGGGCCGTCAGGGGCAGCGCGGCAGCCTCGGCGTCGTCGAGGCTGCGCGGCGCCCGGCCGACGAGGCGCTCGTCGACCACCTGCAGCTCGGCGTCGCTGCCCTGGCGGTCCAGCGCGCCCGCGTACCAGACGGCGTCGCCGACGGCGAAGCGCTCGACCTCGGCACCGACGGCCACGACGACGCCCGCCGCGTCGTAGCCCAGGACGCGGGGCTCCCCGCCCGGGTCCGCGCTGCGGCGGACCTTGGTGTCCACCGGGTTGACCGACACCGCCCGCACCCGGACCAGCAGGTCGCGCGGGCCCGGCTCGGGCACGGGCAGCTCGACGTCGACGAGGCTGCGCTCGTCGGCGACGGGCAGGGGCTGCGTCGTCGCGACCGCGCGCATCGTCGTCGGCAGGTCAGGTGCCGCCTGGGGGCCCGAGGTCGACGACGGGGCGGTACCGGGCTCGCTCATGGCCTGGACGCTACTGCGGCCGGAGGACTCCACCCGGCGTCGGCGCCGCCGCCGTGGCGCGCGTCACCCGCGCCGGTCGCGCGCTCACCCCGCCGTGCTCGGCCGGACGGGTGAGGGGTCAGGCGCGGGCGCCGTCCGCGACCTCGGCGACGGCGGCGAGGAGGCGGTCGACGTCCTCCTCGTCCGTGTACGGCGCGACGCCGGCGCGCACCATGCCCCCGGTGGCGCGCAGCCCGAGGACCTCGACGAGCTCGCGCGCGTAGTAGTCGCCGTCGGACACCGCGACGCCGCGCGAGCCGAGCCAGCACGAGACCTCCCGCGGGCTCGCGCCCTCCACCCGGAAGGAGACCGTGGGGGTGCGGCGCGCGGGGGCGCCGACGACCGTCACCGCGTCCGTCCCCTCGAGCCCGGCGAGCAGGCGGGCGAAGACGCGGTCCTCGCTCGCCTCCAGCGCGGCCATCGAGGCGACGACGCGCGAGCGCCGGTCCTGCCCCGCCGCGCCCGGCACCAGGCCCGCCAGCAGGTCGACCGCCGCGGTGGCGCCCGGCATCAGCTCGAAGGGCGGGGTGCCGTGCTCGAAGCGCACGGGCACGTCGTCGGAGGCGGGCACGAGCTTGTCCGGCTGCAGGCCCTCGAGCAGCACCGGGTCGGCGACGACGGCGGCCATGTGCGGCCCGAGCAGCTTGTACAGCGAGAGCGCGTAGAGGTCTGCTCCCAGCTCGGCGACGTCGACGGGCGCGTGCGGCGTCAGGTGCACGCCGTCGACGTACGACGTGGCGCCGACGGCGTCCGCGGCCGCGGTGAGCGCCGCGACGTCCGGTCGGGTGCCCAGCGCGTTGCTGGCCCCGGTGACGGCCACGAGCCTCGTGCGGGCCGTGATCGCGGCGACCGGGTCGACGAGCTCGCCGGTCGTCGGGTCCACGTCGACCCACCGCACGGACGCGCCCGCGCGGGCGGCCGCCTGGACCCAGGGCCGGACGTTCGCGTCGTGGTCGAGGCGGGTGAGTACCACCTCGTCGCCCTCGCGCCACGTCCTCGCGAGCGCGCCGGCCATGACGTAGGTCAGGTGCGTCATCGACGGGCCGAGGACGACGCCCTCCGGGACGCCCCCGACGAGGTCCGCGACCGCGTGCCGGGCGGCGTCGACCGCCTCCTCCGCGCGCCGGCTGGCCGCGTGCGGGCCCTTGCGGTTGGAGACGGCCGACCCGAGCATCGCCGCCACGGCGTCCGCCACCGGGACCGGCACCTGGGTGCCGCCCGGGCCGTCGAAGAAGGCCAGCCCCTCCGCCAGCGCGGGCACCTGCGCGCGCAGCGCCGCGACGTCGACGGGCGGGAGAGGGCTCTGCTCGCTCACGCGGACACCCTGGCAGCGGCGGCCCGTGCGGGCGCGGGGGCGCGCAGGGCGGGGCCGCCGGAGGTCACGGGCCGTCGAGGTCGTCGGCCGTCAGGTCACCGGGTCCGGCGGGACCTCCGGGGGCACCACCTGGGGCCCGGCCTCGGGCGGGCGCGGCTCGTCCTGGTCGTGCAGGCGGACGGCGAGCAGGGCGACGTCGTCGTGGCTCTGCTCGGGCAGCAGCCGCTCGAGCAGCGCGTCCAGGACCTCCTCGAGCGGCCGGTCCACGACGTCCGCGAGCTCGCGGCGCAGCCGCGACAGCCCCGTCTGCAGGTCCTGGTCGCGCCGCTCGACCAGGCCGTCGGTGTACAGCAGCAGCGTGCTGCCGCGGTCGACGACGACCTCCCCCTCGGTGCGGGAGCTCTCGGGCAGGATCCCGAGCAGCAGGTCCGCGCGGCGGGCGAGCAGCTGGTGCACCTCGCCGTCGGGCGTGGCGAGCATCGGCGGGGGGTGGCCGGCGTTCGACCAGCGGATGCGCGTCAGGCCCTCGGCGCGCATCGGCGGCGTCTGCTCGATGCGCGCCACGACGGCGGTCGCCGTGGTGTCCAGGAGCAGGCCCTCCATCGCGGCGTCCAGACCGGCCAGGGTCTCCCTCGGACCCGCCCCGCTGTGGAAGGCGATGCCCCGCAGCAGGCCCCGCAGCTGCCCCATGGCGGCGGCCGCGGCGGTGTCGTGGCCCACGACGTCGCCGATGACCACGACGGTGTCCCCGGCGGGCTGCAGGAAGGCGTCGTACCAGTCCCCGCCCACGCGCGCGGACTCCGCGGCGGGCACGTACCGGACGGCGATCTGGGTGTGGTCGGGGGCGGGCGGCGCGGTGAGCAGGCTGCGCTGCAGCTCCTCGGCGAGCGTGAGCTGCACGCGGTAGAGGCGGGCATTGTCGAGACCCACGCCGGCGCGCTCGGCGAGCTGCTGCGCGGCGGCCAGGTCCTCGGCCCCGAGCCGGCGCCCCTCGGGGCCGCGGAACATGCTGACCAGGCCGAGCGTCCGCCCGCGCGCCACGAGCGGGAAGATCGCGCCCCACCGGGGCCTCAGCTCGTCGAGCGCCTCGCGCGCCGGGCCCGGGCGCAGCACCCGGGCGACGGCCTCGTGCGCCGGCTCGGGCACCACGACCGCGCGGCCGGCCGCGAGCGCCCGGTCGAGGTAGCTGCTGTCGTCGAGGGCGGCCAGGCGGTTCGCCGCGTAGCGGGCGACCACCGGGCGCAGGGCCTCCTCGACGTGCCAGGTGCCCACGTCCTGCAGCGACCCGTCGTCACGCACCAGCGTGACGACGCACCAGTCGGCCAGCACCGGCACCACGAGCTGCGCGAGCCGGGCCACCGCCGCCTCGGGGTCGAGCGTGGCCGCGAGCTCGGTGCTGACCCTGGAGAGGACGTCGCGGCGGGCGGTCTCGTGCGCCCGGCGCTCGTCCGCGGCCCGGCGCTCGGTCACGTCGGTGAAGTAGACCGACAGCCCGTCGACCACGGGGAAGGCCCGCAGCTCGTAGTACCGGTCGACGGACGCCGGGTACAGGGCCTCGAAGACGGTCGGCTGCCGGCGCGCCACCGCCCCGCGGTACTCCTCGCCGACGGCGCTGCTCACCGTCTCGGGGAAGCGGTCCCAGAGGACCCCGCCGAGGAGCTCCTCGCGGCGACGGCCGAGGAGGCGCTCGGCCTCGGCGTTGACGTAGGTGAATCGCCACTGGTGGTCGAGGGAGTAGAACGCCGCCGACATCGACTCCAGGACGCGGCGCACGCCGGCCTCGGCGGACTGCACGTCCGTCGTGTCGTACGCGGCGCCCAGGAGGCGCGTGCCGCCGTCGCTCTCGACGACGGCCCGTCCCCGCGCGGAGATCCAGCGCACCGCCCCGCCCGGCAGCACGATGCGGTACTCCGAGGCGAAGTCGCCGACGGCGTCGACGGCCGCCGCGACGTCCGCCATGACGCGCCGGCGGTCCTCCGGGTGCAGCCGGCTCTCGAAGTCCTCGAGCCGGCGCGCGAAGCCGTCCGGGTCGTAGCCGAACATGCTGATGAGCCGGTCGTCCCACTCCAGGCGGCCGGTGGCGACGTCGAGGTCGAACCCGCCGACCCCGGCGGCCTCGATGGCCAGGCCCCAGCGCAGCCGGCTGCTCTCGAGCTCGTCCGCGAGGTCGGTGCGCTGGCCCTCCGTGACGACCGCGGCGGCGATCTCCTCCAGCACGACGACCTCGTCGTCGCTCCAGCGCCTCGGCGCCGCGCTGGTGACGGCCAGGGCGCCGGCCGGGCGCCCGGCCGAGAGCAGCGGCACGGCGAGGACCGCTCCGAGCGCGCCCGCGCGCACCTCGGGCGCCTCCGCCGTGCGGGGGTCCGCGGCGGCGTCCGGGACGACGAGGACGCCCTCGGAGGTCCCCCGCAGCAGCGGGTCGGTCCCGAGCGCGACGACGCTGGCGTGCAGCCGCACGCCGTCGGCGGCCAGGACCCGGCGCGCGAGCCCGGCCAGGCGCTGGCGCGCGGTCAGGGGGGTCGAGCCGTCGCCCGACCTGGGGACGCCGCCGGTCGGGGCACCGGGCTCGGAGGACCTCGTCGTCATCAGCGCCCCCTCTCGACCGGTCGACGTCGACGCCATCCTGCCGCACCCGGGCACCGCGAGCGGGGGGGCGCCCGGCGTCCCGGACGGCGCCGGGCGGAGAGCTCGACGGCCCAGCGCGTCAGGGCAGCACGGGTGCGGGCGCCACCGGCGTCGCGGGGACGAGCGTCGTGGGCCGGGGGACTTCCGTCGCCCGGACGACCTGGCCGGCCAGGTAGCTCCCCACGGCCTCGGCGACCGGCGGAGCCCACTGGGGCGCCGTGAGCAGCGCGAGGCCCACCGCCACCAGGCGCACGACGTCCGCCGGCCCGCGGCGGCGTCGCCGTGCGGTGCGGGCGCCCGACCTGCTCGCCGGCGGTCGAGCCGCCGGGGCCGCGGACGCGCGGGGGCCGGACGTCCGCCGCGCGGGCCCGCGGCTGCGGGCCGGCACGCCCGGGCGGTCGGCGACGAGCGCGGCCGTCGACAGCTGGAGCGGGCTCGTCGGGGCGGCGAGCAGGTCCCGCAGGTGCCCGTGCACCGCGACGACCTCCGCCTCCCCGAGGACGGGCGGGAGGCCGACGAGCCAGGCCACCAGCTGGCCGGCGCCGACGGCGGTCGCCCCGCTGGTCGTGAGCGCCGGAGCCAGGTCCTGGCGCACCAGGCTGACGGCGCCGCGGACGTGCCTCCGGTGCGCGGGCTCCAGCAGCGCGGCCACCGCAGCCGCCTGGGCCGCTGCGCTCTCCGCCTCGCGCGTCTTCAGCCACGACCCGCAGCGCAGGACGCCGTCCCGCACGGCGGCGTCGCTGGACCACGCCTTGCTGTCCACGACGACGACCCCGCCCGGGCCGACGACGACGTGGTCGAGGTTCGCCCGCAGCCGGCCCGGCCACCGGACGTCGTGGAGGACGCCCCACGTCGGGGGCAGCGCCAGCAGCGCCGCGGCGGTGCGGCGCTCGCCCTCGGCCCCGGCCGCCCACGCGCGCTGCTGCGCCTCGCGCTGCTCGAGCCGCCGCTGCGCCACCAGCACGTCGCGGCGGGCCTCCTCGACGAGCTCGGCGAGCCGGGACGCCTGGGCCGCCGCCCCCGCCCCGGCGATCTCGCCGGCCGCGTCGGGGCTCGTGCGCGGGCCCACCACCCCGGTCGCCCCGACCACCCCCGCCGCGCCGACCGCCGCGCCGTGCCGCCCGCCGCCCGCGCCGGTGCCCGTCGTCATCGCCACCACCCCCGGCGGCCCACCCTGCCGCGCCGCAGGGCTCCGCCGGGAGGGGGTGTGACGGCGCCCACCCGGGCGGCCCTGCGGCATCCCTCCCCCGGCGCAGCGCCCGCAGTGCCCGCCAGCAGAGAGGGCGGGTCCGGCCCCGTGCCGCGATCCACGACCAGCACCCGCGCGCGCGGTTCCACGTGGATCGTCCCGACGGGGCCTCGCCACCGGGCGCGTGCAGCGGCTCGGCGCGGACGGGGCCGCGGACCCGGCCCACTGGGCGTGGCAGCCGAGGGCGGGCACGGCTGCTCCTCGA
>Ga0210040_10004594_pt1 | contig 17951 bp, 20 predicted proteins | sample CryGeyCG12114_NA_FD_185462 | JGI IMG/M metagenome (GOLD analysis project Ga0210040, IMG submission 185462) | Groundwater microbial communities from aquifer - Crystal Geyser CG19_WC_8/21/14_NA (SPAdes) (version 2) | ecosystem: Environmental > Aquatic > Deep subsurface > Groundwater | place: USA... | reverse complement strand
CCGTGAGCGCCGCCCGCGTCGTCCTGTGGCGGCACGGCCGCACCCCCTCCAACGCCGAGGGCCGCTTCCAGGGCCAGCTCGACGTCGACCTCGACGACGTCGGGCGCGCCCAGGCCGCGGAGGCCGCGGCCGTCCTCGCCGAGCTGGCGCCCACGCGCCTCGTCAGCTCCGACCTCCTGCGCGCCGCGCACACCGCCGGTGCGCTCGCCGAGCGGACCGGCCTGGAGGTCGAGACCGACCCGCGCCTGCGCGAGCTGCACGCCGGCGCCTGGCAGGGCCTGCTGCACGCCGACATCCGGGCCGGCTGGCCGGAGCTGTTCGCGGCCTGGCGCGACGGGGAGGACGTCGCCGTCGGCGGCGGCGAGCGGCGCAGCGAGGTCGGGCGGCGCGTGGTCGCGGCCGTGCGCGCCGCCGCGGCGTCCACGCCGGGCGGCGGCCCCCTCGTGGTCGTCTCGCACGGGGGAGCGGTGCGCGCCGGCGTCCTGGAGCTGCTGGGCCTGCCGGCGGGCTCCTGGCCCCGCTTGGGCGGCCTCGGGAACTGCCGCTGGGCGGTGCTGGAGGAGCGCGCGGCCGGCTGGTCGCTGGCCGGGTACGACCTCGGGGCGGTCCCGCACCCGCGAGCGCGCCGCAGCTCCTCCGACGCGGCCGCCGACGCGACGGTCTGACGACCGACGACGGCTCTCCTCAAGTCCGGCGCGCCGGCGCCGATCCGGGGGGTGGACCGGTGCGCCTGCGGGGCAGCCGGCAGAGCCTCTCGAGGTGCATGGACGTGCTCGGCCCCGGAAAGCGCCTCCTGGCGCGGCTGCGCTTCGCTCACAAGGTCGCCGTCATCGGCGCCGTCCTGCTCGTGCCGCTGGCGATCCTCGCCCAGGGGCAGGTGGCCGCGATCGAGGGCCAGCAGTCCTTCGCCGACGACGAGCGCGCCGGCGTGGCCTACCTGCGCCCCGCGCTGGACCTGTACTCCCAGCTGACCGCGCTGCGCGTGGAGCTGGCCGACGGGTCCGCCGCCCCCGACCTGGGAGCCGCCGCCGCCGCCGTCGCGGCCGCGGACGCCGACCTGGGCGAGCGCCTGGGCACCTCGGACTCCTGGGCGCGAGCCGCTGCCGCGATCGACGCGCTGCCCCAGACCCTGGCCCCTCGTGACGCCGAGGCCCTGGACGCCGCGGTGGCCGCCGTCGGCGCCGTGGTCGGTGCCGCCTCGGACGGCTCGCAGCTCACCTTCGACCCCGAGCTCGCCTCCTACTACACCTGGGACGTCGCCACGGCGCGCCTGACCGGCGTGCTGGACGCCGCCAGCGCCGGCGCGCTGCTGGTCGCCACCGGGGGCTCCCCGGCGCAGACCGCGGTGGCCGCCGACCGGCTGGCCTCGGCCGCCGACCTGACCGCCGCCGAGCTGGCCAAGGCATACCCCGTCGACCCCGGCACCGCCGCCCTGGCCCCGCAGGAGGAGGCCGTCACCGCCGCCGCGACCGCGCTGGCAGCCTCCCTCGCCGGCCGCGACGGGCAGGCCGCCCCCGCGGCGGGCGACCCCGCCGTGGCCGCCGCTGCCGCCCTGGGCACCGACGCCACCGCCCTGATGACCGGCACCGTGGACCGCCTCGACGCCCTCATCGCCGACCGGCAGGACCGCCTCCAGAACCAGCTGCTCGTGCCGCTGGCCGAGACCGCGGTGGCGCTCGCCGTCGCCGGCTACCTCTTCGCCTGCTTCACCACCGCCACGTCCTCCGCCCTGCGCGGGGTCCGCACGGGTCTGGCCGCCATGGCGGCTGGGGACTTCCGCTCGCCGCCGCAGGTGGACGGCCGCGACGAGCTCGGCCAGATGTCGAGGGCCATCGGCGACGTCGGCGCCGCGATGAAGGAGACCATCGGCCGGATCGAGGCGAGCGCCGGGCACCTGGCCGTCGCGGCCGAGGAGCTCACCGCCACCAGCGCCTCCGTCGCCGCCGCGGCGGAGTCCACGCAGGCCCAGGTCGCCACGCTGGGCGCCGTCGCGGACGCCGTCGAGCTGGGCACCTCCACGCTCAGCACCGCGGCGTCGGAGATGACCAGCGCCATCGGCGAGGTGGCCTCCGGCGCCAGCCGGGCGGCGTCCGTGGCCCAGAGCGCGGTCGACGACATGGGCGCCGCCCGCGGCGCCGTCGCGGCGCTGACCGGGTCGGCCGAGCAGATCGGTCAGGTCTCGCGCCTCATCGAGAGCATCGCCGACCAGACCAACCTCCTCGCGCTCAACGCCACCATCGAGGCGGCGCGGGCGGGGGAGTCGGGCAAGGGCTTCGCCGTCGTCGCCAACGAGGTCAAGGAGCTGGCGCAGCAGACGTCGGGCGCGACCGGCGACATCCAGGGCAGCGTCGCCGGCGTGCAGGGGCAGACGGCGGCCATGGGGGCCGCGATGCAGCGGATGGACGAGCTCATCGCCGACATCAGCGCCCAGCAGACCCTCATCGCCGGTGCGGTGGAGGAGCAGGCCGCGACCACGTCGGCCATGCAGGCCAGCATCGAGGACACCGCCCGCTCCAGCCACGGCCTGGCCACCACGGTGGGCGCGGTCGCCGAGGGCGCCCGGACCACCGCGGACGGCGCGGCGCGCACCCGCTCGGCCGCCTCCGACATCGCCCGGCTGGGCACCGACCTGCACGCGCTCGTCGCCCGCTTCACCTGGTGACGCGCCGCGACGGGGCCGGTTTCGGGTTCTGGTCGGAGACGGTCTAGACTCGCTCCCGTTGCCCAGGGCCTCGCCCTGGACGACGGGGCTGTGGCGCAGCTGGTAGCGCACCTCCATGGCATGGAGGGGGTCAGGGGTTCGAATCCCCTCAGCTCCACCGAACGGAACGGCGGTGCCTGCGGGCGCCGCCGTTCGTCGTCCCGGGCCTGCTGACATGATCGCGCGGGTGCTGCCCGACGGTCTCGACGCCTGGTGCCTCGCCGCGCTCGAGTCGGCGCCGGTCGAGGTCCTCTCGGTCTCCCTGCGGGTCTCCCGCGTGTTCGCGGTGCGCCTGGACGACGGCCGCGAGGCCGTGGTGAAGGCGCGCGAGCACCCCCTCGCCCGGGCCGCGACCTGCGTCGGCGTGCAGCGCCGGCTCGCGGACGCCGGGTTCCCGGTCGCCCGGCCCCTGACCGGGGTCAGCGCCTGCCGCGGGCTCGCGGTGCACGCCGAGGAGCACCGCCCCGGCGGGTCGGTCGTCGCCGACGACGGGCCCGGCGCCGCGACGGCGTCCGGGCGCCTGTTCTCCCGGGCCGCGGCGCTGCTGGGGCGCGAGCGGGTCGCGCCGCCGCGCCCGACCCCGGACTGGCTCGACTGGGGCCACGCCGGCCCCGGCCCGTGGGCGCCGAGCGCGATGTTCGACCCGCAGCAGGAGCGCGTCGGCCTGCCCGCCCCGCTGGTCGCCCTGGCCGTGCGCGCCCGGCGCCGGCTGGTCGGGACCCCGCTGCCACCCGTCCTCGGCCACGGCGACTGGGAGGCGCAGAACCTGCGCTGGAGCGGGGGCGAGCCGTACGTCGTCCACGACTGGGACAGCCTCGCGCTGCTGCCCGAGGCCGCTCTGGCCGGTGCGGCCGCCGGGGTGTTCGCCAGCGCGGTCTTCACGACCCTGGCGCCCCTGGACAGCTCCGCGGCCTTCCTCGAGGCCGTGCAGGCGGCCGGCGGGCGGGCCTTCGACCGCGAGGAGGTGCAGGTGGCCTGGGCGGCCAGCCTGTGGCCGGCGCTGCACCGGGCGCGCGTGGAGCTCCTGTTCGACCTGCCGCAGGTGGCCGTGGCCGCGGTCGCGGCGCAGGCCGAGGAGCGCCTGGCCCTCGCGGGGGCATGAGGCGCCCTGCCTCACCGAGGCGGACGAACCGGCAGGTGCGGGCCCGCGCGACCCGCCCGAACGTCCACCTCGGCGGCGCGCGTGCCCTCGGCCGGGTGCGGGTAGGGGGCCACCATGGCGAAGGACGACACCCCCGACGACGTCGACGTCGACGCCCTGCCCAGCACCCTGCAGCGCAGCGACGCGAAGGCGCAGGCGACCTACGCGAAGACGCTGGAGTCGGCCGAGGAGACCTACGACGGCGACGAGCGCCGCGCGCACCGGACGGCGTTCGCCGCGCTCAAGCACACGCACGAGAAGGTCGGCGACCACTGGGAGCCCAAGGCGGGCGGGCGGAAGGGCCCGTCCGACGCGCAGGCCGCGGGCGGTGCGGGCACCGACCGCGAGACCGCCGGCGGGGTCGACGCGGGCGCCACCAAGGCGCACCTGCTCGAGGTCGCGAAGCGCCTCGGCGTCCCCGGTCGCTCCGCGATGACCAAGGACGAGCTCGTCGCGGGCATCCAGAAGGCCAACGACCGCGAGACGCGCAAGGCCCGCGAGGACGGCTGAGGCCTCAGGGGAGCAGCAGCACCTTGCCCCGCCGCCCGTGCTCCTCGGCCGCCCGGTGCGCGTCGGGGGCCCGGTCGAGGGGGAAGGTGGCCGAGACGCGCGTGCTCAGCCGCCCTGCCGCCAGCTCGCCGACCAGGTGCTCCAGCAGCGCCCGGTCGGCCTCGACGAGCATCGGCCTCAGCGCGATCCCCAGCTCCGCCGGCGGCTCGTCCACGGGGCGCGTCACGGCCACCACCCCTCCGCGCTCGACGGCGGCGAAGGCCGCGGCGCCCACCGGGACGGCGTCGACGAGGGCCGGGAACCGCCCGAGCGCCGCGTAGTCGGTGTCGCGGGGCAGGACCGTCTGCGCACCCAGGGAGCGCACCCACTCCTCGTCACCGGTGCCGGCGACCGCGGTGACCGCGTGGCCCGCCCGGGCGAGCAGCTGGACGGCGAAGCCTCCGACCGCGCCGCTGGCACCGGTGACGAGCACGCGGGCGCCCTCGGGCAGGTCGAGCAGCGCGATCATCTGCGCCGCGGTGAGCGCGTTGAGCGGAAGGGTCGCGGCGTCCGGGGCGCTCAGGCCGTCGGGCCGGGCGACCACCCAGTCGGCCGGGACGCCGACCTGCTCGGCGTAGGCGCCGTGGCGGCCGCCCGCGGCGTACCAGGGGATCATCCCGACGACCGGCTGCCCGGGCCTCAGGCGGTCGACGCGGGCGCCGACCTGCTCCACCGCGCCGGCGAAGTCCCAGCCCAGCACGTAGGGCGGCTCCGCGGCCCCGCCGACGACGAAGCCCTGGCGGGCGCCGATGTCTGTGGGGTTGATGCTCGCGGCCTGGACGGCGACCAGGACGTCGTCCGGCCCGATCTCAGGGGTGGGCCGCTGGACGACCTGCAGGACCTCGGGTCCACCGGCCTCTGACACCTCGACGACGCGCACGGCTGCCCCCTACCCGCGCGCAGCCGGCTCACCGCGCGCAGCGCTGGGCGCGGGTGCGCCCCGGTCGGGTTCGCCTCGCCTCGCCGGGAGGACGCCGGCGGCGACGAGCAGCAGCCCCGCGCAGGCCCAGAAGGAGACCGGGGCTCCGGCGCGCTCGGCGAGGGCCCCGGTCGCCGCGGCGCCCAGGGCCTGCCCGGCGGTGAGGGCGATGAAGAGGGTGGCCGTGGCCTGCCCGGCTGCTGCGGGCCGCAGGGCGCTGGCCCAGGCGATGAGGACGCCGCTGAGGGCGGTGTAGGCGCCGCCGAAGACGGCACCGGCGACGGCGGCGGTCAGCACGTGGCCGGGTGCGAGCGCGAGCGCGGCCGTACCGGCGGCCGTCGCCGTCGCCGTCAGCACCCAGGCCCGGCGCAGGCCGAGCAGCCGGACGGCGTCGCCGCTGAGGGCCCCGAGGACGGCCGCTGCCCCGAGCAGGCACCACAGCGCCGCGGTGGTGCGCTCGGGCAGGCCGCCGGCGGTGGTGAGCAGGTCGCGCCCGAACGTCCACACCGCGGCGCTGCCCGTGCCGGCGACGGCCGCGGCCAGCACGGGGCGCAGCATCCCGGGGGCCGGGTGGGCCGCCCGGCCGGCGTGAGGACGCGTCCGCCCGGGGCTGGGCTCCTGCGGGCGCGAGGGCCACCGGGCGCGCCGGTCGACGGCCGCAGCGGCCACCAGGGCCGCGACGGCCGCGCAGACCCAGACCGGGCGCCAGACGTGGGGGGCGGCCAGCACCGCGGCGCCCGTGACCGCGACCCCGGCGCCCGTGCCCGCGTTGACGACGGCCTGCGCTCGAGCGGCCAGTGGCGCGCGGACCGTGGCGCCGACCGCGACGACGAGCGCCGGAGACGCGGCGCCGGCGGCGCTGCCCGCCACGAGCAGGCCGAGCGCCAGGGTCGTGGGCGTGGTCGACAGCGCCACCAGCGCGGCGCCGGAGGCCGCCAGCCCGGCGGCGAGCCACAGCACCGGCCTGGCCCCGCGCCAGGCGATCAGCCGCTGCGCCCCGAGCGCGGCGACGCAGTAGGCCGCGAAGCTGCCCGACGCGATGGCCCCCGACGCCCGGGTCGAGAGCGAGAACTCCTCGGCCAGCTGCGGCAGCTGCAGCCCGTACCCGTAGCGGACCATCCCGTACGCCACCGCGACGAGCCCCGCGCCGGAGACCACCACGCCCGCTCCCGGAGCCCTCGACTGGAACGATCGTTTCACCATAGTGGTCGTTATAGTAGGGCCGTGGTCGGATCCGGCGCGAGGGCGCCCGCGCGTGAGCGCCTGCTCGACGCCGCCGAGGAGCTCTTCTACGAGCACGGCATCGCGGCCACCGGTGTCGACGCCGTCCTGCGCCGGGCCCAGGTGGCACCAGCGACCCTGTACGCGCACTTCGCCGGCAAGGACCACCTGGTCGCCGCGTACCTGCAGCGGCGCCACGAGCGGTGGCGCGCGACCTGGGACGAGGTCCTGCATCGCTGCGGCGACGACCCCGACGCGCGCGCCCTGTCGGTCTTCGACGCCGTCGAGGAGTTCCACCGGCGGCAGGGGAGGACGGCGCGCGGGTGCGCGTTCCTGGCCGCCGCCGTGGAGGTCACGGACGCGCAGCACCCCGCCCGCGAGTGGCTGGCCGCGGACACCCGGCTGCTCGACGACCGGCTGCGAGCCCTCGCGGCGGACGCGGGGGCCGCCGACCCGGGCGCCCTCGCCGCCGAGCTGCTCCTGCTCTACGACGGCGCTCTGGCCGCCGGCGCGCGCCGGGCCATCACCACCGGCGACGAGCCGACCGCGCCGCCGACCCGCGCCCTGGCCACCGCGGCGATCGCCCGGCACCGTGCGGCAGGCCGGGGCCGGTGACCACCTCGTCGCTGCGCCCGGCCACGCCCGAGGACCGCCCGGTCCTCGAGCGCCTGTGGCAGCTGTTCGCCCACGACGTCTCCGAGCGCAGCGGCATGCTCCCCGGGCCCGACGGCGCGTTCCCCACCGAGCGGCTCGTGGCGGCCTTCGAGGACGCCGACCGCCAGCCCCACCTGGTGGTCCTGGACGGGCACCCGGTCGGGTTCGCGGTGGTCCGGGGCCTGGATGCGCCGGCCCGAGTGGTGAACGCGTTCTTCGTCGTGCGGTCCGTGCGCAGGCGGGGGATCGGGCGGGAGGCCGCGCGCGCCGTCCTGGCCCTGCGTCCGGGAGCGTGGGAGATCCCGTTCCAGGACGACAACACCCCGGCGGTCGCGTTCTGGCGCCGCGTCGCGCAGGACGCCGTCGGGGACGCCTGGACCGAGGAGCGCCGCCCCGTGCCCGGACGGCCCGAGGCGGTGCCCGACGTGTGGATCAGCTTCGACACGGCCCCGGTCGGGGGCCGGTCGAGCGCCGTCAGTTGAGGTAGCCCTCGACGACCTCGGTCGGGCGGGCCTCGGCCTGCTCCGGGTCCTGTCCGTTGGCCCGCATCGCCTGGCGCCGGCGCAGCAGGTCCCAGGTCTGGTCCAGGCGCTCCTCCAGCTCGCTCAGGCGCTGGCGCTCGGCCGGCTCCAGGCCGCTGCCGTCGCTGTGGCGCTCGCGCAGGGCGTGCTCCTCGGCCACGAGGTCGTCGACGCGCTGGTGGAGGTCCTGGTCGTCCATGGGAGCCATGCTGCGCCGTCCGCGGTCGCCGCGCGACCTCAGGACGGGCGGCCCAGCGGGGTGTCGTCCAGGTGCTCGCGCAGCTCCAGGAGGGAGTCGAAGACGCGGACCGCGCCGACGCCGGTGAGCTCCTCGGTGGAGAAGCCGCCCGTGCGCAGGGCGAGGGTGGGGACGTCGAGCTTGCCGGCCGCGATGACGTCGTAGACGGAGTCGCCGACCATGACGCCGCTCGCGCCGTCGACCTTGGCGAGCGCGGTCCGGACGATGTCGGGCTCGGGCTTGCTCTTCTCCGCGTCGTCGGAGGTGGTCCAGGCGTCGGCCAGGCCCTTGCCGTCGATGAGGTCGAGGAAGGCGTCCACGATCTCGGTGCTGCCGGAGCTGGCGAGCACGAGCTTGAAGCCGCGGTCCTTGACGTCCGCGAGCAGCTCGTGGGCTCCCTCGAAGGGGGCGACCTCCCCGATCAGCCGGTCGAACTCCTCTGCCCAGGCAGCGCGCAGCTCGTCACCGTGCTCGGCCTCGACGTCCTTCCCGCCGACCTCGGGCACGAACGTGTCGCCGCCCATGCCGATGCCGCGGTGGATGCGCCACAGCGGCTTCGTGATCCCGTAGCGGCGGAAGGCGCGGTGCCAGGCCAGCGCGTGCTGGTAGTTGGAGTCGACCAGGGTGCCGTCGACGTCGAAGATCGCGGTGTCTGCCATGGCGATCACCTACCCGTCGGCGCACCCGCGCATGTGCCGCCCCGGGGGCGGGTACTCCCCGGCCATGACCGAGTCGACCTCAGGAGCAGCCCGCGGCGTCGCCCGGGCCCTCAACCAGCTCACCGAGCAGACGAGCAGCCTCGTCCGCCAGGAGGTCGCCTCCGCCCAGGGCGAGCTCGTCGACAAGCTCAAGGCGAACCTGCCGGCGGTGGGCGCCTTCGCGGTCTCGGGCGTGGCCGGCGTCCTGGCTCTGGCCAGCAGCTTCCGCTGGGTCGTGGCCGTGCTGGAGAGGAGGCTGCCCCCGGCGAGCGCGGCCTTCGTGGCGCTGCTCGGCTACGGCGCCGCGTCGGCGGGCGCAGCCGTGGTCGGGGCGGGGTGGCTGAAGGCGGCGCCGGTCCCGGTGCCGAGCGACACGGCCCGCGACGTCAGCGCGGTCGTGGCGGACGCCGCGAGCGGCGGCACGGCCGGAGCCTGATCAGCCCCTGTCGTGATCATGGGATCCCGCCACCCCATCAGGTGGCGGGATCCCATGATCACGTGGGGTGAGGGCTACTCCGAGGCGGTGGAGGTGTCGCCGGGGCTCTGCTCGCTGCTCGGCGGGCCGACCCAGACGGTCTTGGTGTTCATGAACGCGTGCATGCCCATGTCGGTCAGCTCGCGGCCGTACCCGCTCTGCTTGACGCCGCCGAAGGGCAGCTCGGGGTAGCTGGTGGTCATCCCGTTGATGAAGACCATCCCGGACTGCACGTCGCGGATGAAGAGCGCCCGCTCGTCCTCGTCCTCGCTCCACAGGTTGGACCCGAGGCCGTAGGGGTGGCTGTTGGCGATCTCGATCGCCTCCTCCAGGCCCGAGACGGTGAACAGGGCCGCGACGGGGGCGAACACCTCCTCGTCGTACACGCGCATCTCGGGCGTGATGCCGGTGAGCAGGGTCGGCGGGTAGAACCAGCCCGGCCCGTCGGGGCGCTGCCCGCCGACGACCACGGTCGCGCCCTTGTCGACGGCGTCCTTGACGTACTCCTCCACGTCCTCGCGCCCGGACTCCGTCGCCAGCGGCCCGACCTTGGTCGCGGGGTCCGTCGGGTCGCCCACGGGCAGGGCGGCGAGCTTCTCGGCGAACAGCCGGGTGAACTCCTCCGCGACGTCGGCGTGGACGAAGAACCGCTTGGCAGCGATGCAGCTCTGCCCGTTGTTCTGGCAGCGCGCGGTGACGGCGACCTCGGCCGCGGTGTCCAGGTCCGCCGACGGCATGACGACGAACGGGTCGCTGCCGCCGAGCTCGAGCACCGTGGGCTTGAGCGCGTCGCCGGCGATGGAGGCCACCGACTGCCCGGCCGGGGCGCTGCCGGTCAGGGTGGCGGCCACGACGCGGTCGTCGCGCAGCACCCGCTCGATCGTCGCCGACCCGATGAGCAGGGTCTGGAAGACGTCGCCCGGGAAGCCGGCCTTGCGGAACAGCTCCTCCATGTACAGCGCGGTCTGCGGCACGTTGCTCGCGTGCTTGAGCAGGCCCACGTTGCCGGCCATCAGCGCCGGGGCGGCGAAGCGCATGGCCTGCCACAGCGGGAAGTTCCACGGCATGATCGCCAGGACGACGCCGAGCGGCTGGTACGTGACGTAGGCGTCCTGCGCGCTGACGGCGGCCGCGTCGGCCTTCGTCGGCGCGAGGAAGTCCGCGCCGTGGTCGGCGTAGTAGCGCAGGCACGCGGCGCACTTGGCGATCTCGGCCCTGGACGCCGCGAGGGTCTTGCCCATCTCGGTCGTCATCAGGGCGGCGACGTCGTCGGTGTCGGCGTCCAGGACGTCAGCGGCCGCGCGCAGCCAGCCCGCTCGCTCCTCGACGGTGGTCAGGCGGTAGCTCGCGAACGCCGCGGAGGCCGCCGCGATCTTCTGCTCCAGCACCTCCTCGGTGAGGGCGTCGAACTCCTCCAGCGTCTCCCCGGTGACCGGGTTGATCGTCGCGATGGCCATGGTCAGACCGCCTCGGTCAGCTCGGTGACGGTGGCGTCGTCCAGGGTCAGGCCCGCGGCGCCGAGGTTCTCCTCCAGGTGCCCGACCGACCCGGTGCCGGGGATCGGCAGGGTGACCGGGGAGGACTGCAGCAGCCACGCGAGGGCCACCTGGCTGGCGGTGGCGCCCAGGCGCTTCGCGGCGGTGTCCACGGGGCCGCCCGGCTCGGCGAGCTTGCCGGCCGCGATCGGGAACCACGGGATGAACCCGATGCCGTTCTCCTCGCAGTGGGCCAGGACGCCGGCCGCGCTGCGGTTCGCGAGGTTGTACAGGTTCTGCACGGTGGCGACCCGGAAGACCTCCGACGCCGCCTGGACCTCCTCGACGGAGACCTCCGACAGGCCCAGGTCGACGACCTTGCCCTCGTCCTGCAGCTCCTTGAGGACGCCGAACTGCTCGGCGCGGTCGACCTCGGGGTCGATCCGGTGCAGCTGGAACAGGTCGATCTGGTCGACCTTCAGGCGGCGCAGGCTCAGCTCGCACTGCTGGCGCAAGTACTCCGGGCGCCCGACCGGCGTCCACACGTCCGGGCCCTGGCGGGTCAGCCCGGCCTTGGTGGCGACGACGACGTTCGCGGCGTAGGGGTGCAGCGCCTCGGCGATGATCTCCTCGCTGACGTTCGGCCCGTAGGAGTCGGCGGTGTCGATGAAGTTCACGCCCAGCTCCACGGCGCGGCGCACCACCGAGCGCGCGACCTCGCGGTCGGCCGGCTCGCCCCAGATGCCGGGGCCGGTGATCCGCATGGCGCCGAAGCCCAGCCGGTTGACCGTCTTGCCGCCGGGGAGGGTGAACGTGCCGCTCGCCGCGGCGTCCGGGGTGGTCGTGCTCGTCGTGCTGGTCATGCGGGGCTCCTGCCTGACGTGCTCGGGTGCTTCTGGTCCGTCCAGCCCTTGCCCGGCCGCCCCTCGGCGAAACGCCGGGTGGCTACTGTTCCGCGGTGCCCCTCTTCGACCTCGACGCCGAGGCCCTGACCCGCTACCGCCCCGAGGTCGCCGAGCCGGCCGGCTTCGACGACTTCTGGGCCGAGACGCTCGCGCAGGCCCGCCAGCACGACCTCGCCGTGCGCGCGGAGCCGGTGGACGCCGCCCTCGTGCTCGTCGACGTCCTCGACGTCACCTTCGCCGGCTGGGGCGGGCACCCGGTCAGGGCCTGGCTGACCCTGCCGGCCGGCGCCGACGCGCCGCTGCCCGCGGTGGTGGAGTACCTCGGCTACGGCGGAGGGCGCGGGCTGCCGCACGAGCGGCTGGCCTGGGCCGCGGCCGGCTTCGCGCACCTGCTGATGGACACGCGCGGCCAGGGCAGCGTCTGGGGCACCGGCGGCTCCACGCCGGACCCGGTCGGCTCCGGCCCCGCGGCCCCGGGCTTCATGACCAGAGGGGCGCTCGACCCGCGCGAGCACTACTACCGGCGGCTGTTCACCGACGCCGTCCGCGCGGTGGAGGCGGCGCGCGCGCTGCCGCAGGTGGACGCCGGCCGGGTGGCGGTCACCGGGACCAGCCAGGGCGGCGGCATGGCGCTCGCCGTCGCCGGCCTCGTGCCCGACCTGCTGGCCGTGCTGCCCGACGTGCCGTTCCTCAGCCACATCCGGCGCGGGGTGGAGATGTCCCCGAACGACCCGTACGGGGAGGTGCGGCGCTACCTCGCGGTGCACCGCGACCACGTCGAGCCGGTGTTCGCGACCCTGGCCCACTTCGACGGCGTGAGCTTCGCCCGCCGCGCCAGCGCCCCGACGCTGTTCTCCGTCGCGCTGATGGACCCCACCTGCCCGCCGTCGACGGTCTACGCGTCCTACAACGCCTACGGCGAGCGCGCCGGCGGCGTCGCGAAGGAGATCGCCGTGTACCCGTTCAACGAGCACGAGGGCGGCCAGGCCGTGCAGCTGGACCGCCAGCTGCGCTGGCTGCGCGCGCGCCTCTGACGCACCAGGGCCTCCGCCCGGGACGCAGCAGGGGCCGCCGGCACCGCCGACGGCCCCTGCTCCAGCTCAGTCCGCAGACGTCACTGGCAGGCCTCGCAGTCCTCCCCGTTCTCGATGGAGCAGGCGGTGGCGCCGGTCAGCCAGTCGTCCTCCTCGATCGCGGGGGCGGGCACGGGGGCGGTGGTGGTCTCGCTCATGGCCCCAGGCTATGCGCCCTCCCCGACAGTCGTGGCAGCCTGGCCGCATGTCGGACCCCGTCGTCGTGATCGCCACCGTCCACCCCGCCCCCGGACGCCGCGCGGAGGTGCTCGAGGTCATCGCGGGCAACGTCCCGACGGTGCACTCCGAGGACGGCTGCGAGACCTACGCCGTCCACACCGCCGAGGACCCCGAGCGCGTCGTCTTCGTCGAGCGCTGGTCGAGCGCGGACGCCCTGGCCGCCCACGCGGCCTCGCCCCACATGGCCGCCACGAACGAGCGCCTGGCGCCGATGCTGGCCGCCCCGACCGAGGTCTTCACCGCCGTCGCGGTGCCGCTGGGGGACCCCGGCAAGGGCGCCTTCTGAGCGAGGAGCGGCCCGCGGAGGAGGACTGGCAGGAGCGCCGCCGCGAGGCCGTCGCCGAGCAGGCCGCCCGGCTGGCGCGCAGCCAGGCGGAGGAGACCGCGCGGGCGAGGGTGCTCGTGGCCGAGTTCGTCGCGCGGGCCCGGGCGAGCGGCCTGGCGACCGAGGAGCTGCGCGCCCGCACCCGCGGCAGCGGCACCAGCTACGCCACCGGCCTGCGCGGCTGGGCGCTGCGCCGCGACCGCTCCGCCGCCGTGGCCGAGGACGGCGCCTTCTACCTGCTGACCCTGCCGGGCCTCGGCCTGCTGGAGGCGGTGGCCGCCCGGGCCCGCGGCGTCCACCTGGACCCGGCTGACCCGCCGCTGGTGATGGGTCGCGGCGGCCGCGACGGGGAGTCGGTGCCTCTGTCCGACCTCCTCGCCGCCCGCCTCCAGGGCCCCGCCGACTGAGCAGGTGCCCCCCGTGGCCGCGGCTAGGGTCGCTCGCGTGACCGAGGCCAGCCCTGCACCCCGCCGCACGCGCGTCCCGCGCGCCACCACCGTCGTGGCGACCACGAGGGTCAGCCCGCACCTGGTGCGCGTCGTCCTCGGCGGCCCGGCGCTGGAGGGCTTCGACCCGGGCGCGCACGCGGACTCCTACGTCAAGCTCGTCCTGCCCGCCCCCGGCGGTGAGGAGGGCGCGACGGTGCTGCGCACCTACACCGTGCGGGCCTTCGACGCCGAGGCCCGCGAGCTGGTCCTGGACGTCGTGGTCCACGGCGACGAGGGCGTCGCCGGCCCCTGGGCGGCGTCGGCGCGGCCCGGTGACGCGGTCGACGTCCTCGGCCCCGGCGGCGACTACGCCCCGGACCCGGCCGCGGCCTGGCACCTCCTGGTCGGCGATGACAGCGCCCTGCCGGCCGTCGCGGTGGCGCTGGAGCGCCTGCCGGCCGGCGTCCGCGCGCTGGTCTTCCTGGAGGTCGAGAGCCCGGACGAGCAGCAGCCGCTGCCGACGGACGCCGACGCCACGGTCGTCTGGGTGCACCGCAGCGAGCGCGGCGACGGCGTCCCCGGCCAGGCGCTGGTCGACGCGGTCACGGGGGCGGCGCTGCCGGGCGGCGACGTCCACGCCTTCGTCCACGGCGAGGCCGGCGCCGTGCGCCAGGTGCGCCGCCACCTGCGCAGCGCGCTGGGCGTGCCGCCGGAGCGGCTGTCGGCGTCGGGCTACTGGCGCCTGGGCCGCACCGACGAGGGCTGGCGCGCGGACAAGCCGGAGTGGAAGCGCTCGGTGGAGGACGACGAGCGGGCGCTGAGCACGGGCCGGACGGCGCCGGGGCGCTAGGCGGGCTGGGCCGACAGGTCGGCCGCCAGGTCGGCCTCCAGGTCGGCGAGGATCCGCAGCTCGCGCTCCTGGCCGGTGACCACGGCCTCGGCCAGCCACGTCATCTGCGGCTCGTCGCTCATCGCCAGGAACGCCTCGGCCATCTCCACCGCGCCCTCGTGGTGGGGCGTCATGAGCTGCACGAACAGCAGGTCGGCCGCGGTGCCGGTGGCCCGGCCGAGCTCGGCCAGCTGGGTGTCGCTGGCCATCCCCATCGCCTCGCGCGCCTGCTCCGGCGTCATCGCCGCGGCGTCGCCCATGCCCTCGTGGCCGGAGGAGTGCCCGCCCATCGCCGCGCCGTCCATCCACGCCATCGGGGCCTGCGTGCTCGTGGCCGGCACGCCCTGCTCGTGCAGCCAGCCGACCATCACGCCCTGCTGCTCGGCCTGGCTGGTGATGACCTCCTCGGCGAAGGCGGCCACGCGCGGGTCGCTGCCCTGCTCGCGCACGAGCATCGCCATCGTCACCGCCTGGCCGTGGTGGCCGTACATGTCGCGGGCGAAGCCGACCGCGGGGGAGTCCTCGGCAGCGCCGCGGGAGCCCTGGGCCCAGACCAGGGCGAGCCCGCCCAGGGCCAGCACCAGCGCGGCCGCGAGGACCACCGACACCAGGCGCCACCGGGCGCTGCGGCCGGGCGCGGGGGAGGCGGGGGCCTCGGCGTCGGCAGGGCTGGCGGCCTGGTCCGTGCTCACGCACCGAGCGTGCCACGCCGGGCCGACGACCGGCTCAAGGCGGCGCCCCGATGTGTCGATCCCCACCATCGTGGAGACCGCTGGACGCGCACGCCGCAGCGCCTCGTCGCCGGCACGATCGACGACCGACGCGCTGACCCCCGACCCTGCCCCCCGCCGGGCCCTGCGGCTGCCGCAGGTGCCCGTCGCGGTGCTCGTCCCCGCCTGCACCCTGGCGCTGGCCGCGCTGGCCGTGGCGGCGTGCGTCACGACGTCCTCGCTGTGGCCCGCGGTGCTGCTGCCGCTGGTGGGCGTGGCCCTGGGCGGTGCGGCCCTGCCGCGCGCCGGCGCGCTGGCCTCCGCGGTCGCGCTGGCCGCCGGGGTCGTGGCCGCCGTCGCCCTCCTCGGCCCGGACGCCGGCCCGCTGGCGGTGACCGCGCTCCTGGCCTCCGCGACCGTGGGCGCCGCCACCGCCGTGGCCTGGTCCGCCCAGCGGCGCGAGGCCGACGCCGCGCTGGTGGCCAGCCGCCAGGTCGCGCAGGCGGTCAGCGTGATCGACGAGGCCACGGGCTGCGTCAACCCGCACGGCCTGGACCTCATCGCCCGCCACGTGCTCGGCCTGGTGCGCCGCCACAGCTGGGCCATGCACGCCTCGATGGTCCGCGTGGGCGACCTGGACGTCGTGGAGGACCTCGGCGGCTCCGAGGCCGTCGACCGCGTCACCGGGCTGCTCGCGGACGCCCTGCGCGCCAGCACCCGCGGCGCGGACGTCGTCTGCCGCTGGGCGCCCGACGTGTTCCTCGTCGTCGGCCCCGGCACCGGCATGCCGCCGGTCGAGCTGGAGCGGCGCCTGCGCGCGCGCGTCCTGGGCGAGAGCGGGCTGCCCGCCGCGCGCTGGGCCTGCCCGGTGACCGTCGGGTCCTCCCTGCTGGAGCCGTGGGACACCGGCGGCCTGGACGTGCTGCTCTCCCGCGCTGAAGAGGACCTGGGCCTGCGCCGCGCGCTGCGCGAGCCGAGCACCGCCGCCCCCGAGCGCGCCGGGAGCCGGAGCCCGCTCACCCCCTAGGGTCGCGCCGGTGAGCACCCGCGCACCCGGCACGACCGCGTTCGACCCCCTGCTCGACCCCCTGCTCGGCCCCCTGCTCGACCTGGGCCGCGCCTGCCACCCGCTGCCCACCGCCGCGGTCACCGCCTTCGCCGCGGCCCTCACGGCCGCGGCGGGTGGGAGCCGCGGCGCCGCAGCGCGGGTGGCGGCCGCCGTGGGCGCCGGCCAGCTCGCCATCGGCTGGGCCAACGACGCCATCGACGCCGACCGCGACGCCGCCGGCGGCCGCACCGACAAGCCGGTCGCCGCCGGGCGCCTGCCGCGCGGCGGGGTGGCGGCCGCCGCGGTGGCCGCCACCGCTGCGGCCGTCCCGCTGTCCCTCGCCCTGGGGCGGGTGCCGGGGCGCCTGCACCTGGCCGGGCTGGCCGCCGGCCTCGCCTACGACGCGGGCCTGAAGGCCACCTCCGCCAGCCCGCTGCCCTACCTGGCCTTCTTCGGGTCGCTGCCGGCCGTCGCCGCCGGGGCCGCCGGGCGCCGTCCGTCGCTGCTGCTGTGCGCGGTGGGCGGTGCGCTCGGGCTGGGCGCGCACCTGGCCAACACGGTCCCGGACGCCGAGGCCGACGCCGCGACCGGCGTCCGCGGCCTGCCCCAGCGCCTGGGGCCCGCGGCCAGCCGCGCCGGGGCCGCCCTCCTCGTGGTCGCCGCAGACGCCCTCCTGCTCGGCGGCGCCGCCCGCGCGCTCCCCGCACCGGCGCGCGCGCTGCTCGTCGCCGGCGCCGCGACCGGGCTGGGCGCGGCGGCCAGCCGGGGTCCGGGCGGGTTCCGCGCCGTGATCGGCGCCGCGGCGCTGACGGTCGCGGGCGTGGTCGCCTCGGGCCCGGCGCTGGCCGGGCCGGCGTCGATACCCTGAGCCCCATGACCACCGCTCTGCCCACTCCCGCCGGCGCGCCCTCCGGCGGCGGCGACGACGCCCCGCCGCACCGCTACGACGCCGAGCTGGCGGCGTCGATCGAGGCGCGCTGGCAGGACCGGTGGGAGGCCGAGGGCACCTTCTGGGCGCCGAACCCGTCGGGCCCGTGGGCGGACCCGGACGCCGTGGCCGGCCGCGAGAAGCTCTTCGTGATGGACATGTTCCCCTACCCCTCGGGGGCGGGGCTGCACGTCGGGCACCCCCTGGGCTACATCGCCACCGACGTCTACGGGCGCTACCAGCGCATGCGCGGGCGCAACGTGCTGCACACCCTGGGCTACGACGCCTTCGGCCTGCCGGCGGAGCAGTTCGCCGTCCAGACCGGCCAGCACCCGCGGGTGACCACCGAGGCGAACATGGCCGCGATGCGCCTGCAGCTGCGCCGCCTGGGCCTGGCCCACGACGACCGCCGCGCGGTCGCCACCATCGACCCGGACTTCTACCGCTGGACGCAGTGGATCTTCCGCGAGGTCTTCGAGTCCTGGTACGACCCGCAGGCGCAGCGCCCGGACGGCGGCCTCGGCCGCGCCCGCCCCATCACCGAGCTGGTCGCCGCCTACGACAGCGGCGAGCGCGCCCTGGACGACGGCCGTGCCTGGGCCGACCTGGACGCTGTGGAGCGCCGCCGCGTCGTCGACGCCCAGCGCCTGGCCTACGTCTCCGAGGCCCCGGTGAACTGGTGCCCCGGCCTGGGCACGGTGCTGGCCAACGAGGAGGTCACCTCCGACGGGCGCAGCGAGCGCGGCAACTTCCCCGTCTTCAAGCGCTCCCTGCGCCAGTGGATGATGCGGATCACCGCCTACGCCGACCGCC
>Ga0210040_10004592_pt1 | contig 17960 bp, 17 predicted proteins | sample CryGeyCG12114_NA_FD_185462 | JGI IMG/M metagenome (GOLD analysis project Ga0210040, IMG submission 185462) | Groundwater microbial communities from aquifer - Crystal Geyser CG19_WC_8/21/14_NA (SPAdes) (version 2) | ecosystem: Environmental > Aquatic > Deep subsurface > Groundwater | place: USA... | reverse complement strand
ATTACAAAATTTTTATTATTTAAATTGCAATCAAAGTTCGTGATCAAAACTTTTTTGATAGATTTTGACATTTGGGGTGGCGAGAATTTGGGTAATTTTTAATAGGTTTATTTATCAATTTTTAACAAAAAATAAAAAAAAGCTTCATATTTCGTTTTTATTTTTTAAATTCAGAACTATCTTTCAAAGTCTGGATGTGTGGAGGTAGGTGATCAAAAGCTAAAAAATTATCAAGTGAGATACATCCTATAAGTATATTGTGGTTTGCATGATATGTTTACATAATATGTAGGAACACTTGAAATCGCTCCATGTTCACATGTGGGTCACATATTTCGTAAACGATCCCCATACAAATGGAGATCAGGTGTAAATGTGGTGAAAAGGAATTCCATTCGTTTAGCTGAAGTTTGGATGGATGAATACAAAGAATACTATTACAAACGGATTGGTCATTCTTTAGTAAGGAGGCAATAGCGGGACCAAATAACATTATTCTGAGCAAAAAGTATGCATTATCATAATCTGATATTGTTTGGTGCATTTAGGGAGACTACGGAGATATATCTTCAAGAAAGGCATTAAGGGAAAATTTGGGTTGCAAATCTTTCAAATGGTACATTGAAAATGTATATCCAGAACTTTTCGTACCTGGAGATGCTAAGGCGTCTGGTCAAGTAAGTCATCAATGCTTTTTTCCCAACTTTTGCTAAAAAAAATTGTGCCAGAAACCTAATCAAAATTTTTACTATGCTCAGATTTCAAATCTAGGCCCGTATGGTAAAGTGTGCTTGGATTCCATAGCAAAGACTATGAATGATAAAATTCAGCTGTACCCATGTCATGGCCAAGGTGGCAATCAGGTATATAAAATTATGACTGCATTTTAAAACACTTTTTTTCGGGGTGAAAACTTTTGTATGTGTAGTTTTGGATGCTGAGCAAAACTGGAGAAATACGTAGAGATGAAATTTGCGTGGATTTTGCTGGAGCCAATGTACTGTGTTATCCATGTCATGGCTCACGTGGGAATCAATTTTGGCAATTTGAGCCTGATGTAATTTTTTGCAATTTTTCAGGTTTTGTATTCATAGCAAGTAAATACTAATGGTTTATTTATTGTGTTTTTTAGACGGGAATGGTGAAACACTCTTCTGGAAAATGTCTGACAGCTCAAAGTAAAGACAAAGTTTCTATGGAGCATTGTGACAGCAATAATAAATCCCAGAAATGGGAATTTGAAAATTACAAGGAAGATTAAAGTCATGGGTTAATATTTTCTACATTTATACTCAATTCTTTTTTTGGACAACTCAGGCAATCAAAACGTGGTGGTGTAAGCAAAGTATTAATGTAAAAATAAATGCATGTAAATGCAGATTGATTGATTTATTGTGATTTATTGTCAGTACCTCATTTGCGACTACAACATACTAACTAGTAGTTAGTAACTACAACTACTACATAATCTACTTTTCATTTACTTTAGCATGGAAGACAGCATTGGTCACCTTTTCGTTATCACAACACATGAATGCAAAGTAATGTTACTCGAATATGTATGTATTTTGATGGCCATTTCTATAGATTAATGACGCTATAGATAGTTTAGATTTTTCGTTTCAAATATCAATAAAAAGCCTGAAAAAGTAATTGACTAACTAACTACATATTACTGACTACAGTATAAACCTACCGCATTGGCATTTTCATGGAATGTTTTTGTCATTGTAATTAGATTTTTTTTCATCCATTTTAAAACTATTGTGGAATCAAACTGGAACTTCGGCTCACAGGGGGCCTCAAGATGGCATCCAGACTTTGAATGATTTGTAATTCATGGGGTGCTTTTCTTGGATGTTTTAAGAACTTTCTTGTTGCAATATCATCCTCTCGAGTTCTTTTTAAAACGACTTCCATTGTTGCACAAACTGTTTCCATTACATTGGGAAGATTCTCAGGAGAGTTGCCCAATTTTGCATACCAAGAAAGAAAAAGCCCAGCAAAGAGGTCACCAGTGCCTGTGAAAATTCCTTCAAATCGGGGGCTGACAATGTTCCAGACTTTCCTCTCATTTTCTAAAAACACAAATATTTTTAACCGCATTTTTGTAAGGTTATGGTTATACGTGTTGAACATATCAACAACTTTATTTACTGTTTTTGTAAGATGTGTATGTGATTAGATCTGGTCCAGCGGAATCCAAGCTTGTGAGAACAACGATAGGAATGCCCTTGTCATGCAGTACATTCATGGCTTTCAGTGCATCTTGCTCATTGGCTATTTTCATTCCACTCAATAACCTATCATATACACATAATCAATAATAATGTCTTTATCTTATGGCAAGGGAAAAAAATTGATCCAGTTGTTACTCAAGTTCGAATGTATTTGGAGTCGTAATATGAGCCAAAGGAAGAATATCATTTACATAAATGGGAATAAGAGATTCCGGAACGTAAAAATGTCCATTGTCACCCAAAACGGGGTCACAAACTGTACAAAAAAATTATTCAATTGTTTTTTTTGTGTGTCAATAAAACTGACATGCAGTTAGCTATCCTTACGATAGACAGCATCAGGATTTTTCTCTTTCACACTCAAAACGACATCCCTAATTTTCCGCAGAAAAGATTCAGAGCCAACATATCCAGTAATCATATGAGTGTAATTGCATAGATAATTGTCGTTTAGGCCGGTATACAGTTCATCTGCATTTAAAATTCGTATTTTGTAGCTCCTCCGAGTTTATTTTGCTTTTTTATTCAACATTGGTGTTGGTTTGTTAGTTGATGTGGTCATACCCAAATCATTGTCTGTAAGGACTTGTCCTCGCCAATTACCATACCCAGTATGATTGGAAAACTGTACAGAATTTATGTAATCCACTTCTATGCCCAAAGCCTAAATATTTGAAACAAAATGTTCCAAGATAAATTAAATATCCAATCCACTATAATGCACTAGTGAATAATACACCGCATGCAAAACACATGTTCAATATTTGCATTAATTGGTTTGCATGTAGTACACTCGTGAAACATGCATGGAAATTTAATGGCAAAAAGTTTGCACGTTACTGACCTGCATTGGGAATACGACGCATTTGTTACCAACATATCCAGACACTACATGACTTTCGATGGATAAGACCCGGCGAGTTATTGGATATTCAGAATTGGAACTCATAATGCTGTTAGCTGCTAAAAAGTTAGGAATTAAATTGTATTGAACAGTCCACACTACAGTCGATTGATGAGCTCAAGCTGCGTTCAAATAAAAAATGAACACGAGAAGTCTTGGTTCTGGATAGAAAAGAGAACTAAAAAAGTTAATCCAATAGTCCAAGGCCCATGTTTATGTGTGCTGTGTATGCAAGTTGATACATTATTGTTCTGTATCGAGTTCCATTGTGATATGATATGTGTGCACAGTGAGACTGAAACTTAAATTAATGATAAGTGAGCGACACACACTCAATATGCTAGTACTTATGTTTCAAGTTTTTGTGTAAATAACTAACTATATGTTTGGGACACAGACAAGAATGTACAAAAAAGATTGGGAAGTTTCCAACTTTTCATGCTCATGTGAGGTGCAGTAAAACCTAAAGACGAACCCTTGGATCAATAAATTGGTGAATGTGTTATACCATGAGAGCTGCATAAACATAGGCGCAGCGCGAACCGCGTTTGGTTTTGTGTCAAATAAGCGGAATAGCAGTACTGTGTTATGTAGGAAATTGTTCGGAGTAACTTCTGTAATCCTTTGAAAGTCCTTACAAAGACGTTTTTTAACACTCGAACCCCTTAAACAATGAAAGAAAATATAAATTGAATAGTGTGTTTATCAGCCAACGCGCATTGTAAGCATGACATTTTTTCTCGTTGCAAATCTCTTATAAGATATACACTGCAGAGAAATAAACAGTGCACAAGCAAAATGTTCCATTCATTTTTATTGAATCTTAACGGAAAGCAACTTATTATCGTGAGCAATTAAATGTAGTAGTATTCGCCTCGCAGTATTTCGTATTTTAACTAGTGCAAATATCTGGGGAAAGATTTTGCGCCCGTCTTATACATATTAGTAAAAGCTTGTAGATTCTAGAAAACATTCATAAATTGCTTTTGTACTTTTATTGGAAAAAAACCCATCTTCTTGTAAAGCAAATGAAATCACTACCGATATTCCTTGCTGGTTGTGGGTTCACTATTTTCACATTGGGATTGCTTCACTTGTACCAAATCGGCATTGGAACTAACAGACCTAGTCATTTTGCTTACTTTATGGGACAACATGAAGGTGTTTAATAAACTAAAACTAACTGGCTTTATTACATGAACGTTGGTTTGTTGTATGGGATTTAACACATTGTTTATATTTGATGCCAGGGTACATATCACTTGATGAATACGTCCGTGGACCACTGGATCAAAATGATTCGAGAGTTATTCAATACATTCAGGAAAATGGATTCATTCATCCGCCTTCCTTCAGACCTTACAATTTATCTAATCCAAATATTGACCCATCAATGGGCCAGTCCAAAATGGTTCTGCATGCCTTAAAAAACTTAGTTAGTATTTCGTAAACAAATTGTTAAACCTTGCCATTGTTTGGACAGATATATGAAAAGTTGAGTATGTTTTTTTTCTTTTGATCAGAAAAACGGATTTTTTGTGGAATGCGGGGCATTAGATGGTGAAACCAGGTCTAATACACTTTCCCTTGAAAAGAAATACAATTGGCAGGGAATTTTGATTGAGGCAGATCCGAAAAATTTTAAGCTACTGGTTCAAAAAAATAGGAAAGCATGGTCCATGAATGTTTGCTTGGCTACTAAACGCTACCCGCATCAAGTAATTAATATAGTTTACAGATTTAGAAAAAGTACGATTGAGTGATGGACAGGATATATTTTGTTATTTTGTATGCATGGTATCCCTTTTTCAGGTGTTGTTTAAACAGCAATTTAACCTTGGGAAGATTTCAAGTAGACAACTTTCACTTCACATGAAGGGAAATAAAGTTCTCCCTTACGGATTTGCGCGAGTCCAATGTTTCCCATTGTTTTCGATACTGGCTGCTATGAATAAAAGCTCAATTGACTATTTCAGTTTGGATGTGGAAGGAAGTGAGTTGGATGTGTTGAGGACAATCCCGTTTGATGCAATCTTTATCAAAGTAAAATTATCACTACGCAAAATGAGACAATATATTTTTATGGTTTAGTTGTAAAATATTCCTTTATTATGCAGGTACTGTCAATTGAATACGTTCATGATAAAGGCGGTAGAGAAACCGTGAAAAAATTTATGCAAGGAAAAGGATACCATGTTTTTGGCGAAGTAAAAGACCCTCGTAATTGGGCAAATGATCTCATTTTTCTCAACAATAGACTGAAGTACTAAAAATGCAACGCACTGATCTGATTTATGCAATGTAAGTAAATAACTTACAAATACTATATCTTCGCCTTCAGATTGTGCAATTGAGCATTTTGATGCGTAAACTAACTATTATTAACTAAACTAACTAACTATAAGTGCTTATTTTATCTCTTTCTGTCAGTATTAATATTATAAAATGATTAAAAAGAAACCCGTTTGTAACCGTTTGTGTGCCACACTATTCAGATTTACACAGTATGTGTTGCACTCTACTCTAAAGTGTATATTTATTTTAATTTTAAATTGTTAACCAACTCCGCTGAATAAAAATAAAATGAACAAGGAAAGAACTGAGACATTGAAAATTTCTGATTAAATAGTGACGAGATGAATGATAATCTGAACGAAACTTACGTAACTATAACTTAATGAAGTCATGTTTCAGCTAAAGATGTGAGGGGTGACGTGAGATTTAACATCAACTGCGAATTTACCATAATAATTCTTCTTCTCCATCCCCAGTTCCACTGACGCCACTATCGCTATTTTTGTCTTCATCAGCTGTTGACGTGTCAATATCAATGCTGTTGTCGTCACATGAGGACTCCGAAACAAAGTCCGAGACACTTGATTGCGACCCTGAAATGTCTTCACCACCTTGAGCACTTCCATACTCTTCACGTTCTACCTGTCCCTCTATGGTAGAACGTGGACTGTTTGTGGGACAGGGACAAGTCGCAGAAGCGAATATCGCTTGTGATTCTGATTCAGAAGAAGACTGACTGAAACTGTCCTGCATGATTTTCGAGCAGTAGCTACAGTTGCAAGAAAGGCCGTGTTGTGTGTCAATGCCTGAGTTGGACGACGACTGACTCAAAATTTCCAAATCATCTGGACAATCCGTCAAATAATCAACTGCAGAGGGGTCATATGAAAGTTTCAGTCGCTTGAGAATCAACGTTTGCTCAATCAAATCACTAGATAATGGTCGCTTCGAATTCCCTAAATCAGAAAGTCAGAGTTTAGATATGAAGGAATGAAACGAAAGCAATCTATTAATCAACTTGTACAGCCATATTAAAACTCTTTAAGTGCAATTAATTCATACCACTAGGTTTTCCAGCTATTGATTGTATCTCCATCTGTTGCAATCGTCCACTGAGAAGGTTAACATTCGTTGGACTCAAGTTTGTACTGGTGACACTTGTAATTTCTTCGTCTTCTTCAGTAGAATTATCCGATATTGTAGTCAATGGAATTGTTTCTAATAAAAGTTTTATTCTAAATTCAGGTGATACAATTCGTAACAAAAATTTTGATTAAAAAAATGCGATAAGTTCGTCAAAATACCTTCGTAAGACGATGTAAGTAACTGACTGTCATCTTGCTCTTCAGTGTCTGTAGATAAACTATTGCTCTCTCCTATTCCATTCGCTTTCTGCATTGGAGCGATGACGGCAACTTTTTTCCCTTTCATTTTCAGGGCAGAAATATACGCTGAAAAAGTGGCCATTGTTAACTTGAAAGTTAATAATGCTATAAAGGATTTTAGGAAAGTTCTGCAAACAGCTGCAAACGGTAATTTACGAAAATAACGAGAAAATCTCCGAATTAATTTCAAAGAACTGATCCCACCACAAACGGAAACAAAGAACTGCTCTCAAATGGTGCTGAAATGGCACGATGCGCAGGCGCACGTCTACATTGAACGCGTTCTTTACAATTGTAGCAACTATGGCGTCCTATTGCTGGGCAACTCATTGCAGATAGTGTGACTCGTCAGAGGCAGTTTCATTTTCCATTTGTATTTCAAATTTCAACATTTTATGCCAATTGATTCTTTAGACATTAGGTTAACTTCGCACTGAAATTTTTACATTTCTATTTTGAACATACGTACAGTGGTTTTGATGGTCCGTTAAATAACCAAATAAACCTTGGCTTTGGTGGAAGGTTACGTGAAATTGTCTGTTGATTTGACCGTTGTCAATAACGAAATGAGATAAACATTTTGATTGAGTTCGAACTGGAGAGAAAAATTTTGTGGTTGTCATACAGAATACCGATATTGAATATTTGTTTATGGAAAATCAGTTCAATGAAAACATTAAACTCACTTATACTCGGGGGTTATTGAAAGCACAGACAATACCGTACGATCTACGATCTTTATAAGGAGCGCAGACAGGTCCGAGTCGCTGATTTATAGTTTCAAGTTTATTGGCGATTTTGATTTATCCAGTTGATTTTTTGAGTTTGAATCATTTGAATGTTCGTCTCATCTCATCACGCACAGAGGGATAACAACAAATTCTTCAACAACTTCAACTAACGGAGCATTTAGGTGAGAAATAAAGTTTTCAATAGCAATTGATTGTTTCTGTTTATGTGCTTTTTCGCGAAAATAACATACAATGGTAGAGCCGATGGTTGGAGGTCGTTAGAGGCATAGTTTTTATTAGTAGACCGCTTTATGGACTATACACGAGTAACAAAAACAGTATGTGTAGTTAGAAATATTTATTACTGAACATAATATAATTATGGTCTTTTGAACGTAAATCAAAGATTTTGTTTCCCAAGATACTATAACAAGATGAATTAGTAATGTTTATTAAAAGATCTTAATCATTACTGTCTATAGACACACAGTAAAATTAAATTTTGTGTCTACTACACTTCTAGTTTTGTAGCATTTGCAAATCCAGTAGCAAGTAATTTATCCTTTTCAGCCTGTCTTCGTTTAACATCCCAATTATACACACGAGCCATATTGACTTCAATAGTGGTAATGTTTTCTCTGATCATATCTATTTGCTCATTTGTGACTGTTAAACTGCTATTGGCTTTGTTTTTCTTTGATATCAGAAGTTTTTCACCTTCCTCCAAATCGTATTCCAGCATTACATTTGCCTAGAAAGAAACGAATGAAAAGTTCTTATTCATGATACGATATCTTTAGTTTAGTTATGTTTCAAAGTTAGCAAAGCGCTCTGGGCCAATAATATTTTTTTTACCCCAAGCCACAGTCCAACTTTATCAGTTGGTGGTATCCTAGCTTTGGAATATATTTGATCAGATATACGGAAATGAGTCGAAATCGTGCTGTCTTCAGCCTTACTTCTTTTCAATTCAGTAATCATATTGATGCTTTTGTCCAGTTCTTCGATTTGGGACTTTAATCTGACGTAAATTATACAAGTAGATAAAGACAAAATTATCATTGATTAGAAAGAGCTTGAGAATCACAAAATCGTTTCCGTTACATTGCCATTGTCGCCTTTCCTTACCTTTTCTTTGTACTAAGATTATTAGCTTCTACAATTTTGGCCTTAGAATAGACCTCTTCCATTTTTTTAAGAACCATTTCTGCATGTCCATTATTTTCTGGGCGTGACATGAATGCCTCAACATCATCGACAAATTCCACTTCGGGAAATGCTGGCACTGTTTCCGTGTTTTGCATTTTAGACTAAAAGACGCTAACGATGGATGATACAAGTCACCAATACGAATTTAGTTGGGGAATGTAAATCTCAGAACTCCAAACGAAAGATATAAATTGAACTAAATCAGCCAAATTGTTTGCTACTTTTACTCATTCAAAGGCTCCAGAATAAATCTTGACTTTGTTACTAGACTTTCATAACTTTTAAATCTAAAATCTCCACACTTGTACTGTAACTGTGAAACTGTAAACGTGAACTGAAAAGAGCCGAATTCAAATTTGGCGCGTTTTATGAAGAAATTTCTCCGCGAAGAGAAATTTTTCAACAAATCGACACTTCATTCTGATACATAACTTTTCCCTTGCTTTGTTGTAATTTAGTTTTAGTTTCTGAAGTTCATGCGGCTTTCGGATTTCGAAACAGTTTAAAGCGTTGCTAGCGTCATTAAATAATACTTTTTGTGCATCTTATTAATCTTATAGTTTAACTTAACGGGTAGGATACGAAGCAGGTAAGTTGAATTTTGTTTTTGTATTCGGTGTCCATCGGTGGTTTTGCTTCCGTCCGTGACGAAAAGATTGATCAATAATTATCCTGTATTGGATTTTGACTGTAAGTTACTCTTTATTATAAACTCGCTTTTACAGGCTAATATTTCACGGAAATTCGAAAACTCAACCATTTTTGTTGTTACAACCTGAGAATTTCTGCAAGCAAAAGAAGATGGTTCGTCTGCATGTGAAGAAGGGTAACGAAAGCCAGTTCCTGTATGAAACAACAGTGGCTATTGGAACGGATGAATTAATAAAAGACTTGTTGGCTGTATACCATGGCCGGCTTAAAATTTTGAGGATTTGTAGTGGTACGCTTTACAGTACTATCATAACTTATGCTAACGTATAATTAATCAACAAATTGTGAACCAAAACCATAATGAGTGTGTAGAAATGGAAGAGCTAGCTAAACATGGGACGCAGCTTCCTTCTAACATGATGGGGTTAACAGATGAGCAAATCGAAGAATTAAAGTTGATTGATGAGTGGGGTGAGACTTGTACTCCAAGTGGCGGCTCCTCGTTTGAGAAAGACCCTGTTGGAAGGCGTAATGGGAAGCAACCTAATCAGAAAATGCAAGAAGTCATAGCCAGATCTATTGGGGAAGTCAAGGCTGCCATTTCTCATGTAAGGTTTCGATCCATCCAATCCAAATTCAGTCAGTAAACCTACAAATTTGTATTTCTTGGCGACCTTTGTATTACATCTATTTTTTTGCAGAAGCATGCAGAAGCAAATATTTGTCTTACTCTCAAGGATATACACAACCAACTTGACATTTTGCGAGGAACATGCATGATTGTATACCCCATGAATTTGCCTACACATGATGCTATCAGGGAGGAATTTGAAAATAGAGAGGATTTGAGTGGAACTCAAGAATCTCTGAAGGTAATAAATCATTGTCTGAATTAGGTCCTATGTCCTATGCTTGTAGGATTAGCTTCATGACTTACGACGTATGTGCTTGCTACAAAATATAATAACTAGTAACTTGATTTTAATGTTTTAGTTTCAGTTTCAATAGTACTTCTAATGAGTCTTTATTTTCTTTGATACTGAATAGATTATTCCTGAAGAATCGGCTGAACTGTGGTTTTGTGGTAAACTAATTCAGCCGGGTAAAAAACTTGGGGACTTCATCGGTAAAAATGAGAAAACAAAGGTGATAGTAAAGTTGCAAAAACACGGTCAGGGTCCGCCGGGAAGAGAGCCTCTCATGTCAGAAGAACAACAGAAAGAAATGATGATGTATGCATATCGAAAGCAAGAAATATACAAGGTTAGTTTCCCAATTTGTATTTTATTGTAGCTGATTGAACAGTCTATTGCAACAAGTACGCTCGAGTTTGACAAATAAAAATATTGATGGCAACAATTTTAATTAACTGAACTTGTTGCTTTGACTGATTAATCTGATTGTTTATTCCATGGTTTTAATTTATTTAACGGATGTACTTGTTGCGATAGAGCGAAATAGCTTGTGCTTGACATCAGTGCATAATGTATATTGTTGGTTTGGCAATTTTGCTTGAGAATGCGCATGCACGGGCCTTCTATAGTGTTTACAAAGAACTATTTAGGTACTATTATCTACCGGAATTCTCGATGTAGTCACCCTGCAACTAAATTAGCAAACAGTTGTTAGGATAGGAGGAATACAAATAGCCCTATTTTTATTTTAACAAAAGATAACCACTTCAAGTATTGTTAAAAAAACATAACTTACTTTATCTTTCGTTTAGTTTGATAATATAATTAATCATAGTGACATCTGACATCTAAATGTAAACAAAATCTTATATTTTCTTCACATTCACAGTATAGCACACTCAATGTCATGATTTTGATGATTACAGTTTTCATTAAATAGCATTACACACACGTACATAATCGTAGTAAAAATTAATATTCAGCCCCAAGCAAAGGTTGAGTTCTCTTATTATTATTGTTGCTGTAATCGCGTTTATATTTGTGTTACGTAACGTAATGTTGGTGTGCAACTGACGGGATTTAAATACATTTTTCAACAATGAAGGCCATTGAGGTGCTTCTAACTACATAACATTACATTTTGAGAGTCGATACCTAAGGGGAGTAAATTCCGTAGAGGTTCAAAGTTTCCGGGCTCGCGTAGCAAGATTGGATTTAGAGGAAGCATTCACACGATTGCTGCTAATTCTGGGTGGTGGTGATGGTGGGGATTGCCATCTAAAGAAAAAACATTCCAATTTAGTGTTATGTTAGGAATGAAGATAATGCACGTTTTCGTCTTATTGCCAGTTTTTACCCGTCATCTACTGAAGTAACACTTGAAATTGTTGTGTCCTTGCTAGAAATTGTAGCCAAAGATGGGGATCTCGGGGGATAGATTTTCCCCCTCGGTTGTTGTAAGATAGGCCCTGGTGGTAGAATTGGTAAATTGTTTCTCAAAGCCACATCGGCTGCCACATTTTTGTCTCTTGTGTCCTCATGGGTTTTTGGTGTCAGATATTTTGATCTACAGGGTCGTTTGTTTTTACCTCTCTCTTCGCAAGAAGGACAGTACCAAAAGCTGAGAACAGCAATTGAAACTGCAAACAATCCGGTAGGCAGTCCTAATGAGACTAAAAGTGGGTACGCCGTTTCTTGCCAGTTATAATCTGTAACGACGAGACGAGGATTGGCTCTGCTGTAGTAGCATGGGAATGTTCTGCCGACCTATTGTACAAAGACACAACATTATTAAAAATACAGTAAATGTTCTTACGGTTACTGACAATGTATACTAGTTATTTTCACCATGTCTACCTGGCCGTATATTTCCCCGTATTCCTCACAATTCACTTTAGGAGGGTATCCACAACCTTTAGCATTTACTTTTAGTTGGGTGTAAACAACATCCCATTTAGATTCATCCTATGGAAAAAGAAAAATGAATCGGAATTGTGAGTTAGTTCTGCTCTCACTCTGATTGAAAGGATTTGGATTTTCAAGTTGTAAGTATTTGAGTAACTATTACTTACAAGCCATTGTCTTGGTTCCAACATAGTAAAATTCTGTAACTTTCTCCGTCCACGGACTCCCAATTTCTGATAACTCACATAAATTTGATGACATTGAGTCGGTGTGGATGTGCAACCTTCCTTACAGGAACTGTAGATTCCGCATTTACTCAACCCTGTAGCATAGTTGGAGTCCACAGTGACACAAGTGGCAGCTTCAGGATCAAAATCAGCCAACAAAGTTGAAATGGATGGTTCCACCACCAGCGGTATTAGAAAGAGCAATGCAAATACACACAAAGAAGCCACAACTCCGAGACTTAGACTGACATAAAATTTAACTTGCTCTCGAAGTGACAATTTCTCTGGGACCGCCTCCAGTTCCGGATTACCCGGAGTCCCTGCCGGAGTTGTCGCTTGTCCATTGGGGGGTGCTGGAGGAATTGGTTTAGATGCTGAACAATTTCTTTGAGGTCCAATATTGGGTCCATCTCTATACGGACGTGTTGCTTCTGAAATAGTTGCTTTAGATCCTGCTCGTGCTGCAATAGCTGCTGCTTCCTCCGAAGCTCGACTTTCTCTTCTTTGATGCCTATGATTTAATGTCGAGGCAACAATGCCCGCTGAGCCCACCATTGTTGTTGTTTACTGTAGGAATGAATGTTATAAGATCTAGTGTGTTTAGTTAGAGCACAAAAACCAATTAATTCTAGAAATTATATAGCATTAAACAGTGGAAAGTGAAAGTGGTTTTAGTAATTTATACGGAGAAAGCTGGCTACAGAGCCATAGCTTCAACAGTTTCTTTCTGCATCGTGGCTTTAGCATCAGCGCCACAGCATTGGAAATAAAAGTGACTATCATCCCCAACATGTATGATACGAGTGCAGAAGACGAGGGTAAAACATGAAACAATTGCCAGTACTGTGGGTACAATTGATGCAATCATAAGTTCCATGAGTGTTCTGAGTCTATTGAACCGAAGTACCACAAAGTCTTCAAATTCTGGGTCGTAAAAGCATTGGAACCGTGATTGGGTTCTCAGTTCTCGACCATCTCCCCCATAGTCTGCGTAAAACTTTTCGCATTCATTCAGAATGAGAGTGTTCACACATCCTTCATAGTTGATATACAATGGGGTAGAGTTGTAGATCAAAAGATCCTGTTCTGGAGGTGCAAATCTTCTGTTGACAGGATCCAGTGCACGGTCTGCATTCAAATGCATTGAGAGTAGTTTTTTTATGGTTGTCAAGTTGCCAAAGTCATCTTCTTCTAATAAAGTTCCGTTGAAACAGTCTGTAAGGACGTACGAATTTTTCTCCTTTCCATCATGCAAGTTTGTACAGAACATCATGAGAACGGGGTTATCTTTTCCAGATTTGGTTTTCAGTCCAGTTGGCCAAATCTCCGTGTTAGTTTCTAAATCCAAAGCTTTCTTGCAATTTGCAGTGAAGATAACATCCCCTTGTCGAACGACGACGGATTTACCCCCAGTTTTGATATCAATGCATCGTTTTTCGCATTTGTATGGGGGTCGTACTCTGGCGCAACTTCCCGTAATGCATTCATACAGCCCGTCCAAGTTGAGACATGCTGTGCGCTCGTTACAAACAGAGGCTGCATCTGTAGTTGTGAGGTTGCAAGAAAGGACTGAGGTTAGATTTCGACATCGAGCCCCAGCTACCTCGCCTGTAACTTTTGTGGGCCCTTTGGTGCAGTTGAAAATACCATTTAGGTTTTCGCACTCTCCGTTAATACATCTGTGGGTACAAGAGAGGAAGTATAATAAAATGACATGGACATGAAACAATCAAGTTAAAAACATGTCTGGTCAATTCGATATTTTTTTCGTGTCCATTACTTACTCAAAGTCTTTTTTCTTGGGATCAATCCCATGACAGTACTTGAGATCCACATCGTCACAACCTTCCAGGCGTATATTACTCCCATTAGTTCTTACATCTACTCGGATTTGTGTGCAACTTCCAGATGACTTTGATAAACACCATTCTCCACATGAGGTCCATGTGGGCAATGCTCCTTCTTCAAGTTCGCAATTAGGAACTGAGATATTTGAGACGGTGGTACACATTACTGTTTGCTCTAAAAATCCAGAGTTGTAAGTTTTCATCCCTGGACTGTAAATACCAACAGCTGGAGAAAGACATATGATGAATTAATGAATAGTTCAATTGTGATTTGTTGATGTATGCAATCCAAAATAGAAAGCCCACTTTTATCATTCATTACTCACCCAAGTAAACTATGCTGACGCAACTCAAAACTGCTGTAAGTTGGCAAATGCAGATAGTGCAGCACACCCTTTTTTCGAAAGGGGTATGCATTCTGTTGTTTTTAGTCAACTGTTGTAATCTTGTTTTCACTTTTCATTTTTCTCTTTAAATGATGAAATGGAGGAGTTGGCTGTGTCGTAGTTGTAACTAACTTCCTTATGGATGGAGGAATGGTGCACTTGTCCTGAAACGAGGTCGACGGCGCAAGAGCATCAGCATTATGCTCGATCAATACTTCCACTTTTGTAGACTACTTTCTCCTAGTCTTTTCACACTTTTCCTATAGAGGTAGCTTTCTAACTAAGTAATAGTGTAATGTAGGCAGTAGGCGCTTGTCTTTGTATATACTTTCTTTGATATATAGCGTACGAAGGATGATAGTCACTTTTACTTTAAAAAGTTGTTGCTTTTACAATTACGTTGCAATAGATAGTAATGATACAGATGAAAAATTTCATAGAAAATTGTATGCTGTTTACTTACAAACGTACCTGATGGATGTAAATTGTTGATGAAAAATCTTGTTTTGGTTTTGCTGCCCAGAAATTCAACTTTTGTTGTCCTACATTATGTAATTACAGTTGAAGAAATAGTAAAACAGGGAATAAATTTGTAAATTTTGAGATGAATAAGAAGCCAGTTAGGGTTTAATGGTTATTTAAGCTCACAAGTTTAGTTTTGAGTGTTTTTTTAAACGATTGCAAATAAATGTGTAACTTTGAATTGTACTACTCTCTCGGACTGGTACAGAATAAGAAGACTATACATGGTTGCTTTCTTCCATCATATACAAAATTGCGCGTAGTTTTAGTACGTAGCGGCTTTGAAAAGAAAGTAGTAGTGAAAGTTAAACAAGTGGGCCAGGTTTTTGCTGTGTCATGTAGTTTTATATATGATCATAATACTCTGAACATGGTGTTCATGTAATGCAGTAACATTGATGGAAGCAGATGCGTATGGCATGGTGAAATTATTGTTTTTGCCATGCAGTCCTAGATTATTGGAATGACATAAAGCGAAAGTAGTTGAGAAGAATTTTCTTTAAGAATTTTAAAAACTTGTTAGACAATCAGATAAGTTAAAGTGTCTGCCTGAGAAAAGTGTGACTAGATAAGAACTGACGCATTTTATTAGCTGATTCCTTGGAAATTTCTTGGCCTAAAATCCTGTTTGATAAGATTTTTTTTAAATTAGTGCAAAAAAGTTTTGCTTAGAATTTTTGTTTATCTTAGTCATTAGATTCTATTTTACGACTTGTAATTTTGGATTTTCTCAAACCGTTACATCAGTGGCAAATATACTTCGAGCTAAAATATATTGACGCTTATGAACGCAAGAATGAAAGCTTTCCTCAACAGAGTTTTCCCAGGAGAGTTTTCATAATTCACGAATTATTCCTTTTCGTTTCTTGTTATATTTTATAAGCGGATATGTAAACCTCGAGCTTTAGTCGGTAGTTCGCATGCTACATCTTTCTCTACATGCGATAAGTAGTAGTAAACTTTTTGTGATATTGCTTCCGTCTGTTATGAGTATGACTTTAGTTTCGCTTCTTGTGTGAACTGGCTCGTGAAAAGTAACGAGTAACTGTGTCTTGTTAAAGTACGAGCATAAAAGTTATGTCAGATTAGACGTGTCCTATGAGCACCAGTATTTAAGCTCTTGTAAGTACACTTGGGGTTCTCATTATGCACGATTTGAGTGTATCCTCAGCGAACTGGGGACAATGAATTTGTCCTGATTTAAAACCCGGTTGTTGTAGCTCTCTCTTTTTGCTCACGGGCAGAATGAAAAATTAGTTCTCAACATCATTAAATCTATTTATGTACATATGCCCTCTCCTCATTTTAGCATGTAGAAGTAGTATCAGCGAATAAAATTAATTTTTTTTTTAATTTTACGTTTGGATAGTGATTTGAGAGGTAATATTGTTTGGATATGATGTAGCGCTGCGCATTTTTATTAATTAACATTAATTTGCAGTATAATCTATTCTACGGACCCTTTCAATGATTATGAATTAAGCCCGTAAGGGCACCGCAATCTACAAACGCAACATTTTCATAGAAAATCTTTGCACGCAAAATCTTGAGACTTTGTAAAATACTTGAATCTAATTTGCTTCTGGCATTTATGACTATGTGTTGTGAACTTTACTAGACTACTTTCTAAGCGTAAGTTTTCATCTTTTATAAGTACAAGAGATTCCTACTCCTACCTTTAATATTATCTTGAAGGTTTGATTTTTTCATTGTTAAAAAGACTCGCTTACGAACAAAAATTTCGTTTTAATTCAAACTACTGTCTGGTTCAAGTTAAAGTGAAATATATTTTTAGTTCAAAGTCATAGTGTTGGTCGATTTTTCTATAGTTTCCGTCTGAATGAACATGAACTAATTTTAATTTTTTTTTACAAAATTGAATTGTTGATGAATTTGTTTTCGAGATTCATAAAATATTATTTTCCTCTCATAAATTCAACACTTTACCATTTAACGAAAATAGGAAGTCCCTAGAAATGAGTGCATATAGCATAGCATACTGTGAGTAGTTCAACATTTTCCCCCTTGCTCTATCCACCAATTCTTTGTATACATACAGTATTTGTGTGGGTACTTGGTGTACGGGAAAATAACTTTTCTCTATTTACTAGCATAAACACTGTGGGCGTATGCTATTTAAAACTAAACAGGACAGTATTTTCATTGAATTAGTCTTTATTGTGAGCTTAGAATGTACTTTTTTTTTTGCGAAAACAAGCATATTCTTTGATTAGCTATGTGTTAGTTTGATGACGTTCCGTTAAATTTGTGTAACTTTAGATACTGTCTTTCGCAAGTTTATGATATTTGTAGACCGTGTTTGCAGTTTGCATTGTTGTAAAATCTTAGTGTGATGTTATTTGCACTGCATCCCCTGCATCATATGTTCATTGGCGTGTTCTTAATTCAGATGCTTGCTTGGCCCTTCAAACTGCTGTACAAGCAAGGTATATAGATATAAATATTAGGGGTATTCACGAGCACCGGAGTAACGCGGTAACAGGGTAAAAGGGTAACTTTTCTCCATTTAAAAACATTACAAAAAGTTACCCTAATACCCTTATACCCCGTTACCCCGGTACTCGTGAATACCCCTATTGTGAGAAGGTACGGACAATTCAACAAAATTGCCTAGCAACTCCAGGAGGCCTCAAGATTCCAAATGGGCGACTTTGGTTGCATAATTATGCATTGGAAACATGCATTCATCATGTTAAAATATTTATTCTGGACTGATTTTTTTG
>Ga0210040_10004591_pt1 | contig 17966 bp, 13 predicted proteins | sample CryGeyCG12114_NA_FD_185462 | JGI IMG/M metagenome (GOLD analysis project Ga0210040, IMG submission 185462) | Groundwater microbial communities from aquifer - Crystal Geyser CG19_WC_8/21/14_NA (SPAdes) (version 2) | ecosystem: Environmental > Aquatic > Deep subsurface > Groundwater | place: USA... | reverse complement strand
CCGGACCGAAGCGCTCGGGATCGAGGGGGTCGATCCGGTCCACGGGATCATGAGCGCGCTGCGACATGATGGCGGAGGCGCGCTTCAGGAGGAGCGGGACACCCTGGCGCGGCTCTTCGACTACGAGGTCGAATACCTGCCGACGGACACGGTGCGGGAGCGATTGCGCTCGCGCAGCTACTATCAGGCGCTCCGAGATCCGAACGCCTTCCACTTCCACCCGCTCAACTACCTGCGCGGGCTGGCCGAGGCGGCCGAAGGATCGGGCGTCCGCGTCTTCGAGGGGAGCCGGGCGGTCTCGGCCGATCTCGACGGAACCGTCAAGGTCGTCCGCACGGAGGCGGGCGAGGTCAGGGCACGGGACGTGCTCTTCTGCGGCGGCGGCTACACCGACCGGCTTGTGCCGGAACTGCGCCGGAGCATGCTGCCCATCGCGACCTATGTCCTCATGACCGAGCGCGCGCCCGAGCGCATCGCGGAGGCGATCCGGACCACGGACGCCATCGGGGACAACCGGCGGGCGGGCGACTACTACCGGGTCGTGGACGGGGGCGAGCGCATCCTCTGGGGCGGCAAGATCACGACGCGCACGGCCGAGCCCCGGAACCTCGCGGAGCTTCTGCGGCGCACCATGGTCGCCACCTATCCGCAGCTCGACGGGGTCCGGGTGGAGGTCGCCTGGTCGGGCCTCATGTCCTATGCGCGGCATCTGATGCCCCAGATCGGGCGGCTGAGGCCTGGCGTCTGGTATGCGACGGCCTTTGGCGGCCACGGCATGAACACGAGCACCATCGGCGGCCTCGTCATCGCCGAGGGCATCGCGGGACAGAGCGACCGTTACCGTCTGTTCGAGCCGTTCGGGCTCGAGTGGAACGGCGGCCGTTTCGGTCATGCCGCCGTGCAGATGACCTATTGGTGGCTTCAGGCGCAGGACCGCTGGCGCGAGCGCCACGTCGCGTGACGGTTCAAGTGCTGACCGAACGGGAAGGGGGCTGACTTGGGAGCGATCATCCTGCGACCGGGGCTTCTGAAGGGTGCGGGCGTCGGGCTCGCCCTCGTGCTGCTGACGGCTCTCCTCTACGCGACGGGCCTCGGAACGGTTTGGCTGGGCGAGCGCATCGCCGCCCTCCCGGTGGCCCTGGGCGGGCATCCCTCGGCCGCGCGGTTCCTCGCGGCGGCGCTGGTGGCGGGGCTCCTGGTCCTGAACGGCGTGGCGCTGGTCCGGCTGCCGCGCCACCAGCAGGTGGTGCTGATCTGGGCCGAGCTCGGAGCGCTGGTCCTGGCCTTCTTCTACTCCTTCGACCTGAGCTTCGCCTTCATCGCCCGCAAGATCGGCTTCCTCATCACGCAGGGCGTCGCGACCACGCTGCTGATCTCGGCGGCCGCCATCGTCATCGCCTCGGTGATCGCCATGGTGGGCGCCATCGCCAAGCTGTCGCAGAGCGGGATCGCCTACGGTCTCGCGAGCTTCTACACGTCGCTGTTCCGGGGCCTGCCGCTCCTGATGCAGATCTACATCATCTACCTGGGCCTGCCGCAGCTGGGCTATGTCGTGGGCCCGGTGACGGCCGGGATCGCGGCGCTGTCGCTCTGCTACGGCGCCTACATGACCGAGATCTTCCGGGCGGGCATCGAGAGCATCGCGGGCGGGCAGTCCGAGGCCGCGACGGCGCTGGGCCTCTCGCCGCGGCAGACCATGTGGCTGATCGTGCTGCCGCAGGCGATGCGGGTCATCATCCCGCCCACGGGCAACCAGTTCATCGCCATGCTCAAGGACTCCTCCCTGGTCTCGGTGGTGGGGGTCTGGGAACTCATGTACCTCGCCCGGACGCAGGGGCAGACGGAGTTCCGGCACATCGAGATGCTCATCACCGCCTCGATGATCTACTGGCTCCTGTCCATGGTGCTGGAATACGCGCAGGCCCGGCTGGAGCGCCGCTTCGCGCGTTCCGGCCGGCGGTAGAGGTCGCCCGGGCACGAATGACCCCATGCACGAGGGCCGCGCTGAGGTCAGCCAAGTGCCTTGGTTCATCAGGACACTGATCGAGGTGCATGACCTCCAGGAGACCCGTTCGCATTTGCCTGGAAGAACCCTTGGTAGCCTGGGGACGTAAAATCCCGCGGCGGAGGCAGGCGAACCCCACCCAGCTGGGACCGACTCGATCCGACCGGGGTCACTTCCAGGCGGCATCGGCAGGGCGCGGCCGCGGTCGAGTCGCCAGAGGACAAGGCCGCTGCGCATTCCGTCAAGGGAACGGCGGATCGGGTGAACCGCTCGCCGTGCCCTGGGATAACCTCGGGCTACCGCGAAATCAAAGGTGGTCAGGTCGCCTTTGGCAGCCGCGGTCAACGACAGGGAGCGATACGATGACCTTGAGACGAGCGCCTTTCAGGAATGGGGCACTGTTGCGGGCCAGCCTCCTCGTGGTGGGGCTTTCGGTCTCCGGATCGGCCCAGGCGGCGGTGGACGGGACCTGCCCCGGCGTGAGCTTCGCCGATCTGGGTTGGACCGACATCGCGCTGGCGACGACAACGGCGCGGCAGATCCTCGACAGGCTGGGCTATGAAACGTCCTCGGATCTGCTGGCGCTCGGCATCGCCTATGAGGCGCTCAGGACGGACGACGTGGACGTCTTCATGGGGAACTGGCAGCCCGCCCAGGACGTCGAATTTGCCCAATACTACGACGAGGGCTGGGTCGAGGTACTTGGCGTCAACCTCGAGGGTGCGAAGTACACCCTGGCCGTGCCGAGCTATGTCGCTGACGCCGGCGTGCGCTCGTTCGACGATCTGGCCGCGCATGCCGAGGAGTTCGATTCCAGCATCCATGCCATCGAGCCCGGCTCCAACGAGCAGCTTCTGCAGATGATCGCGGCCGGCCGCCACGGCCTGGGCGACTGGGAGCTTATCGAAACCAGCGAGCAGGCGATGCTGGCCGCGGTGGATGGCGCGATCCAGGACGGCGAGTGGATCGTGTTCCTGGGCTGGGAGCCGCATCCCATGAACCGCAACATCGAGATGACCTACCTCGAAGGCGGGGACGACACCATGGGCCCGAACTTCGGAGGCTCCACGGTCCGGACCATCGCGCGCGCAGGTTTCAACGAGGACTGCCCGAACGCCGCGAAGTTCATGTCGCAGCTGAACTTCGACCTCGACTACGAGAATGTCGGGATGGGCAGGATCCTCGACGAGGGTGTGTCGGTCGAGGACACGGCCATGGAGATGATGCGCCAGCATCCGGAGCGGGTGGCCCGATGGCTCGAAGGGGTGACCACCCGCGAGGGCGACCCGGCGCTGCCGGCGATCGAGGCGATGCTGGCGGAAGGCCAGTGATGACCGGGCGCGGGACCATGCGGGCTATGGTGCTCCGGGCACCGGGCCGGCCCCTCGAGATGGCCGAGCTGCCGATCCCGGAGCCTGGCCCGGGGCAGGTGCTGGTCCGGTTGCTGGCCTGCGGCGTGTGCCACAGCGACGTGCACATTCGTGGCGGCAGCGTCGCCTCCGGGGCCATGCCGCCGGGGCTGATCCTGGGACACGAAGGCGTGGGGCGCGTCGTCGCCTGCGGGGACGGGGTCGATCCAGCCCTCCAGGATCGGATGGTCGGGATGCCTTGGATCCACGACACCTGCGGCAGCTGCCGGGAGTGCCTGGGGGGACATGAGTCGTTCTGCCAGCTCCAGCGCGCGAACGGCTTCAGCGTCCACGGGGCCTATGCCGAGTACATGCTGGCCGAGGCGGCCTTCGTGGCGCGGGTCCCGGACGACCTCGACCCGATTGCCGTGGCGCCTCTCATGTGCGCGGGGCTCACGGCCTTTGGCGGCGTGCGCCGGGCGCGCCTGTCGCCGGGGTCGCGCGTCGCCATCTTCGGCTGCGGGGGCCTGGGCCTCTACGCCGTCCAGATCGCGAGGCGCGCGGGGGCGGAGGTCTTTGCCGTGGACGTCGGCGCGGCGAAGCTGGAGCAGGCCAGTCGCTGCGGGGCCGACCACGTGCTGATCGCCGGCGCCGGAACGGGGGAGGAGATCAGGGCGGCCGGCGGGGTCGACGCCGTGATCAACTTCGCGCCGACGCCGGCCACCTGGCCGGCCATGCTTGCAGCGGTCCGGGCGCTCGGCCGCATCGTCGCCGCCGCCCTGGTGTCCGAGCCTGTCCCGGTCAGCCAGGACTGGCTGACGCTGACCGGGGTCGAGATCACCGGGACCAGTGTCGGCACGCGCCTCGAGCTCCAGGATCTGCTCCGGATGCATGCCAGGGACCCGTTCCTGTCCGACCTGACCCCGGTCCGGCTCGAGGAGGTGAACGCCGCCCTCGACGCGCTGGAGGCCGGGCGCGTGAATGGACGCCAGGTGATCGACTTCCGCCCCGGCTGACCAGATGCTCAAGGGGCCCCGGCCGATGCGCCGGGCGGCCCGACCCGATGAAGGACCCGATGTGACTCCTGACCAATATCAGTCCTGCGACGGCTTGGCCCTCGCGGCCCTCATCGCCCAAGGACAGCTTTCCGTGCGGGAGGCCGTGAATGCGGCGATCGCCGGCATCGAGCGCCTGAACCCGCAGTTCAACGCGGTCGTCGCGGAGCGGTTCGCGGCGGCGCGGGACGAGGCCGACCGGATGGATCGGAACCGGCCCGAACGCCCTGGCCCGCTCTGGGGCGTGCCCTTCCTCCTCAAGGACGTGAACCTGTTCTCGGACGTCCTGCCCACGCGCTTTGCCTCGCGGTTCTTCTCGGAGGCCCGCCCCAGGGGCGACAGCAGCATGGTGAGACGCTGGCGGCGTGCGGGCCTCGTCATCCTCGGCACCACGAACACGCCCGAGTTCGCCGGCGACTTCACCACCGAGCCGCTGGCCTATGGCCCGACACGGAACCCCTGGTGCCAGGACCTGACCGTGGGTGGATCGAGCGGCGGAGCCGGCGCCGCCGTCGCCTCGGGGATGGTTCCCCTCGCCCATGGCACGGACCTCGGCGGTTCCATCCGCATCCCCGCCGCCTGCTGCGGGGTCTTCGGCTTCAAGCCCTCCGTGGGTCTCAACCCCCTCGGGCCGCATTGGGAGGAGCTCGCCGGAGGCCTCGACGCCGACCACGTCCTCTCCCGCAGCGTGCGCGACAGCGCGGCCGCGCTCGACGCCACCGCTGGGCCCGACCCCGGGACGCGGGTCGGTCGCACGCCCCCGCCGGGGGGCTTCCTAGCCGCGCTCGATCGCGCGCCCTCTCCCCTGCGCATCGGCGTGACCTTCGAGGACGCCATGGGCCACAGGGTCGGTGAGGCCCAGGCCGACGCCGTGGAACGGGCGGCTCGGCTTCTGGAGATGTCCGGTCACCGCGTGGAGCCCTATCGCTATCCTCCCGAGGCGCAGGGCGGCCCGTGGTTCGACGCCCTTTGGACGGTGGACCTCCTCCATCTGGTGAGGGAGCGCTCCGCCGAGCTCGGTCGGGAGCCGCGCGAGGAGGAACTCGAGCCGATGACCTGGGCGCTCCTGCGCCTTGCCGAACGACTGACCGCGCTGGATCATCTCCGCGCAAGGCTCGCCATGGTGGAGGCGGCCCAGGCCATCGGTCGGTCGATGGAGCCGCTCGACATCGTGCTCTCCCCCGCGCTGAGCGAGGACCCGCCCCCCCTGGGGGAGCTGACCTTCGAGGCGAATGGGCGGGACCTGGACCGCTGGACCGCGAGAGGATACGGCTTCGCGCCCTTCGCCATCCCCGCGAACCTCGCGGGCCAGCCTGCCGCCGCCTGTCCGGTCATGGTCAGCGAACGCGGCCCGCCGGTCAGCGTGCAGATCGCGGGGCGGCCGGGCGACGACCTCCTCGTGCTCCGCTTGGCGGCCGAGCTCGAAGACGCCACCGGCTGGCTCGCGGTGACGAAGCCGGCCGGACTCGGCTAGGGGGTTGCGGACGGGGGCCGCAGCGGCCAGGCCACCGATGAACCAAGCGAGAGCAGGAGCGGACGGAATGCCGAGTCGAGTGCCGATCTATCTGCTCCTGGCGGCCGCCATTGCCGTGGAGGTCATCGCGACGACGGCGCTGGCTCGCTCGGCGGGGTTCACCAAGCTGGTCCCGAGCGTCGTGGCGGGCGTGGGATATGCCTTCGCGTTCTGGCTCCTGTCCTTTGCCCTCCAGGTGCTGCCGACCGGAGTCGTCTACGCCATCTGGTCGGGCCTGGGGATCGTCCTCGTCACGGCCGTGGCCTGGGTCTGGTCGGGGCAAGGTCTCGGTCCCTGGGTGCTGCTCGGCTTGGGGCTGATCATCGCGGGCGTTGTCGTCGTGAACCTGTTCTCGGAGCCGCTGGACCATTGAGGGGCGGCCATGTCGGACGAGGCGCACGGTTGGCACCCGTGCGCCGTGAAGGAGTCCGGGACCGGGCTCCGGCGCCTTGCCCGGGGTGGTGCCTCGGCGTCGGCGGCGGGCCGCTGCCGGGCCTTCGGCTCCCTGGGTTGCCCACCGCTCGGCGCTTCCCCGCCAGGGGCCCGTGTTCGTCCGGGATGCGCCACGACAACGCCTTGCCAGAGCGGCGGGCCAGCCTCTAGCGTCGCCATGGGACAAGTGGAGGTTGCCCGGACCGGCGCGGATGGTCCGGGTCGGCCATGTGGAGCGTCGGGTGCGGCATGTCGGGACTTCGGATCGGCTCGGGGCTTGAGGCCTTGGGGCTGAGGATCGATGGAGATGCGGCCCCGGTGCACCCGGACGAAGGACGTGACGGGCACCTGTCCGGGGCGGCGCCTGGCCGGTCGGTGTGGCCCGATCGAGCCGACGGGCACATCCCCTCTCCGGACCCGATCGGGTCGGAGCCACTCCATCGCAGCCTTTCCGGCCGGACCGACGGCGAGCTCCCGTCCGGCGCGTTGGGACGTCTCGCCATCCGCGTGGCCGACCTGTCCCACGAGGCTGAGTCCCCGCTGCGACCGGCTGACCTCGCCGCCCCGGCCGGGGGCGGGCTCACCCCGGCAGCGACGGCCGGCGAGCCCGAGGCTCCGCTTCTGTCCACCTACACGAGCGGCAAGTGCGGCCTCGGTGTCGTCAGCGCCTTCAACGTCACCGTCACGTTTGAGGGCACCTGGAGCGCGGATCTCCAGCAGCGCTTCGTTCTCGCGGCCGAATACCTGAGCGCCCTCATCCTGGGCGACATGCCTGACCGGAACGGGATCGACGACATCGCGATCACGGCCACGCTGTCCGACATCGACGGCCAGGGCGGCGTGCTGGGTCAGGCGGGACCCACCTCCATGCGGACGGGCAGCGCCCTTCCGTTCGAGGGCATGATGGAGTTCGACCTGTCCGACGCGGCGGACTTCGACGCGCAGGGACTCTTCGACGACATCGTCATCCACGAGATGCTGCATACCCTGGGTTTCGGCACGTTGTGGGACCAGCTGGGCCTCACGGCCGGCGCGATCTTCACCGACGACCTGGTCTTCACGGGCCCGAATGCCGCGAGCGCCTTCGCCGCCCTGTTCCCGGATATCTGGGAGGACCAGCCGTCCTCCAGGAAGGGCATGCCCATCGAGACGGACGGGGGCCAGGGCACGGCCGGCGGGCACTGGGACGAGGACACCTTCGGCGACGAGCTGATGACGGGCTATCTCGGCGACGGCAACTCCGTTTCGGCCATGACGGTCGCGGCTCTCGAGGACATGGGCTACGACACCGTCTTCGACCCTTCCGATCCCTCGGCGCCCGTGCTCCAGCCCGACGACCTCGGCAGACATCCGAGCGGAGCCGGCAAGGACGACCGTTTCGTCGGTGGCGCGGGTGACGACACCTATGTGGTGGACAGCACGGGCGACGTCGTCGTGGAGCCGACGGGCGGAGGCACCGACACGGTGCAGGCCTCCATCTCCTACGTGCTGGGTGCCAACGTCGAGAACCTCAACCTCCTGGGCTCTGGCGATCTTGACGGCACGGGCAACGCGCTTGGCAACGGGCTGACGGGGAACGGGGGGGCCAACCGGCTCCGGGGCAAGGGGGGCGACGACGCGCTCTACGGGCTGGGGGGGCAGGACGACCTGGAGGGGGCGGCTGGCGACGACGAGCTGGAGGGCGGCACCAAGGCCGACGTCCTGGAGGGCGGCCGGGGGCGCGATCTGCTCTGGGGGCAGGGCGGCAACGACGACTTCGTGTTCGCGAGCCTCAAGGACAGCGGCACCACCAAGTCCACGCGCGACCAGATCCTCGACTTCAAGGGCAAGGACGACATCGTGCTGAGCGGCCTCGACGCCGACACCGGGCAGGGGGGCGACCAGGCTTTCCGGATCGACGACGGCGGCAGCTTCGAGGCGGGCGAGATCCGCATCACCACCGTCAACGCCGGCCTGAAGATCGAGCTCAACGTCGACGGCGACAGCAAGGCCGAGCTGTCGATCCTGCTCAAGGACTTCACCGGCACGATCAACGCCACCGACTTCGACTTCTGAAGGCAAGGGGGGCCGAGGCGGGTCGGCAGGCCATCAGCCAAGGCAATAAGGGCGGCCCCTATGGGGCTTCATGAGGCACGGCTGAGGAGGACGGAGCATCTCGCCGGAGAGCATCCCCGTCACCCGCTCGCTCAGGTCCGAGGTCCCGATCCACTGAGATCGGCTCTCCGGATCTTGGCGACCCAGTTCCGACAGGCGGCCCCCAGCCCGCCCTGCGCCCTGGCCTCGACCCCGGCCAGGATCAAGGTGGTGGACGAGCCGTTCGGGCTGCGCGCGACCGTGCAGCCGGGCATCCGGCCCAGCCTCTCGGCCAGCCCCAGCTCGTGCTTCCCGAGCCGCCGCGAAAAGGCCTGCCACGTCTCCCCGGACGCCTCGGACCAGACGGGCAGACTGTCCACCCAGCGCTGCAGCTCCTGCGCGACCGGGAGGAGCGCTGCCCAGTTCGGTTCTGGAGCCCCCTCGGAAAGGTGTCCGTTGTTCATCTCCGACCCTCCTCGGCGCCGCAACGCGGCTGGACCGCTCGGGCCAGAACGGATGGACGTGGCGCTCTGGCCGCTCGGCGAGCCTGGATGATACGCTTCTTTGCGAGCGGGGTCATGTGCTCATCACAAGGCCCGGGCCGGCTGGCCCTCCCCCGGATCTCCGGCCTCTCGCGCGGATCAGGCCGCACGAGGGGCCGATGTCGAGGCGGTCTGGACGTCGCAGGACCCTGTCCCCACGGGTTGCTGCGCCGCCCGACCCGACGTCGAGCCCCGTCAATCCCCGATGGCCACGCCCTCGCGCCGGCTGTCGGCTCCGCCCACCAGCCCCTCGGGCGTGACCACGATGGCCTGGATGCCGGAGTTCATTTCCGTGACATTGACCTCGTGCCCCATGGCCTCGAGCGCCGTGGCCCAGCCCTCGGCCTCGGTCCCGGCCTCCAGCTCGGTCGGGCCGTTGCGCGAGCCGAAGTTGGGCAGGTCCACCGCCTCCTGCGGGTCGAGGCCCCAGTCGAGGATGCCCAGCAGCGTCTTGCCCACGAAGTTGATGATCTGGCTCCCGCCGGGAGAGCCCGTGACGGCGTACAGGCGGTCATGGGCGTCGAAGACGATCGTCGGGGCCATGGAGCTGCGCGGGCGTTTGCCGGGCTCGACCCTGTTGGCCACGGGCCGGCCCTCCTCCTCCGGCGCGAAGGCGAAGTCGGTGAGCTCGTTGTTCAGGAGGAATCCGCTCTCGGTCATCAGCCGCGCGCCGAAGCCGGACTCGATGGTCGTGGTCATCGACACCGCGTTGCCGTCGCCGTCCACCACGGAGATGTGGCTCGTGCCGTTCTCGATCCCGTCGGACGGGGCCAGCAGCGCCCCCTGCTGGAAGGGCGGGTCGCCAGCCTCGGCCTCGCCCATCGATCGGGCCGGATCGACGAGCCCGGCGCGGCTCCGCAGATATCCTTCGTCCAGGAGCCCCCGAACCGGCACGCTGACGAAGTCGGGATCGCCGAGGTAACGCGCGCGGTCCGCGAAGGCCAGGCGCCCGGCCTCCGAGAAAAAATGGACGGCCTCGGGACCGAGGCCCAGGGCAGCCATGTCCGTCGTCTCGATCAGGTCGAGGATCTGCTGGATCGCGACGGCGCCCGAGGAGGGCGGGCCCATGCCGCAGATTGTGTAGACGCGGTACTCCCCGCACACGGGTGGACGCTCCACGACGCGGTAGCCCTCCAGGTCCTGGAGCGTGATGTCGCCCGGATTGGTCGGATGCCCGGTGACGGTGCCCACGATGTCCTGCGCGATCTCGCCCGTGTAGAAGGCGTCCGCCCCCTCGGCCGCGATCCGGCGGAGCGTCTGCGCGAAGGCTGGGTTGGTCAGGAGGGTGCCCGCCGCCTTGGGGATGCCGTCCGCCTCATAGAAGAGGGCCCGCGCCCGGGCATCGCCGGCGAGGAACTCCTCCTGCGACAGGAGGCCCGCCAGGCGCGGCGAGATCGCAAAGCCATCCTCGGCGAGCCCGATCGCCGGATCGAAGAGCTGCGCCCAGGGCAGCCGTCCCCAGCGCCGGTGGGCCTCCTCCAGAAGGCGGACGGTCCCGGGTACGCCCACCGAGCGGCCGCCCACGACGGCGTCCATGAACTCCATGGGCTCGCCGCCCGGACCCATGAAGCGGTCCGGCCTGGCGGAGACGGGCGCGGTCTCGCGGCCGTCCAGGGTGACGAGCTCGCGCCTCCCCTCGTCCCAGTGGAGCAGGAAGGCGCCGCCACCGATCCCGGAGCTTTGCGGCTCCACCATGTTCAGCACGAGCTGGACGGCAATGGCCGCGTCCATAGCGCTGCCGCCGGCCTCCAGGATGTCGAGGCCCGCCCGCGCCGCGAGCGGGTTGGCGGCCGCGACCATCTGCTCCGTCGCTTGGCCGACCTCCCGGGTCGTGCGGCCGGTGGCCGCCTCGGGCGCCGGGGCCAGGTCGGACGTCGTCCCCTGCGCCTGAAGGCCCGCAAGGCCCAGGGGCGAGAGGGTGATCAGCGCGGCCCCGGCCAGCGCGCGCCACCAAAGGATCGGGTCAGGCATGGGTCGGGTCCTCCGCTGAGCCAGCCGGGGTTCGAAGCTGGCCCGGAAGAGTATAGCGCAATGCGCGCCTGTCCGCATGACAGCATGATCCACGGGAGCGGAAGAGCTGGGCATCGGTTAGGACCGGGCCCCGGCGGGTCCTGCACCGAAAGGACCGCGGCCGGCCCTCGACCCGGACAGCCGGTTATCCCGACGGCTTTCGTGCGCAAGGTCCGCGATCCGAACATCATCGAGAGATTCAAGGAAACTCTGTCGCCGGAGCCACGTTGGTTCGGCCCGGACGGGAAGCGTTCAAGCCAGCGGGCCACGCCCGCAACAGCACTCAGGGAGACGACACTGCTGCCGAGCGGCCATGACTGCGCCCTTCTGAGTGGATGAAGAACCATCGCACGCCTGCTGCACTCACGCCCGCTGTTCTGGGCCCTGCTGGCCGCCCCGGCGCTTTGGCTGGCGTGGCGCTGGGCGAGCGGTGTCGCGAACTACGGCGCGGTGGTGAGCCGAAGCGGCGTCTGGGGGGCGCTCCTGCTGATCCCGACCACGGCCGTCACGCCCTTGCGCCTGCTGTTCCCGCAGAGAAGCTGGCTGATCTGGCTCACCGAGCGGCGCGGAGACCTGGGCATCGCCGCCTTCGCCTACGCCGGGGCGCATGCGACGGCCTACGTGACCGGAAAGGACGACCTCCGCGTAATCGCCCAGGAAGCGACGCAGCCCTGGCTGCTGGCGGGCTGGGCCGCCCTGCTGATCTTCGTGACATTCGCCGCGACGACGGATGACGAGGTGGCCGTGCGACTCCTGCGGCGCTCCTGGAGGTGGCTGCGCCGTCTCGGACATGCCCCTGCCGCCCTGGTCTTCGCCCACCGGGTCCTGAAGAAGTGGCACCGCGTCGTCTATGTGGGGGCGGCCCTGGTGTTCGTGCATTGGGCGCTCTCGGCCTTCGATCCCCTGACCGTGCAGGTCCAGACGGCCTTGCACGCCCATGGCTACTACGCCGGTCCTATCGACGGCATCATCGGCTCAAGGTCCCGGGACGCGCTCGCGCGGTTCCAGCACGACCACCGGTTGCCGATAACGGGCACGATCACGCCAGAGGTCCTCGATGCCGTTGGGATCGTCCCCAACTGAGGTCCCGGTCGTTTCCAGCCCCGCGGGGATGACCTCGCGACGGTGCCTCCGTAAGAACCCGGTCGTCACGAACCTGCCGAAGGCGGGACAGGTTCGCATTCGCCCAACGGCACCGACGCGAGGTCTCCGACTGGAACGGCGGCTTCGCGACCGAGTTGACCCTGGTGCCGCGAATGGGCGGCTGCAACTTGGACGACGCCTTTGGACCTTCCTCCCCCGACCGCCGACAAGGGCCTGTCCTCTGCGGACCGCGACGCGCTCGAGGCGATCGGCTTCGGTCTCTATCGCCTGGATGCCGACGGGCGATGCACCTACGCCAACCAGGCGGCCTTGAACATGCTGGGCTACGAGATGTCCGAGGTCCTCGGGCGCAACATGCATGAGCTGATCCATCACAGCCATCCCGACGGGTCCCGCTATCCCCAGTCCGACTGTCCGCTGCTCGCGGCCCGGCAGTCGGGCCGTCCGGTGCGCCTGGCGAACGAGGTGCTGTGGCGCAAGGACGGGAGCTTCTTCACGGCAGAATACTGTGCCTGGCCGCTGATCGAGGAGGGAGCTGCTAAGGGCAGCGTCGTGACCTTGGTCGACACCGCGCAGAAAGGGAACGCTCAGGATCGGCTGGCCCTTCAGGTCACGGTCAGCCGGATGCTCGCGGGCACCGCCGACCTCGACGATGTGCTGCCGCGCCTCCTTGCCGCTGTCGGTGGCGGGCTAGGCTTCGAGGCGGGCTTCTTCTGGACCGTGAGCCACCGGGACCGCCGCCTCGATCCGGACGCGAGCTGGACGGCGCCTCGCCTGGACGCGGGGGAGCTGGTCGAGCGGACCATGGCGATGACTCTCGACCGGGGCGGCGATCTCCCGGGACGGGCCTGGGCCGAAGGCGAGATCGTCCTGGCACCCGACCTCGCCCGGACGGATCGGGAGAGGGAGGCGGCCGCGGCGGGGCTGGTGTCGGCTTTGGCCATCCCGGCCCGCGTGGGGCGCCGGGTGCTCGGCGTCATCGAGCTCTTCGGCCGGAAGCAGCCGTCGCTGGACGACGACCTCCTCGACGGGGCGGCGGCCATCGGGCAGCAGGTCGGGCAGTACCTCCGGCGCCGGCGGGCCGAGGGGGCCCTCCGCGAGCGAGAGGAGGAGTTCCGGGCCTTGGCCGAGAACCTTCCCCAGCTCACCTGGATGGCCAATCCCGACGGGGCGATCACCTGGTTCAATCGTCGCTGGTACGACTACACCGGGACTACCCCGGAGCAGGTGCAGGGCTGGGGCTGGCGCGCCGTCCACCACCCCGATCACGCGGCCCGCGCCGAGGAGTCCTACTGTGCCGCCATCGAGGCCGGCACGGTCTGGGAGGACACCTTCCCCCTGCGCGGCCAGGACGGGCGCTATCGCTGGTTCCTTTCCCGCGCCGTGCCGATCCCCGACGAGGAAGGGCGCATCGCCCGCTGGTTCGGCACCAACACGGACATCACCGAGCAGCGCCGCGCGGAGGGGCGCGCCATCGCGGCCGAGCGCCGGCTGCGCTTCGCCCTTCAGGTCGCGCGGATCGGGTCCTGGTCCTGGGACTTCGAGAGCGAGACCTTGGAAGCGGATGAAGGATTCCGCTCGCTGTTCGACGTCCCGGCGGACGATGGCGACCTCTCGACCCGGGACTTCCTGGCCCGGCTGCACCCCGAGGACGAAGCGCGCGTGGCCGCGACGTTCGAGGAGGCTCGGGAGGCGCGGGGCGAGCTCGATCTCGAGTTCCGCATCGTGACCGGCGCGGGCGAGGTGCGCTGGGCCGTCGTCCGCGGCTCGGTGGAGCGGCGTCCCTTCGGGCGGGGCCTCTACGCCCTAGGCATCACCTGGGACGTGACCGAGCGGAAGCGACACGAGGAGGATCTCGCGGCCGCCAAGGAGGCCGCCGAGGCCGCGAACCGCGCCAAGAGCCAGTTCATCGCCAACATGAGCCACGAGTTGCGCACGCCCCTCAGCTCCATCATCGGCTATGCCGAGCTGCTCGAGGAGGAAGTGGAGGATCTCGGGGAGATGGGGGAGCCCATCGCCAGCGACCTGGGCAAGATCGAGGCGAGCGCGCGCCATCTCCTCACGCTCATCAACGGAGTGCTCGACCTTTCCAAGGTCGAGGCGGGCAAGATGGAGGTCGAGGTCGAGGCGTTCGAGGTCGCGCCCCTGGTCGAGGAGGTCTGCGGCACGGTCCAGAGCCTCATGGCCAAGAAGGACAACCGTTTCGCGGCCGAGCTGGGGCCGGACCTCGGGGCCATGCGGTCGGACCCGGTCAAGCTCCGCCAGTGCCTGTTCAACCTCCTGTCCAACGCCGCCAAGTTCACCGAGGGCGGCGAGGTGACCCTGGCCGTGGAGCGGGAGGGCGGGCGCCTGACCTTCCGCGTCTCGGATACGGGCATCGGGATGACGCCCGAGCAGCAGGCCAAGCTGTTCCAGCGCTTCGCCCAGGCGGATGTGTCCACGACGCGCCGGTTCGGAGGCACGGGCCTGGGCCTCGCGCTGACCAGGGCCTTCGCCGAGATGCTGGGCGGCACCATCGCCGTGGAGAGCGTCGAGGGGCAGGGGACCACCTTCACGCTCCGGCTACCCGCCGGCATCCAGGCGCCGTCGGCGGCAGGCGCGGAGGCTCCGCCGCCCGAGGCCGTCCCGGATCAGGTCCTGGTCATCGACGACGATCCCCATATGCGCGACCTCCTGACCCGCTTCCTGGGCCGAGACGGCCTTGGCGTGGCCGTGGCCTCGGACGGGGAGGCGGGCCTTGCGCTGGCGCGGGAGATCCGGCCCTCCGCCATCATCCTCGACGTGATGATGCCGCGCATGGACGGCTGGGCGGTGCTGTCCCAGCTCAAGGCGGACCCGGCCCTGGCCGATACCCCCGTCATCATGATCTCCATGATCCGGGAGAAGGGCCTCGCCTATTCGCTGGGGGCCGCCGACTACCTGACCAAGCCGATCGACTGGACCCGCCTCAAGGCCGCCGTCGACCGCCATCGCTGCCAGCCCGTGCCTGGCGTCGCGCTCGTGGTCGAGGGCGACGCCTCCACTCGCGAGGAGCTTCACGGCCAGCTCGCCGACCAGGGCTGGGAGGTGGCCGAGGTGCCTGACGCACGGGCCGCCAGGGAGTTCATGGTCCGGCGCCGCCCCGATCTGCTCCTCGTCAACATGGAGATGCCCGAGGTCGGCGGCTTCGGCCTTCTGCGCGAGCTTTGGCGTGACCCCGGGATGCGCGCGATCCCGGTGATCGCCCTGACCGAGGGGGGCCTTGCGCCCGAGGAGCGGGCGCGCCTGCGCGACCAGGTGCGCCAGGTCATCCAGACCGGCGAGGACAGCGTGGACGAGTTGCGGGCCGAACTCCGGCGGATCGCGGCCGAACGGACCGGGTGCCGGCCGTCCGGCTCAACAGGGGAGGCGAGGGATGGCGAAGCTGCTGCTGGTTGAGGACACCGAGGAGATCTGGGACTTCCTGTCGCGAAGGCTCCAGCGGCGTGGCCACGAGGTGGTGCTGGCCCATGACGGGCAGGCCGGCGTGACCGCTGCGCGCGCGGCAAGGCCGGAGGTGATCCTTCTCGACATGAACCTTCCCGTCATGGACGGCTGGACCGCGGCTCGGACGCTCAAGGCGGATCCGGCGACCGAGGGCATTCCCATCATCGCCCTGACGGCCCACGCGCTGGCGGGCGACCGCGAGAAGGCGCTGGCCGCCGGATGCGACGACTACCACCCCAAGCCCGTGGACTTCTCCAAGCTGCTGGCCCAGATCGACGCCGCCCTGGGGGTCACGTCATGAGGGTCGGAGCGATCATGAGCCGCCACGTGGATTTCATCCCGGGCGAGGCCACCGTGGCGGAGGCCGCCGAGCTGATGGGCGAGATCGACGTCGGCGCCCTTCCGGTCGGGAGCGCGGAGAACCTCGAGGGCCTCGTGACCGACCGGGACATCCTCTACCGCGTCGTCGCCAAGGGGCTCAACGGGGCGGAGGTGCTCGTGCGGGACGTGGCCACCCGCCCGGTGATCGGCTGCGGGGAGGAGGACACCCTGCAGGCGGCCATGGACCTGATGGCCACGCATTACATACGCCGGCTTCCGGTGCGCGACGGCGAGGGACGGGTGGTCGGCTGGATTACCCTGGCCGATCTGGCCCGCAACCTTCTGGTGGGAAGCGGACCGTTGCAGAGCGCTCTCCGCGACCTGACCGAGGCACCGGGCTAGGCCCGGTAGCGCCGCTCCAGGCTGCCCGTCACGTCGGGGGCCAGGCCGAGCCGCGCGCCCAGGTAGTCCAGGAAGGCCCGGTTCGCCCGGGCTCCCCGGTTGATGGCCAGAAGGGCCGCGGCATAGGCGTGGGTGGCGAGCCCGGCGTCCTGGACCTGCGCCAGCAGCACCCCCAGGTGCTGCGGCTCGGCCAGGGCGACCTCGAGCCGCCGCGCCTCGTCCTCGCCGGCACCGACGCGGCGCAGCGCCATGGGAAGCTGCCGGACCTCGCGCGGATCGATCGCCCCGTCGGCCTGGGTGGCGGCCGCCATGACCGCGAGGAGGAGATCCGCCTGCGCCGGCTCCAGCACGCGGAAGTTCAGGGTGTGCGGCACCAGGGTCTGCTGGCGATTGGCGAGCCAGCCTCCCAGAACCTTGGTCGCCACCGTCGATCGGAGAACGTCCTCGGGGTCGGCGGGGGCCGTTGAGCCCGGTGGCGCCGGATCGGTCCGGGCCCGATCCTCCAGCGCGCGCGATCGTCCGTCGCGGTCCCGGACCGACCCGAAGAGCCGGCCGATCAGATCGAAGCCCACCATTGTCCCTTTCCTCTGTCGCGCATGGGAACCGACCGGACGCTGACAGGTTCCGGAACGCTGGGACAGGGGGACGCGCGTGACGCTCGACCAAGCGCTTGCCTTCGGGCTCATGGGCACGACGATTGGCCTCTTCGTCTGGGGCCGCTTGTCCTACGACCTCGTCGCGGTGCTGGCGCTGGTGGCGGGTGTGCTCCTCGGCATCATCCCGGCCGACGAGGCCTTCTCGGGGTTCGGCGACGACGTGGTCATCATCGTCGCCACGGCGCTCCTGATCTCGGCGGCGATCGCGCGCTCCGGCGCGGTCGAGACCGCGATGCGACCGCTCCTGCGGCAACTGCGGGGTCCTCAGGCGCAGGTGCCGGTGCTGGTGGGCACCGTGACGCTTCTGTCCATGGTGACCAAGAACGTGGGCGCCCTGGCCATGCTGATGCCCGTCGCGTCGCAGGTGTCGCGCCGGACCGGAACGCCCTTGTCCTACCTTCTCATGCCGATGTCGTTCGGCTCGCTGATCGGCGGCCTCGTGACCCTCGTCGGCACCTCGCCCAACATCCTGGTGTCGAAGGTGCGGGAGGAACTGACCGGCGAGCCCTTCGGGATGTTCGACTACACGCCGGTCGGGATCGTCATCGCCGTGATCGGCGTGGCCTTCCTGTCCTTCGCTTACCGCATCCTTCCCGGGGACCGACGCGCCGCCGGCCTGTCGATGGAGGCGGCCTTCAACCTCGAGGTGTACTCGACCGAGGCGCGCGTGCCCGAAACCTCGCCCTTCGTCGGACGCAGCGTCTCGGCGATCGAGGCGCTGGGCGAGGAGGGTCTCCGCGTGACGACCGTGATCCGGGAGCGATTCCGCCGATATGTCCCCCGTCCCGACTGGGTCATCGAGGCGGGCGACGTCCTGCTGCTCACCGGCGAGCCGGGCGATCTCGAACGCGTGGTGGCGCGCGCGCAGCTGCGCCTGGCGGGCGAGGAGGTGGCGGAGGACGACACCGATCCAAGCGATTCCGTGGTGGAGGGGGTCGTCACGGCCGACTCCCCCCTCGTGGGGCGGACCCCGGCCGAGGTTCAGCTCCGCCGCGAGCACGGGCTGAGCCTCCTGGCCGTGAGCCGCACCGGCCAGCGC
>Ga0210040_10004590_pt1 | contig 17972 bp, 16 predicted proteins | sample CryGeyCG12114_NA_FD_185462 | JGI IMG/M metagenome (GOLD analysis project Ga0210040, IMG submission 185462) | Groundwater microbial communities from aquifer - Crystal Geyser CG19_WC_8/21/14_NA (SPAdes) (version 2) | ecosystem: Environmental > Aquatic > Deep subsurface > Groundwater | place: USA... | reverse complement strand
TAACCACTTAATTACACAGTGTACATTATCTCTATTAGTTTGGCCCTGACTGTGAGGCACGTGTCTGCATTTTTCAGATGCGGGCCATCATTTATCACTTTTGTTTCTTGAGCAAGGAAATAAGTGGCAATGAAATCTAATTTCTTAGTTACTTTATAACTTACTTTGTTTCACAGCTAATAGCTACTGTGATAGTTTGTTTAGGCAAAATTTGCACTATGAGGGATAGAATGAATACATGGGGTTGATGCTGATTATGAATAGCTGTGAAATGAAATGATGCAGGTATGGGAATACAATTGCATTGTTTTTTCATTGCAAGTTAGTTAGTTATGATGTGGCATGTACGGACAGAAACTTGAGCCTTGTTTACTCATAGTCAGAGTTCGATGTGTGCCATTAAATAAACACATTCTCCATGTCTAGTTGTACGTAAGCAGTCGTTTATATGTAGCTGCCCGCATTATTCAGCCACTCACTCATCTATCAACAAAAGTGGATTACGTAGCACATTTCTTATGGCCACTAGCTGACTAACTAACAAGGCATACAAGGCAAAAATGAGATCATTCTTCTCAATTTATTTAAATTCTAATTGCGTTAATCAAAACTGCTCGCTCATTGTTGCTCATGTCAAGTTATCATTGCATTTAGTTTTGGTATTTAATTGAATCGTGGGCCAACACCAAAATTGGATCTCTATTTTTTTCAGACCTAGGCACAAGTTTTTTCAAACTTTAGCCACTATACAATGTATGCTTTCATACAAAAACTATGAATAGTCTACAAGTTCAATGGAACATAAGTTAAACACAAAACACTGCACTGGAGTTTCACTGGAAGTCAAATATGTACAAGAGCCCATACATCTTATTTGTAACTAACTAACTAACTAACCCCATGGATGGAAGGCAATTTTAAATCCTTATACCCCAAGGAATGGATAAAGTTAAGAGGATGAAGGAATGACATACCAGAGATTGCAGTTGATTTGTAGTGTGCTCCCCAATGAGTAGTGTCTGCCAGCATGGAAGCATTCTAAATGAAAATCAATTAAACCCTCATTCTTTTCAAACTCCATTCTCATTAAACCTTCAATAAATCATCCGTGACTTTAATCTACATACAAAAGTGAGTTGACATTTTGCAACATCACGTATTATGTGTGACGTGTGAGCAAACTATGGCACGCATAAGTCATGACGCAAGAAAAATACAATGTTATTCTTCCATCATATAACTTTTTACTCCGGAACTGATTTTTTTTTTGTAAATACACCAATTTGTTTTAAACTGTATAGACTTACGGGCAGTGATAGGTTCCGGTTCCGGATCCGGCAACGGGATTCCTAGACAAACGTTCCAGTAGTCCGGACAGCAGTCCGCATTGTCCGTCCGATTGCAAAAATTGTCACAGTAGCACAAAGTGCCCAGAATTGGAGTGGAACAGTCATCTATTCGTCCGGGACAGCATCCGCCAATTTTTTTGCGGCAATAATCACCCTATAGTCAAGACGAACCCCATTCAATATTTTATAGTAAATCAGACATTAAACACATGCTGGAATGTGACCTTCAGTACACAATAAAAAGCCATTTCGTTTCATTCTCTTTCTCGCATAGCCCCATAGATAGAAAAAAATATTGAATTATATTTACGCGAGTAGAGGGAGCAATAAAAAAAGATTGCCTTGCAAAAAAAACAAGAACATTTTCTGACGACATTTTTTACTGACCTTAATATCTGCAAAAGGACCTCTCCATTCCGCCGAACAAATGGACACTAATGAACACAAACTTAAACTCACCAGCAAACAATACATGAACACAGAACTCATTTTACATTTGAGTTCCCTTTTCTCAGAACGTGTACATTTCCAGCGCTGTTTACAACACATTGCTATTATTGCTACCCAATTGGGAACAAAAGTGTTACTCTTGCGAAATGCTATACTCCTCTGATCCCCCAACATTTTTGTGCACACTTAAAGTGAGTAACAGCAGATTCACAATGATAACTTTCTAACTAACCTATAACTTACTTTCCCATCAGCAGTGGTTTTCAACTATCCAAAAACAAGTTGTAACGAACTAAACTCGCAACTTGAGTGGAGTCAACTGTCACATTAACAATCCTAACTAACTAACGATCCCTTATGTCTAATTTGTCGTTCTGGACACAGGCTCAAACCACTTGTATTTTAACTCCTCACTCATGCCCAACTCTGCTGGCATTTGCATTTATTCATGAAGAACAAGTCATCACTGTCACTTTTTCCTGTCCAACTTACTGACCCGTGTGGTGGTGCGCAAAGATGAAAACAAGGGGAATTTGCATCCAACAAACTTGATTGGATTTTTCTGTGCTCCAGATCAAGTTTGAATGGATACCTGATTAATTATTATGGACAGGAAGAGATGCAGATTGTGACTGTCAAGTGGATGAAGCGGATTGAACCTTTTTAACATGTATGCATGAATATGGTCACTCACTCACTCCATTTATGCTCCCAACGAGTATTATGAGCTGTGAGCTGAGCATACGCAAAGGCAAATGCCAAGCTACTAACTAGCAGACTTCATATGCGTACACAATGAGGCAGTGTTTATAAGAAGGTAGAACATGTAGCTAAATTTTCCTGTGGAGCGCAAATCGTTAACCACAAGAACAGCTTTTGTGGTGCTGTACAAAAACTGAGGGAAGAATCTTCATCTTGTTCAGTCTTCTTTCCCATTTCACGGGGATATGAGCTCCAGCTCAAATGGTACACCATTTTTGTGAATTTGTAAATGCTACCGGATAGAAGTTGAAAGCTTCACCGTTTAATGCATTTAATTTGAAAGGTTCATAAAGATTTTATGACATGCGTTCCATTACCATTTGGCACATCTTTACTCCACTTTTATCACTAACGCTACCTTGAATGCATTTGTGAGTGAGTAAGGAGTGAGCTATGCATTGTGAAAATCCGTATCCTATTGAGTTAGTTAGTTATTGAGAAAAAAAATGAGTGTTCTATTCCAGGTAATGAGCAATAGTATTATCATTATTGATGAGGCAGTCATGAATTCGCCCTTTGACAAATTTTGCACTCGTTGCATTCAGAATACGATCCCATGGGGGCAGGTCATAATTTAGTCAGAAAATATAATTTGCACAAATCTGGGATAGGTTTTGATGACTGCGGAGGAAAAATTGATTGCCCGAACACAAAATGAAATAAGAAAAGCTATATGAGGGGATGCCAAGGTTAACACATATTTTGTTAGCATGTCAAGTGTATTCGCTTTTGGCTAAATGAGAGGGGAATTTCCTTTTGTGCACTTAAAATTGACCGTTTTGCATATTATCTATTTTGCAAACTCATTTCATTTGATTTGCTGGGATAAAAAGTTAGATAAGGGATAGAGCCGCCAAACCGGATCGTGACAGATTTTTGTATAAAAAGTACAACATGGGTAAGTGAGTGAAGTTGGGAGTCCATTAACATTCCTTAAAGTCTGATTATCTCTTTGGCGGGCTTGGTCACTCTAACTAACTAACTAACGAATATTTACGCTCAGTTCAATTCATCCAATTTTTAGTTAGTTAGTTCTATAGCATGCTGTGTGTAAGTGAATACGAAATGACTTCATCTGTTTTTCTCAAACTTGGAGCTTTTATTTAATTCACTTTTCTCATAAAATATTCATGCATCCAGTTCTTGAGTCAGCTCTCTTCATATTAAAGGAATAAATAAATAAATAAGCTGTCACAAAATGGTCATCTAGTTCCTAGCGCTGATTAACTCACTCCAAAAAAGTATCAGCCCACTAACTAACTATAAAACTAAACTACATTCATTGAATTTGCAGAAAAAATGTTAAAAAATGTAGTTGCAGGTAAAAATGAAAGGGAATTTACGATCTGGAAATGCATTTGCAGACACCTTCATTAAAGTTTTGGCACAATTTGCCAAGCTTGCAAAAGAGTGATGAAAAAAAGATTTGCACGCCCCATGAGTACGAGTTAGTGTAATGTAAATGAAGTGACAATCAAGCGCAGAGGATTTGAAGGGAATTGGAAACGCTAACAGTCATAAAGGTTACACAAGTTGATTAATCAATTCTAAACCCTCTCCCAGTCACAGTGATAAAATTTTATTCGCAAGGTAACTAACTACGAGCGAGTGTTAATTAAAAGTGGATTCAATTCAAACTAAACATAGAAAATGGTCATTCAATTGGCAGCTAAAAACCTAGCTAACTAACTCCTAGTAGTCTTTTAGTTTTGTTACTTGTTGGGTGTGGGACAGTTAACAAACTGTATATGTGAGACAGGAAGGAGAAAAATTAGCTAGTTTGTTAGCATATCATAATCAACTGAAACTGACAGGAAACTTTCGGCTAGTATAACGAACTCCAATTCAATTCTAGCTATGCATGGAATTGGGAATAGGGAAAGACACAGGGAGGGCAATAAGTTGACCTGCCCAGTAGTAATAATTCTTGTTTTGATTATTACGTAACGTGTAATTCATTTCAATTGCTATACACGACGCATGCTGCAAATTGTTTGCATAAGAAAGCAATATTTACACCTTTCTTCCTGTGCAGTCCACTCCTCATCCGTAACCGCGATGTCATTCTCATCTCAACCATCTGCATCAACATCTTCAACTTACAGCTGTTCTTAAGTGTGCGCCAAAAAGTTCCTCATCATCATTAGTTCACAGCAATTCTGTGAGCGGAAATAAATAATCCAAACACTTGAAGAGTCATTTGATTGGTTTTTGGTATCCTTCAAACATTGCGTTAGATGAACAAGCAAACAAATTAACAAGCAATTGGCAGTGGGTGACAGTGTACAGTCAATGTCATGAAATATTTGATTTTCATTACTAATTAATTTGTATACTAGACGCATGAACTTGTGTGTTTTTTTCCTACCCTAAGCTTGGGCAAAGAAATAAATTTCAAGATTTGACAACTTCTTTTTTCTCCACGGAAATAAAACTAACACCATTGCATATAGTCTGCTTAACTTTTCTATGACCTGCTCATAGACTTCATAGATGCATGAAAAAATAACTTAGTTAGTACTCTAATTGAATCCAATTTAATCAGTAATTAACTAATTAGTCAAATTAAGCAAGTGAATAAACATGAAGAGAAGAAGAGATGGGATGCAGAAAAAACGGAATGATCCACTTTAATATCTGTAGCTGTCATGCTCAAGTTTACTTTAGTTAAGCAGAGTAATTTGATATTCAAGTCCAGGGACTGAATCTCAGAAACGCAGGCATATTGTATAGTTGTGAAAACGTGGACTGTCCGAACCACACATTTTCATTATCTGCTTTGACTGCATCATGCATAATTTAGAGCCATGCCATTCTCAGATTTGCAGTACCCAAAAATTTAATGACCTTAAGCCGTATGCTTGCTAAATACCATTGGCCATGCTTTACTACTTTAAGAAATCGTAAGCGAGTTAAATTCGTTAAACTCATTTGTTAGGATCCTTTTGTAAGAGCACGCATTGAAGCAATCGACGATAAATTTTATATGCTATCCGTGGATCTGGATGGATAGTTACGTAAAAGGCTGGATGAATATGAAATCACATAATGAATTCCGTCAGCGGTTCAGTTTCATTGAAACTAGTCCGCTTTTGTTCCAGTCACATAAACGTAAAAATTGCGTCTCCTGTCAGAGACAAAAGAGAAAATGCACGTGTGCAATATTAGATAGAAACGGCAATACGGGAGTGATAAAATAGTATGTACTCTATAAAGTGCACTCTCATTTTCTTTTCAGGAAGGAAAAGGGTTTAAGGGTCGCCTTTTTATCCATACACGCACTCGGTTATCATCACATTGTGAAGGAATATCAGCAAGCAGACGTCCTTTGGACCAATACAAACTATGATTATACACAGGACACGTGTTCAACGAAACCGTTGCATGCTGAATAAAGTTATCTAAGAGAAGAAATAGTACAAAGCTTGTTGTACAAGAAAAACATTTTTATTGATTCTCTTCCTCTTTCAACATGATTTACAATGACTATCAAACTGACAATGTCCAAAAAAATTATTCTTTTTTATAAAACTGTCAAAAACAAATCTGTAGGTAGTTAGCTAAGTCCTTAATTCCCCTTAACTCTCATTCCTCTGCTCCTTGTCAACAGATAGGCATCATCATAGACTAAAGATTTCTTCTCCTTCCTAAAACTCGAGGGTCCCGCTCTACCACTGTCTTCCTCATAGTCCCTTCGAATCTTCCTAGTGGGCACAAACTTGAGCGCCTTCTCCCAACTACGACTATCCCTCAACTCAATTAGTATGTTGCCCATTTGGTTCACAGTAAGCGACTTGCTCCCAATGCCCCAGTTCAAATGCTTGTCCAACGGTAACTTCTTCATGCGCAGTTTATCCTTCTTCGCCTTGGCCAGAGAAAAAGGCCTAGGATCCGTCTTGTCCACCATGGCACCCACAATGTAGATATCATCGTCATTATATTCCTCCAAGTCATCCTTCGCATGTGGGGACAAGTAGACGAGCTGTTCTCTAGGAAATAAATCCAAATAGCTCTTCTCTGACATATTGAGCACATAGCTATCATCGTAAAGCGTGGGGATCTTCCTGTACAAGTACTGCATCACGGTAGAATCCTTTTTCGCGTTGCAAAGATACAGATTTAGAGGATCTCTATGGCGTCTATTGTCCGTGATCAACATTTCTAATTGTTTGGAGCAATTGTTGGCTTCCCGAGTGGTCATGTGTTCATCATAACTCATATCTATTACCAACGGAGGATTGAATTGCAGCGCCGCGCACATTTTCCCATGATGGTATTTGTTGATTGTCGTGTCGTACAGTCGGAGAAAAAATGTGTTTTTAGTGAGACCATAGGTTGTTCCCGAGGGATCTTCTTCCTTGATTTCGGGCAGTGGGGGCAGTTTGGACCGTTTGAATTCTTTCCGTTTCTGGATACCGGCTTTTTTCATTTCAGTTTTCCACAGGAACTCGTAAAACTTTCGACGTTGGCTTTTGGAGCGTAGTTCTAACAGTTCTTTCCATTTGTGGAGCTTGATGCTGGAGGGAACTTTGAGGGCTTCTTGTCTAATGATATTTCAAACAAATGATTTTAGAATTGTTCACAGTCATTTGAATGCAATTTGCAATACAAATAAAAAAAAAAGATTGCTCACCTCATAAGATCATGCTCTAGTTGGATGTATTTGACTTTTTTTATAAGCTCTGGATCCCCACCCGTGATTTCCTGGATGTCGGCATCAGACAATACTAGGCAGAATTCTTCCCCCAAGGGAAAAGTCTGACGGGACTCTCCATTTCTGCTCACATCTTGCTTTCCCTCAGTAGACATGAACAACAAACATTGCTGATTTCTTAAGGTCAAGGGTGCGGAGTTTAGGTGGGTCACAGGTTTTAAAATGTTGTTTGCAGCGGAGAGTCGTTGGGAAGTCAAATTTCGGCTGCTAACTCGCCCAAAACCCAAAACTAGATTTTGCAACATTCCCATCGAACTCGCTGATGGTCTAAAAACCACTCCCATTTTTTTAATTGTGATTCTTATTCTATATGATACATATTTCTTTATTTTCGAAGTTGAACGTTAGCAATGTTAATTGGCAGTTGTTAAAACTTAAAAATGACCTTACTCAATTCTTTTGTGCTTTGTGTAGCTTCAGTAATCTAACACCATGTTAAGAAAATCTCCCGCTATCAGATCATTGAGTAAATACGTATAGTATATCATCCATTTCTATGAGTTGCTGTAACAAAACCTGGCTTCATTTTATGGAGTTATGATATTGATGAAAATTTGTTAACTTTTGAATAAGCGTGTGTTTTATTCCTTTTTAGACTTGACACTTCATACAGTTCATAAGTGGGAATAAATATGGAAGGCAAAATAAATAAGGATACCAAACACTAACAAACAATATTATTAAAGTGCAACTGCTTAACGTTAACTCATACTATAGCTACCATACCTTAGGGTGCACATTAACTTATCCAGTTATAGTTTACGTTTAGACATTCAAATTGAACTGAATCGTACGCTTACGTAGCAAGTAACAGGATTTACTTTTATTAAAATTGTAAGAAACTTCTAGCATTTCCATAAAAATAATTTTATTTTGCTTCAGCCACTACAGCTTAATTACCTATGTATATCAATAGTTTCTAAATTGCACAACCAACTAGCTATATATTTCCAGCTTTTAACAGTTCCGGAACTGCATACTCTTTTTAAATAGTTCGTTGCTGTCACTTCTATCCCTTATCTGTCTATCGGTGCATTCACGAAATAAAAAATTATACAGAGAGTGCTATAGTGCTGAAGTACATTTTTAAGCATAAAAGAAATTTTCATTCTTCACATATCATGGAGCTGGGGCATACAAAAAACGTAAAGCATTCTTAATTTAAATAAATAGCATACATTAAAGTGAGCGTCTTACATAATCATAGGGGGTCAACAATCCATTCCAATTAGCAGTTAGATTTCAAAGATTCATAATCGTTTGTTGTTTGTCAAGAGATTATATTTATATAGAGATTAGCTAAGGCATTACAACTCTATCATTTAAATTTTATAATATTTGAGTTTGGTGTGTTGTGTACTCTATAGTTTTCATCAGCAAGACACCTCATTAGCCGCACCAAAGTCTATAACTTATTTCAATTGTAACTTAATATCCTCCTCTCTGCTTCACTCCTTTCATTTGTTTCAAAACATCTATCCCTCTATACAGAATTATATGCTAAACATAATCTTATTGCTAGTTATTTTAAAATTGACATGGCAAACAGAAACAAAAGGTCTAAAGGACACAAGCTTTCTTTTTGGAATTGGAACAACGAAGATAGTAAGTTTAGGTACCACAATTTGTATTAGGAATGTAGACATTGACATATTCACACACATAAGATACCATACAAGCAAACATACTGACTGACTAACAACATTCAAACCGGGTAGTACAAGTACAAGTAAAATGTAAAGCATGAATGAGCTTGAACACAAAACTAAAGTTTCTTGCAACAAAGATGGACGTATATTTGAAAAAGATAAGATGGAGAAAACTTTAAATGCTTTCTTAGGGACACTGGATGATACATAATTGTATTGTAAAGCCATATCCATAATAATGGTCCATTTCGTAATCATATATATTTTATTCTACTTACAGTTCCTTTCCGGAAATTATAACTAACTAGGTAAGTGCATGCATACAATACACAAAAACTGCACATGGTCATGTCATAATGTCATGGTCAAACGAAATGAATGGACAACAATCATGGCATGTCATGGATTGATTCTTCTTTTTAAGGTCAGGTCCCTTTTCACTATTTCAAAAATAAGCTGAGGAACAAATGCCATTGATTTTGTACATTCCGATTAAAGCATAATGAACTAACTGCCCAAAGAGAATCAAGTTAACAAAACCTACCATTATCTGAATATACACTGAACATTCACGAGAGAATCTATTAAATAAACTAACTAAACTCAATACACACAATAAGATTTGCTAGACACTCCCGCCTATACAAACTTCATTATAATTATATTGATTGGATTGTGTCAACACATTAAATTAAATCTATAGTTGCCCGATGAATATATGGCGGGACAGAGAAAGCTGTTGCGCGTTAATTAACTACATATTACAGTATAGCTTCCAGAAAAACTATTGAGTTGCCTGCTGTTGAATCTCAATCTTCTCTACAGTCATTTCTGGGTTCATGGCTGCCGCCTCTTGAATCGCCTCTGCCAACGCCCGGTCATGGTCAATGGGATCTCCATCTGATTGAATCGTGATTTTCTGCTCTACACGCGTCTCCACTTCCCCATCCTTTTCCGTTTTGTACTGTTTTTGTTATCAAGAATAATAAGTCAACAAAAACTCTTCTCACTCAATACAAAAAAAACGCAAGTCTTTGAATCTCACCGTTACGGTCTCTACAGTTCTCACTTTGGAGCTCACTGTCTGAGAACTGACAATCTCGCCAGATGCAATATAAGAGCCATCGTCCGACTGGACTGCCACTTTCCTAGTTTCCGTGTGGACCACTGGCACATTTGTAGTTGCCTGGGGTTGTTGGAATCCTGGGGATACAGCAGTTGGATTATATTTCACACTCTCCGTTTTCACAATTGGCGGCTCATTCAGGGATGAACTTCCATTCTATAGCGAAAACAATGCAGTCAGAATCACTTTTCTTGTAATTAACAATACATTGACACATACATGGCAAACAACAATACTATAACTACAACAACATGACAAAAACAATTTATTGATATTGGTAGACTGGACAGTACAGGAGGAACAAAGTTTCGGCACAGTTTCCTTTTGGAATACGAAACAAACAGAAATAGAGACGCATTGGATAACGAACAATTTACCAAAACATTTTGAGTGGTCTCAAATGTATCAATTGGCGTGCCTTCATCGTCGTCATAATAATAAGGCTCATCCTTCTGTAGCCAACAAGTGTCATGTCAAATGTACAAATCAATCAGAGCAACTAAGAAATCTACATTGCTACTGTAATTTTCTGTCATGCAACGCTCATGCATCTCGTATTTTTACAAAATCATAAAACTCATGCACTGAGAATACAAAAAATGCTTACGTTCTCGTCTGTGGTCATCACAGTGGCCGTGGCGCGTACTTCTTGGGTCATGACCGTTTGCTCAGTTCGATTGGAAGTGGTGGACGTGGTGTGAGTGAAGCTTTTCTCCTCAATCTGAATCAAATAGAATAAATCCTCCCATTTCATAATATGCAACTAAAACTACGGGAACTAATTGTTGTCACTTTGTTTTGTTCATCATAATACCTCACTGGTGGTCGCATTTTTTTCTTTGTCCTCCCTTGAAGTGGCCGTCCGAGTGGTCACTTTGGTGGCCTTGATATGAGGAGCACTATCACCAGCCCTATCTTGAGCTTCAGCCTGCAGTGCGCACACAATCAAATTAAAAACCTGAAAACAATCCCTAACATCCCCTTCACAGACCCTAATTAATATATTTGGCAAATAATAATGGCAACAAACTAGAACTGAGAACAACTACTTTTCCATTCGTGCATCATCATTTCATCATGCCCTCTCATCATTTCATTCGCAACATAAATTGTCAAGCGGGCCAACCTGGTTGGTGGTGGTGGACACGGTGACCTCACCAGTACCTCCTGGGGTCAAATCCTCGACCCGTTCTTGAACATTTTGTCGAATCCCATCCGCATCCTTCACAACCGTCTGCTTGGTTACCGTCTTCACAATCTTGGGAGCACCATTAGAATCCTTTGATCCCCCACTGTCACTATTACTATTGCTACCACCAGCTCCACCTCCGAACCCAAAAAATCCCTTCCCCTTATTATTCTTCTTGCTCCCTTTCTTCCCTTTGGTTTGGCTGAACATAGGTTCCGTCAGCTCGGAAGATTTGGGCTCCTTATTCTCCGCATACTCATCACTGGCCACACTGGGTAGACTGCTCTGAGAACTTATGGATTCGGATCCAGACTCGGATCGAACTCGCTTTGAACCACCACCCCTCTTGTCATTGGGAGACAACAGTTTGTTCGATTCCAAGGACCCAGGATGAGTGATCATCGATTCCGAAGCTGCATTCGTTTTATTCACTGGGGTGGTAAATCCGAAACTATCATTAGGATTTCTGTTCCCAGCAGCCAACTGATTGGCGAAGAATTCATCCCTCGTCACATTCACCGCTCCTTTAGTGGACAATGGGGTGGACGAAGATACTGGTTTGGGGGTAAGTTCGACAAATCCTTTATTCTTATAATTAAGTCCTGTGGGGGACACTGGGGAGGACGGCTGATTCAAAAAGCTCGTAGTATAGCCCGGTTGAGCAAAAATGGAGGGACTCCCTGGTTTCTCTTCATTATTGTCAATCTGATTGCCTTCTGGGGTATCCGTCCGACTCGCCTCATGCGTAGGGGACGAACCATAGCCATGGCTGCTACTCCACGGTCGTGGCCCATACACATTCATGTTGGGGGAAGGGATCTTGGGAGGGGGTCCAGCCGGAGGAGGACTTCTCATTCCATATCGCTTTTGCTGATTGTTGTTCTCCGGAGTGATGGGCAATTTCCTCTCGTTTTCAAACGCCGCCACTTCAAATCCCTTGTTCTTCTCAGGTGTGGTCACCGGAGTACCCGAAGGAGTGTAGGTTGCCACCGGACTTCGGATGAGCGGCGAATCCCCCGCACCTTTCATGATGTTGCTGGCACTCTGTTGTGCCAACTTTTGTCTCCGATCCGCCGTTTCAGCCACCTTCTCAGAATCTCCCGGAGCATAGTTGAATGCCAGACCAATGGCTTTCTTGCTGGCACCGGGAGATCGGTCATACGACTCAGTGTCTGCTGAGATGTCACCCCGTGGGGAATTGGGTCGATTCTTGTCTTCATATGAGAAGGCGCCTGCCGAGGAAATGTTCTTTTTCCCTTTCTTTCCTTTTGGATCCGATTCTTCGTATTCATATTTCTTGGTGTACGCCAGGTTGGTTGGCGATTTGGAACGATCTAGTTCAGAGGCCGAGCTAAGTGGGCTTTTCGGAGATTCGGGTGAGTCGGGTTGTTCGGAGCCACTGGTTCCATTTAAATTTTTTTTACCTCCAAAGATACCGCTACTGAAGAAGCCACCTTTCTACAAAATTAACAGGGAACCAAAAAAAATCATGCAAATGTAATCGTGCAAACCGAAAAAATGAATAATAAAAACAAAAGCTACACGTTAATCAACATTAAAAATACAGTAAGGCAGTACCAGTTAGTTACAGGACAGGACAGGATGATGTCAAAGCGAGTTTTCAACAAATGAGTCAGATTAGTAATGATATAAAGTAGCAAGCAGAAATCTGGATTTCATGTTTATTTCTAAACCGTCACCGTTACCCATAGTATAAAAGCTTTCTTAGTTAGTTTCAGTTAGTTAGACTCGAAGAGCACACTTAAAGAGAATAACTCAAGACATGATGACATACCTTCTTTTTGTGGGAAGAAGGTTGTTTGCCATTGGTCATGTCCACGGGCACTTCTATGGTCTCCTTAGAGTGAATAGAAGGCGTGTCAGTTGGATCGATCTCTTTGCCCTCCTTCTCTTTCGTAAACTTGATGGGGGGTAACACAGCAACCCCTCCGATCGGTTTCTAAAACAAATTCAAACACAAACAACATGAAACCATCATAAGAGCCTCCACCGTTGAAAACGTTTTTTTGTGTGATAACAGTTTAACAACAACAACAGCAACAAAATGGAACCGAAACAAACAATATGAAGGAGCGAAGATTCTGGATCACGGGCGTCCCAGGATTACACTTACAACTATACAAAAAAGCTGTAAAAAATTAAAATGTGAAATTTTAGAAAAGAAGAGAAGTCCCAGTGGAAAAGCACAGTCAGTTCGTACGTTAGTGAGTGGCAGAAAGTTGAAACAAGAAAAGAGAATAGAAACTCGTAGGAAGGACCAGAGTTGACATGTACAAATACCTGATGGAGGAGCAAATAGTCCGAGGTGACCACACAAACAGACTTACGAGATCGTAAAGCTAGCACATCTAACTTGTTGACCTTATGATGACCATTAACATCATTAACATGAGCATTGGTCTTTTGCTCGCCCCAAAAACACACTTGATGAAGACAAAAGGTAGGACAACCACACAATTCAGAATTCAGATTCGGCAAGGACCGTACCTTACCACCCGCAATGGCAATCATGCCATTATCATTCCCATTGGTGTGAGCGACTTCACAATTATTCCTGGACGTCAACTCTTGAAAGGCTCCTTGGTTCATTCCATTATTTTTGGCCTCATATTCATATTCCCCTTCATCTGAGCTACTACTTGCCGACTCTAACTTCTGCACTCAACAAGTCATAGTGTACATGAAGCATGCATTCAAACTAGCTTAACTTGCCTCAGGAGTCTACGCGTAATCAATGGAAATCACAAAAAAAGTGAATCCTCATGTCATACGAACGAGACAAATAAATCATTGACAAACCGAAACCCACATTTTGTGCATAATATTCTCAAAATCCCACAACCAAACCACAAATCATGCGTTTTTAGTGCAATGTGATAAATTGAAGCTTTAGGGTACGTTGGTCTAATCCAGTATACTGAAGAAGTGTCGACAAAATAAGTGAATCAAAGTGTTACCTTCTCTTTTTTCTTATCCTCGATGATTTCTTTGATGGGACTTGGCTCCGGAGTTTGGTCTGCGGTCTGGGGTCTAGTGGATTCAAGGTATTCCATCGAACTATGCCTTCCACCTAAAGCTAATATGCACATTCGAATTCAAATTTTCGCTTGGAATTAGAATCCAAATAATTGTGCAATTAAATATTTAGACGTACCATCCATACTCCTCGTCGTAGCAATATTACGACCACTCAAACTTCTTTTGAATTTTGGGGCAACTCGATCGATAGTCGCATTTTTGGTCTCAAAAAACGTTTTACCCGAATATCGGAATTGGGAACCAAATCGGGGAAAGAATCCTGCCTTCTTTTGGGGTTCTGGAGCCATCAGTCTAGAAATATTTCAAAATGGCTAAAGACGGCAATTTGAGGAGAAAACGAATATTTTTCTTCACAAATCAAATATCAGATTAGTCTCAGATGTCTAATGTAATCAAAAGCGGTAAACTACGATAAAGAAATTTCCAGTTCATCCGAACGAGACAAAGCTCATCATGGACTGTAAATATAAGTTCCCTTTTAGTCTGGAATTCGACGAATTTCAAATGCACACTTCTTTCTCACCTAAAAAATGTATGATGCTCCACACAAGTTTTCCAAAGGAGTTTAGCAGCTTTTCTATTTGGACATTTGAACACCACAGTGGGTTCAAATTGCTCATACTCCCCAGGTCGGACTTTAATGTAGAAATGCTGTCGCTTATAGGAAATCTTCAAGATTTTGGGCCAAGCAAATCTATTTATTCTTAACCTGCAAAATTCATAGTTAGAAGAACCAATTTAGAATCAGTCTTAGCATCGGGATTTGCGATGAAACTGATATGAACATTACCTATCCCTAAAAACGAGAAGCCCTTGAGAACAGACTCCCAATTTAATATCCATGCCTTCAGAATCCTTGGCCGAGTGAAGATCTACACCGTACATGGCCAACTTTTTAGCATTTTCTAAGTAGTTAAGTTCCGCCTCCGCAGGACTTTGCCCTCTGCACACAAAATTCAGAGAGTTACAAACTATTTTATGCCATAGTTGCACATGAGAGGATGTGAAGTAGCCTGTACCTGTGAGTTTTGTGCAACTCCATCACTTTGGTCTCCAGTTCCGGAGTCTGGTGAGGGGCGAAACGGAATTCTTTAAGATAAGTGGATCGATGTTCATCGGGATCATAGTCCCCAAGTTCGGACTGGACCAGGTAGGAACCCAACAAAGCATGGGTTACAAAAGAACACGGTAATCTGGTAACACAAAAATAATTCATTATGGTACACACGCAACACCGTCCCAATTGAATTGAAGACGAGGCCACTTACTTTTCAGTGAGAATATCGTTGCGAACTTGAAGACAAAGACAATATCTAGTAATGTCCTCATGGAGCTGAGCAGGTTCAGGAGGATAGAACTTCACATGGAAATACACTTCCCAGGGGTCACCTAAAATATAACACCCGTAGTTAGCTAGCAAAATCATGCTTTAGGAGCCTGATCTTTCTAACCTACTCAACTCTTACTTTTAAGTTGTTTCGATATTCTTTTGTCGTTCTCCAGCCACACAAAATATCCTTCTCGATCTTTGAATTTTAGGCCGAAATAATCTTTCTCAACTAGATTTATATACTCGCAAACGGTTTCCATAAGGTCTTCTCCCTTCGACTTTTTCTATAAAATCAAAACACAATATTTTTACAAATACTGGCAACACAAATAAGAGCAAATGCAAGGAATTATCAATTAAGTCTCATATGTCATTGTGTAATCAAAACAGTGAGCTGCAAAGCAATCCACCGTTCATCCGAACGAGACAAATCTCATCATTGACAAACACTAAATATGGTAAAACAGAGTGAATTTTCGAGCGTTTGAAAGTTACCTCAATAGGACAGTCCCACGTAGTTCCATCCAACAAATGTACACGAGCAAGGACCATTTTGCCTCCCTTGCTTTTATCTTTCCTAGCAGGGGAAGCAGCCACAGAGTCCCCAGCACTCCCATTCTCTGGAACTGCATGTCTTGGAGACCCTGGAGGAATCACATTCTCTTTCCCTGTCGCCTCTGGCATCTAAAGTTCAATAAATCCCACCATATTCCAAATACACTCACCAAAAACAACTGACAACGCATTTCAAAATTCAAAACGATATGAACTATACCTTGAGTCACTTAGCAAACGAACCTTGAAGAGGATTAAAATTGAATTTAGGACCCACCCTTTTTCATTGAAAACTATCCACAAACAATGTTTCACATTGTGATTCACAAAATCAAATGACAAATGGACATAATAAAAATAAGACATTATTAGTTTACTTACGTGATTTTTTTAGAGAGCCCAAATAGAGTAGAAATGTCCACGCGTCAATTCAGCAGTCAGCAGTACTGGCGTGACAGGGAGCCTGTGATTTAAATGTTATTCATTTATGCTAATCAAGTGGATTAATGAAGTTAGTTCCTATTTCCTATAAATGGAGAGCAGTTAGTTAGAAATGGAACGAAACCAACACCCTACTTGCTGCCGTGCGTTTGTATATTATGTGAATGTGCATTGGTTAGAAGAGGAAGGAACGAATAATACAATATTTGGTGAAGCATCCCATAGAAAGTTTGTAGTCAGTTGACTCACGCATAGTTTGAGTAAGATCTACTCACTCTCACTCAGTGATATGCCCTAGCTGCCAAAACTTTATACGGCATCTAAAACCTACTGCAAAAGTATATATCAGTTCTTTCTCATGGGAAATTCCAGTAGGTTGGTTTGGTAGGTTAGTTAGTTAGTACTTTGGCTTGTATTATTATTTTGTATGTGGCATAGAAATCAGGAACTGTTCCCCAAAATACTCAATTCGAATTTCAGTATATATTATATTATAAATATTTGTAAATTGATTAACGGTTTAATTCTCATTAAAGTTGATTGGATTTTTAACTAAACAATGTGACAACCGCACTTTATGAGGGAGGACACAGTAGATCACCCCCCCCTACGTTTGTTATTTTTGCTGTGTGTATCTCAAGACTTTAAAGTGAGTTAACTAACGGATGCAACGGAATTGGTTAGGGAAAGGTGAGAGCCTATTGGATTTTGAGGAATAGGATTTAAATATCACTGGCACAATGCCGAATAAATCTAAAAGACGGGAGAACGAAGAGCCACCAGAAAATGTGCAAGAGCAAGGTAAATAGGTGTGCATATTTTTGGATTCGTAGATTTTAAAACAGTGAGGGTGTCTGGGTGTCTACTTTAAGTTTTTTTTTTCTGACGTTCTTATGTATTGTAGATGCGGAGAGAACAGGTACAGGGAGTAGTAGAACAACTGCAGGAACGAGAAGAGAGGAAAATTCCATTTCATTTCGACATTTCTTACAGAATAGCTCGGAATCTAATCCTTCCAGGTCCAGGCATCCTCTGGGTATGAATGGTTGTCCAAGATCATTTCAATATTTTCAATAAACTTACGTCTGAATTTCTATGGCTCGGTCCAACTTTTACTGTCTCAAAAAAATAGCATGGAAGGGCAATTTAGTAAGATCAATTAATTATTGTACACACCTCACGTATTAACTGAAAGATTTGATTTGATTTGATTTATTTATTTTTTACGTGCTTCCAAGTCAATACAATGTACTGTTCTCCCCTCAGTTACACGACACAATAAATTCGTCAATACATAATATAAATTAAACTACATACTACATTGCATAACATTTTATAAAAAAAAGG
>Ga0210040_10004589_pt1 | contig 17973 bp, 17 predicted proteins | sample CryGeyCG12114_NA_FD_185462 | JGI IMG/M metagenome (GOLD analysis project Ga0210040, IMG submission 185462) | Groundwater microbial communities from aquifer - Crystal Geyser CG19_WC_8/21/14_NA (SPAdes) (version 2) | ecosystem: Environmental > Aquatic > Deep subsurface > Groundwater | place: USA... | reverse complement strand
ACCATTTTTGTCACGGTTGGGGTTATTCTAAAACCTGTCTGAAAACTGCGCACACAACTTTTACCCCGTTCCAAACAGAGTGTGTTAACAGAAATTCCAACTTGCGTTTTCAGGTGATTTTAGCTTGAACATGTGGAGCATAGGGCGATCCCGTTTCTAGTAATTCTAAGACTCCGCCTTCGGCTCCGTAATAATGTGGGATCACAACAAATGTAATTGCTCATGTGTTCACAGTTTCTCAATATCAAGTAAACCTTCAATACTTGATGGAAGTTTTATGTCTGTCTGTGTGGGTTCAACCGCTCAACAACTCGCGTGGTGATAACTTGACGGATGTTCATGAAATTTTATTTGTTTAGATTCTTTAGGTCCTTTGCAAGACCAAATCTAAAGATAAGCGCAATTAGGTTAACCCACTTTGAAAAACCGTGGCCAGCAATTTTATGCGCATATTGCACTCTCATGTAACAGCAACTGACTATACCTAGCTAACATGTTTTCTTCAGCTTCTTAAATATATCTATCATTACCAAAAATATTTAACACTTTTAGTCATTTATAATTGTGACTTATATTTTAAGGATCTTGGATCCCTGTTTTCAAAGCCTTTATTTTCTAACTTCTTAAGTCACTAGTGTATTTTATATGGGTTCTAGGATCTCGTGTAACTACTATTCAATGGCCCTTGTGTATAAAGAATAGCAGACTAGAAGTCAGAAGTGAATCAAAGGTACGTGCAGTGCACACAGAACTGGCCATTGAAATGAACACAATAAAAATCTTGTGCACTTATTCAGATGATCAATCATTGAAAATAGAATGCCACTTAAGACTTCGTATGTATGTATGGATGGAGTACTTTTTTTCGCTTAGGACCACTTGTATTTTTAACCATTGTTGGTAAAATATTGAAGAAGTAGCAAAATGAGCGACTTTTTTTACTAAAAATAGGTTCTAAAAATTATATGTAGCGTGTTATGTGTAAATCCGTAGCGATTTATGATTTTTTTCTTGTTCAGATCTATAGAACCAGACTTCATTTTTGTTTCTAAAATGAAAATTTGAAACTATTAAGAATGAAGAAATGGCTGTGGTTTATCTCATCATTTATGCAATAAGTCGTAATTTAGCAAAATCTACACGCACAGATTTGCAAAATTAAAAAAAATCGAATAGTTAAAATTTGCTATATAGTAAAGTTATATTGCAATGTATTGCAATATTGTATATACAAGGTGACAATTTAAGTATGCATCTTTATTAACTCTAACGACATAAAAACTATTAAACAAACTTAAATATAGATTATATCAACTTGAAGAGAATTTAACAAGTACTTTTTCGTCCGGATGACGATAAAATATGGCCACCATCAAACTTCTGGCAAGCCCTCAAACGACTAATGACAGAACGACAGGTCGCTACCATGGTGTCAGTAGAGATGGCTTCTATTTCGGTCCTTATAGCCTCCTCTAGTTCTTGCAAATTGGATGGTTGATGCTGATAAACTTTATTCTTGATGTAACCTCAGAGAAAAAAGTCGGAAGGAGTAAGATCTGGGGATCGCGGCGGCCATTTTATCGGTCCTCCTCTTCCAATCCATCGAAAAAAAACGAACAATCTGGTTTGTGACATCGGTGCTAAGTTTAGATCGTTGAGTTGCACAACGAGTAGTAAGATTGCCATCTTCTCTAAATTTTATAATCGTTCTACTAATAGTAGTCCTATCAATGTGAATATTGAACTCAGCGTGAAATCTTCTGGCAATAGCTGCATAATTTTTGCATTCAAAGTAGGTATTTAACCCTTTGCTATGATCAGTTTAGAAACAAAAGCTAGTCCATTTCTGGGCGAAAAATTTCTCAAAGCAAGTTCAATTCTGGGGGTCTTTAAGCCTTAAACGATCTCACAGTTGGTGTGTTAAATGCCTTATCCAAGTTTTAACATGGGCGAAATAGGAAGTCAGAACTGCAATCACACAATCTGCCATTTGAGCTCTCAGAATTTTTTAAAGTTCATTTTCACTTTTTATGAACCATTAACATAAAAGACAAAAAAAAACGAAATTTTATTTTGAAAAATTCTGAGATGTTAACTGACAGAGAAAGCAAAGAAAAATATTGACTAAATTTGTGCCCCATTGAAATCACATTGTCCATGTTATTTAAAGGTGGCATTATATGATGCCAAACCAAGGAAGAGCCTATGCAGCCTATGGCATCATATGATGCCCAAGCAAGGCAGAGCGTTTTAAAAGCATGGCATCATATGATGCCAAACCAAGGCGGAGACTTTTTGCTTCATGGCATCATATGATGCCAAACCGTGGCAAAGGGTTAACATGAAAAGACGCTGTGACTTTGTAAACGCTATAACTTTAAAAATATTAAACGCAACAGAAAACGGAAATAACCGACGGAATACTTGTATTACTGACATCATTTTGATGACCTGACCTTAAGTCTATAATCGTTTGTTCACATGATATACCGTAACCAAGGGATGCATTCTTAAATTGTCACCCTGTATATTGCCGTTTCAACTTACCATAGGCTCACTCGCATCTCAAAAAATGTTTTTTGTTGGTGCAATTGAACAGCTTGCAGAAAAAGTTTCCACAGTTGCAAATAAGACATAAGAAAAGATTTTAATTTTCAGGTTTTTTGACAAAAGTGAATTTTTACCTTTTGCGTGAATTTAAAACACCTATGTTCTGCTATATTGAAAATCTTAACCTTTCTATTTTTTTTTTGTAAATTTAGAAAAACTTTGCTCATGGATGTTGCGAAATGACGACTTTGGCATTTCAACGTGATGCCTGTTGCATAAATGATGAGATGAACTGCAGCCATTTCATCATTCTTAATAATTTCAAATTTTCACGTTAGAAACAAAAATTTGAGCCTGGTTCTATAGATCTGAACAAGAAAAAGTCGAAAATCGCCATGAATTTGGCGATGCATGAAGCTTTGTGCCAAAAATATTTTACCAACAATGTTCAAAACTTTAACTAGTCCTAAGCAAAAAAGAAGCACACACTAGGGGTACACCTGAAGCCCTGTACTATCGTAGATTTCTACATGGCGTACATCTCCCAGCCAATCAGAGAAGATTACCACCTCTACCTACTGATCCGATTGGCTGGGATGTGTACGCCATGTAGAAATCTACGAAAATACAAGGCTTCAGGTGTACCCCTACTATATTGTCCACCTTAGGATGCGTACAAATAGAGAACGGTTTGGAATTATAAAATTCTAAAGCCCAGTATATAATCATTGCGTCCTTGTTTTTTCTTTGTGATTTCACTTGTAGTCAGTAAAAGTCTTTTTCCCCCGGGTTTGTTTGGCCAAGAGAAGTTACTCGATCTCTGTTCAAATAGATAACTATAGTGAGGGAATAAATGAAGTGAGCCGCAGACAGAAGAGAAGGTAAATAAGTGAAGGAAGGAGATTATATCTATCTATAGAGAGAGAGAGAGAGAGAGAGTGCAGTTCATAGTTCATGATATGAGAGAAGAGAGAGAGAGAGAGAGAGAATAGGAATAGGAATAGGAAGGAAAGAAAATGAAAGTGGATTATGGGATAACTAGGGCGTCCGGTCATACATACTACGCTGATGAGAAGTTTGGAACAAAAGCCACCAGCCGCTCTTGCTTATTTGCTCTAGCTGTAGCACTCACTCTGTCTCCATATTAGTCCATATGTAAGTACAAAAGTTCATTACATCCCATCATACACAACACATTGTAATGCGAAAACATGCTCATCTCAATGGCCAGTCACAACTTTTTACCAACACTTTTCCTTACAAGTTTGTGACGATCCTAAAAATGGGAAAATGGCCAAACAGAATGTGTTGTATGCATCCAACTACAAACTATACTAGTTGTTCTATCCTGCTCATCCTTATAGTTAGTCAACTGAAAACGAATAGCAAATTACGGGAGCATCGTCTTGGAGACAGTTTTTTGTTTTTTTGTTTTGTTTATGAGTTAGTAAGCTATAGTTTCCAAATGTACGGTGTAAGCTGAGCTCCAAATAGAGCGATGACTAAACTGGTGAAGGTGGGCATGAGAAATATGGTGTCTTCTGTTATACCAAGGACTTTGGGGTGTCGGTGTACATAGGACTGTGCCTAATGTGCAAGAAATGTAGACTTGTCTATTTAGTGAGTGTCTACCGAGAGCGTAAATTAATTCATAGTATGGGTTGGGTTGGGTTGTGGTTGCCTGAGAAATAGAGACTCGTACTTTGAACCATTTAAAGGATATTTTGGAAAATCATGCTGGTCAATGGATTTAAGAGACCGCAGTGGAAACTGAAGGGCTCTCTCATTCTCCTTAACCATTCTATGTTCCCGTTTCCTCTAGTCAAAGTGCCTCCTTTTCTTTACAAATAGCGATTTTTATGCGTCCATGTAATATGTCCAGCTCCGAACACTACTAATAGTATATAATAGTATGTTTTTGCTATATTCTATTTTTCGTTTCCTTACTTTGATTTTTTTTCATACGTTTTCCATGAGGTGAATCTAAAGTGAGGCTCTACTGCAAACAAGTAATATTTTGATAGAAAATTCAAGTTATTTGATTCAAAATGTGCTTGATAAAAATGTAGACTATACGTTTGGTAATGAGTCTTTGCATGAATTCAATAAGCAGGCTGTGTTTGTTTCGAAAGTTTCCAGGACAAGCTACCAGTTACTATGGACTGTAAACCCGGAAAGTTTCGGTTTTTACCCGAAACTAGTATCTCTCTACTATTCCAAAGTAAATAGAGTAAATAAGTAGACCTGCATGATTACTCCAACAATTTATTATTTGCATTTACATACATTCTTACTTAGATCGACCTTCAATTCATCATTTTAATTCAACTTGTGTCAAAGTCCTCCGAGCTTTGAGCTTATTCCCCCACTCTATTAAATATACATGCAAAACTGATTTATAGTTAGTTAGTAGCTATTAATTATTAGGGGTACACCCCAAGCCTTGTACAGCCGTAAATTTCTACGCGTGCATTTCTGCCAGCCAATCCGAGCAGACTACTCACCTCTACCTACTGATCTGATTGGCTGGAGATGTACGCGCGTAGAAATCTACGAAAGTACACGGCTTCGGGTGTACCCCTACTGAATGAAAAAAATGGGAAAGATCTTTGCTTCCGTAAGATATATGCATTCAGCATATGGAAATAGGGATGTTTGCATCTGTGTTACAATGCGTTAATAGTAACAGAATTGGACAACTGGAAGGAGTTGAGCGCTGACTAATTTTCGGGGACTATGATTTTATTCTCATCTGAGCCAGTGAAAATATTATGTTTAGCAGTTTGCTATAAGAAGTAATGGAGGATTCATTTAATGATTGTGAAATTAGTTTACATGAAACTTCTGGCTCACAAGCTGACTCCTGCTAAAAACATATGGTGCCAATAAAGTTCCGATTTAAGTTCTACCTCCTTTCATGATAATTTAATATTTGGCTAGCAAACTGTATCATTTTGGAAATTTAAAAACATTCCGGCCTCTTGTGCTTCCTACCACTTTTAATTCTACAGATACAGATATATGCACATGAAATTCAAATAAAGTTTAGAATTTGACCACCAACTTCCTTGTTGACATTCGATGCAGGACATTCGTGCAGAGCAAAAAATGGGTAAAAAATGAATTAACATCGTGGAATGAAATAGTAGTATGTATGTACAATTAGAGATATAGAAGTGAGAAGTCAAATTACTGATACCTTTTGTTTGTAAAATAGCAATGATGATGGGATGGAATGAAAACTTTTATTACAGCTAACATGCACAATTTTTTTGATGAAAAAAATGTCATATGCAAAGGGAACCTTTTTTTATTTTAACTAACTCTGACTCACTCAGGTTTTTACCAAGCTGAAAACGATTTTTCAAAAAAAAATATTCTTATGGCGTACAAGCTGTTGGGCTGCAACCTGCATCCATGCAAAAATATCCTCGTTCACCATGTCTTCATGATGGAGTAAAAATATGGCGTTTGGATCCCAAGAATGAACATTTGGTTGCTTGTCTAAAATCCAGAGAGCTCCAAGGGACTGCTTATAGGGTTTCACGATATCCAGACATTGGCTCACACTCTCAACTCCTGACATGTACTGGATCCCTTGAACTAATTGTTCCACTTGAGAATATGGAGCGGGTAACTCATATTTCTTAGAGCTCATGAACACCACAGGGTTCCCACAAATCAGGGAACAAATTATGGCATAATGAGCTACGGGGGATATTTCTTCAGTGTTGACAATGACCACTGGACCCTCCAATGAACTGACGACCAGGGACGCTGTGGACACTGGTTTTCCAATGGAGCTCAAAAGGAGGCCATCAACTCCTGACATGCTTTTTGCTATCCCAGTGAACATTGAGCATAGATTTGCAGAGCTCATATTTGACGTCATTGTTTTTCCTTGGTGGCCAGATTGATTTAAAAGTTTACAAAACTCAGATCTGAAAGGAAATACAACATACCCTTGATTCAACTGGTGCACAAGGGATGGCGTAGCTTTAACAAGTTCCTGTACCTTTGCAATGAATCTGCACCCCGCCATTCTTTCGAAACTGGCGCCAGTTGTGTCAACTTATCGGAAATCGCTGAACTATCTTTCACTGTAGCATGAGCTCCGTTAATGTGAACTGTAATGGCCTGTAAAGTAAAATAATTTCTATTGCCAATCTCGACGATTTTGAATGTAAAAGAAGAAAGGGAAGCGGCTTTGGCAAAAGAACGCGTGGTTGAATGGCATATGCTTACCTTTAGTTTGGAAGAGATCTCAGTGGCGAAGGAAATGTTAGAAGCATACAGAAAAATATGGCAATGGGACCGAGCCAAATTGTTGGACAAAGATATGAGTTCAGAATTGGATCGAAATGGGAGGATGACGGCTAAATGTCCTGTCCCTATGGATGGGGGATTGGCAATGAAATCCTCTGAAGTTCCAATGTCGTAGACCATGGCTGCACTCTTCCATGTGCACTTTTCCGAACCACTCACAATCTACGTGTTGCATGCAAACTGTGATTTAGCTTAACTTTTGCAGCCTCTATGTCGTGTCTTAGGATTTTCATGCAGTGAGAGGGGGAAATTTTAGTAAGCCGCCACTGTTGGATCAATTGGAAATTGGATTGAAACCCTACTAACAGGGCACAGGGTGCTACTATTACTAAATACTAACTAACTGCAGACAAATGCATAAATGACTCGGAAATTTGAGTTTAAGTAAAATAATGTGCATTTGTTGGTTACTACGGATTTTGGAAATTCTGATAACTATGTGGCCAAATGAAAAGGAGAATTCGACATGAGCATAAGCTTTTTGTATAGCTAAATGTGAATAACAGTTTTTCAAAAATGTGTTCACTGTTTTTTGTGAAGTCAAATAAAGGAAATACCTGAGCACCAGAGTTTTTAATTTTTTTTGTGTCCAAGGTGTCGGGCAACAGCTTCTTCATGATGAAATCACATTTTTCTGTGAAATCGCTTGAAATGTTGAGCGATTTTAATTTCTTTCCCAACATTTGAATAAGTGACTTGTAGATAGACTGATGAGCAAAAATCAGTGGACGAAGCTCCCATTCCCTCTGCAATAAAAAATTACGCATTGACTTTCGAAATGTTCACATTTTCCATACGGGATGAGAGTATCGGGGTAGATTTACAAGAATACAAGTTAGCGCATTACCCCAGAAAGCCATATAGTTTCAACTATCCCGTTAACAGCATTTTCCAAATCGGCTGAAGTGTCCACAATAATGTGACAGCTCTCAGACCAAAGTTTTGTTTCCATATCTGCATAGGAAGTATAGCGTTTTCAATTGGGCCAACTTTACACACGTAAGTAATTAATGGGCCGTCCAATTAATTTTTCAAATACCTTCGTTCATACGGTTTGAAAAGAATGAGTGAGCAAATGGTTGAGTAGAACTGCATTTCTCGATCGTTTGCTTGGACCAAGATTCTTTAATTTCCGCATATCCACTTTTTTCCAGCATGATCAGATCCATGGGTCGATCAAAGATCCTAAAGAAAACATAAATACATAATAATTAGCTTGCATCATGGATTTTTTTTGCTAATGAAGGAACTGTGCTTACTTTGCTTTGTTAATGACATGTGTGAAATAAGTGAGACCCAAAATAGAATGAACATTTTTCCCTGAATCCGGTATAATTCCAATTAGCTTCCCTTTTCCCATGGCTGCAGCCAGAAATAGGGGCCAAAAGCGGGACCACAAAAACGTGTCACAGGCCTCTGCTAGGAAAACTACACAGCTCTTTCCGCTGCTCCATGCATTTTTCATTTGAATTAAGTAGTTTGCTTCGATAAATAAAAAAAAGTTGCAAGGAAATTGAATGGTATTTTTTTGTGGGGGGTGGGGCTCGCAGTTTACAACTGAACATACCAACTACGGGATTTTTTGGCGCATTTTTAATTTGGTGAATCCATGATTGCTGATTCTGATCTTTTATCTGCCACAATGGCTTCCGGGTGGCCAAACTTTCCGCAATTGCTAATTCATTCCAGTTGGTTTTCACTAGATTCTCCAATCTATGTATGTCATTTGGATTCGATGAAATATCAGGTGAAAAATTCTTCATCAACTCATCTCATAACTATAGATTACTATATCTGTACTGCCACTATAACTGCTTATAAGATACGTTAAATTTTTTCCCTATTTTGACATGAAATTCCAAATCGCCTGCACCCTTTTGGTAGCTATTTTTGATGCCTGTATTTGCGGACGAATTCCCAGCAGTTGGGGGTAAACTCGCCTTGAAAAATTATTTTTCACATATAGTTCAGACTTATTTACGTACAAAGGAAAAGGTTATTCCTGATAATCAATAGTAACTGATAGTGGTCCTCGTGAACGGCGTGTAAGTTCGTGGTACTTAAGTAGATTAGTAGCATTTACTCTATAACTAATGATTCGAGTTATATGAAGACAAACATTTTGAAACATGGGGATTTGACTCCAAATATTTTAATACTCACGATTTCAAGTCCAAAGAGCCACTGGGTTTAAACGGTTTCCCATTTCTGACCCAATTAGATGCTTGAGTCAAGTTAAGCCATTCCAAGATTGCAGTTTTATCAGAAATTTCTATTTCTCTAGTAGAGGAGCATAGTACATCCGTTGGGCACTCACTCACTGATCTTATCCTATCCTTTTGTTCAGCTAGCCAATCCTGAATTCATATACAACATACAGTATTCGTATTTGAGAAACTGCTTCTATATATCATCAAGTTTAGTTTCAGATACATGCATATTATTCTTTCTGCGAGAATTTGGATTGGAATTATCTATCTATCTAAATATATTATTGTTGTTTGTTAAATGTTGAAACAAAACGAACCAAGAAAGGCTTGTAATCCTGAGTAGATTTTTCATTATAGGACATGGCAGAAAAGTGTTCCTCCAAGTTGGAAGGGAATTTTGAAACCATTCTCAATATATGGGGGACTCCAATTATCTGACTTTTAATGTGCTCTCAGCCAAAGCAGCTACACAAATTAACAGGCAGATTACTACTGGACATAATCTACCACACTTATTCCTTTATCGCTTTTTTCTAACTGCATTCATTGGTGAAACCGTTTTCCTACTTATTAACCCCTCGTATAATAAGCACATGTTGGAAATTATTTTATCTGCAACTTCCCAGCCAAAAAGTCCGTTCCAGAAAATAAATAGTAATACCGAAAACGGTAACCATAGATTTCATTGATCATAATGTCATCTAGTATATTGAACTATGATTTTCTAAAATATCCATGAATATCAAAATGATGAGCTACAACCCCACAGTTTTTTAGATGCTGAACATTGAACATATTCATTTTTGCATTTTCAGTGCTCTTGAGCCATTATAATGTAAGAAGCCCTTTCTATGTGTGGGCTATGGTAAAGTTCAATTCAATATGCATGGAAAGCCCCATAATGGGTTTTATGTCTTGGGTCCATGCATGTGTAAGCACTGCAGTGAAAAGAGCCCATTCGGCCATCTCTGAATCTCTATATATCGTGAGCATGCAGGCGAGCATCCTCTTTTGAATGTAATCAATTTTTGGTTCACAATGGGGGCTACAACTTAACAAAACAGTGGTCTCCATTGATTTCTTGTCAAAAATTATCACTAGCAGCTAAATAAGGGCCTATAATGATCTACTTAACTCAAATTCCCTGGGAACAGATGAATGCATGCACAATCGTGTATGAAATCTGGCATTCTCCATTCATTGTTTATAAGATATGAACTTGATCACTACCACATGACTTAACCATTGGGTAGACACGAGCAAAAGTTTACCTTGCCATTGCCATTGCCATCCATACAATATCACACATTCTACTTGACTGACACACACAAATATACATAGCTACAGGGCTAGAAAAAAGAGCACTACGGCATATAGTGTTTGTAAAAAATGACCTTGTGTGTAAATGTGTGACCAGATGTGGAGTCAAATATTCCAAAAGTGGCACATCTACAAACTCTATGTACATGATTCATAGTTCATGGATCCTGGATCCAGATTGTGATGAACGACACAGTGAGTGAGTATATGCATGCTCTCCGCGTCCCACATTTACTCCACCTTTTCTCACATGAGAATAAATATTTTAAACAAATAATGAAAGTCTTTGTGCTTGCCCGAGTTTCCCCTGAACTGCTGTTTGCTATAGCTTATATATGGTACTTATATTTATTATAGCAGTCCATTGAAGTTGTATTCGCCACTTGGCTTGTTTTTAAATCTGAAAACTGTGTCTTCTTCCCTTAGGGATCCTTCCGTGGACCGTAGCTTGAGAAGACGTTGAGAGAATGTCAAAGATATGATAAAAGGGGAACACAATGGGAACGAAAATATAGTAATGTGCCATGCCATAGTAATTTGGATGGTATGATGGGAATGGGAAATGCGAGATGGTATGCATTTATTTGGTACAGACAGGAAGAGACACAGAAGAATGGTCCGATGAGTGAGTTTCTCCCACCTTGATATGAAATGACTTTTAGTTGCTGTATGGGTCCAACCAACGAATACAAGTGCATACGCCAATCGCCAATGGTCCATGTTGAATTTGATTTGGGAATAGCTGAACCCTGTACCATAATGCCTGGATAGATGTATGGTACCTGATCTATGATGGGTGGGATGAGAGGGAGTGAGAGTGAGTGAGAGTATACATATGAAAGTATGCGGAGATGAGACAGCCGAGAGAGAGAGAGCAGAGGCCTAGAGTACATATAATGTATGGATGTAATGTATATGTGTAGTAGTGGGAGAGAGTATGGAAGGGTTTGGTGAAAAACTTTCCCTTTTTATGACACCGAGAAGTCTTGCATTATTTAAATCCAATAATAATTGTGCAGACGATGAAAAAACACACAGGTGCCTTTTTCCTCCACACTGATCAAAATAATTCATTGTGGCATCTCCATTTGTGCGTGGTATGAGATTCTGAATTATTCATAAAATTGGGAAAACAGTGGGTGTGAAATGTGAACTGCTTACTCACTCACTTTCATCTATGGAATGTGGAATATTCATTTCTGTGGGTGAAATGGAATTCCAAGTGCGCAGTCTGCCAGCCCATTTACTTGTTTTATGCAGCAATGCGGGGGGATCAGAGTTCTTCCCTTCCTCTCCTCATTTACTTCACAAATCATAATCATAATCCTTATTTTCCTCGCAAATCACGCTATACTGTACGCTCTCTCCTCCTACAAATATCATCATATCAGAGCACTTTGTAGTCGCATAGACAGAGTCGATGACAGCCCTTTTTACTATTTAATCTATGGTCTGTTGAAAAAAACATGAATCCTTTATAAGATGACATAGACTCACTTGTTGTCACCATCTAAAAGTCCCTTCACAGCATTATGAATAAAGTTTCCGTCTTGTTTGAGATGCCTTCCCATCATCATGCATGCATGCATGGAATGCACACGAGCACAATCAGAGTACTCACGAGCACCTGGGTGTTCCAGTCTCTTTTTCATCCTATCTGTTTGCATTGGAAAAATGACTGGAATACCGGAATACTGGTGAGCCCGGAACTCGTGTAGACAGCCCGTAGTGAAATTATAAGAAGATTGACAACAAAAACAATAGCAAATAACAAGTATATTTTATTGTAGTAGGTATTAATTTGAATCACATTGGGTGATAACCTTCATGAAAATTAACAAAACAAATGGTTGCCAATTTCTTACGCATAAAAATTGACATTTTTTAAAACTGATCGTACTGCACACAATGTATTTTCCAATAATAATAATAATAATAATACATGATATACACTAGCAATTCATCGGATATTACACGTGATGATTAATCTTAAAAAATGTGATTACCATGCGTATTATTTAATATTTCTCGTCTTATCCATTCCAACAACCTTGGCCCTGCTAATTTTTCTCCCCAATTCCACTACAAATAACTTTATTACGTACATATTTGTTAACTACCTGTGGAAAATCATGAAGCGTATCATAAGTATAGGTTGTAGCAAACTGCTCGATCATAAACATAGTCATTCCGAAAAATCCCTCATACGCAGACTACAAAGGAGACCTGTCCTACAAATTCCTGCCGGGGCTTGTCAACTCCAAAATCTTCCAGTCTCTGCCCATACTAAAATTCGAGTAAAGTGTCGTTGAGTAAATTGCTAATATAAATACTCAAGTTGTAATGCTGGTCTGACCGACTGAGAGCCCCATATTTTCATGTCAAAAAAGAAGACAAAAAAACAAACAATGAAAACAAAGTTCGTCAATTCACAATAGGTGGACAATAAGGTTCTCTAACCAAAATGATTGAAACGAGCTAAACCCAAGTAAGTGCTTTTTGTGCCCCCAAACAGTTTAGAGAGGTTCAATAATCTAAATATTGGCTTATCGTGCAAGTGAAACAGAATCACGTTGATAAATTATTTTCACCCGTGTTCAAGTCAAACCATTTGGTCGAAAACTATCAGGCCCTCGTGTCTAAATTCAAGCTTCGTTTCTTCAAGTTAATATGATAACTGTGGGGTCACCCCTCAACATGGTGTATCCGTAGCCAGTGCGTGGTGTGATCAAATTGGCGTCCAGTCTGGTGTAAGATAATGATACAGGGTTATAACTATCTGTACAGACAGTCAGACAGACAGACAGACAGACAGAGGGACATAGTGGGATGATCATAAGCAGCCCAGCCCAGAGTCTTGTACTCATCTGGACACAGTGATGAGTTGGGCGAGAAACCATTTTGATCACATGCCAATGTGCACGATGACACCATGTTGAGAGTCGTGGTGGGTGCTAACTAATGTACATGTAGTCTATATAACTCGTGGAATGAACTTCAAATGTTGCACAACTCAAGTAGCAGTACTATGCATACACATGCAGGAAATTACTCATAACTATATAAAAAACATTCAACATTCCAATTTTACATTTTACATACTAACGAAAAAAGAAAATAAGAAGATCGAGATCAGTTTGCACTAGCATTATGTCATTTGGCAAAAGGATAAATAAAAGTGACAACAATGATTTTACAATAACAAATGTACGTACTTATTTGAAAAACGAAAAAAAAAGTCGTTGCTTGATCCCATAATAATAATAATTAATAACAATAATGATAACAATAATAATAATGATAACAACAATGACCATAATAGATAACTACAAAAAATAACAATAATTAACTGCTGATTCTGCTAGTAATTAAATACATGGGTGCTAAATAATAAACACATTACGATTTAATTCAGTTCTGAATGAGTTTTTTAAAAATCATTGCACACTCTATACAGCAGTGCACTTGAAGGATGACGAAATGAATACTGACGAGAAGATTGAGAAGTGTATCCATTACTATAAGTAATATAACTAATATCCTCCACTTTCTTTTGAATACATAATTATTAGCATTCATTATATTAGTGTTGATTTTGACATCACAAAAACTACAGCTATAAATAGTTATCAATAACTATCCATCTCGTACAGCACAATAAAGAGCATTGCATAAAGTATATTTAATATATAATATGCAGCAGCCGCAGTGGCCAGTACAGCAATAAAGGTCAGTTTTGTACATGCCTGCTCCTTCCTCCCCGATTCCCAACTACATAATACATTTTGCGATTTTGCCTGATGATAACTAGAAATTATCAATTGGGATCAGTTTGGAATAGATGACATGCACGAGACCATAGTGCATTTGTCTGATCAGTTGAAAAGGTGGCCTGCCCAGTGCTCACTCTCAGTCAGTCAGTACAGTAGTCCATCTCCATAGACGAGACGGGTCCATATCCCCATTGCTCACAATCAATGTACACACAACTTTGTAATAAGCTCCTCCAGTAATTACACAAATACCTTGCAGTTAGTTCTACTAGTTGATGTGTACGCCACGTCTTTCTCACTGGTTCCATGCATGTATGTATATTACATGGGGCGGTTCAGAGCGAGCCGACGGTCAATCAGAAACATTACATAGATTTTTTGAATGGACGAGAAAACCAGCCATTGTTCCATAATAGTCGTACACATGTAATGAAAATAATATTTGCAACTCTGATTATTTTCACATCATATAGACAAAGATGGGAGTGGTGTGGTGTTCAAAAAGGGCGAGTATGTTGAAAATGAAAATGCTTGGTCACGTTTTATCATGCAGGAGGAGGTAGTGCAACGAATCCAAATTGTCCATCGATCATTTCTTTTTACTGGCAGTGACTACAAATATGCCAATCTGCCGGTATTTAGCGCAGATCGCACATCTAATGGAGACACGATAGTTAGTGTTAGTGCGGGACTATGAGACCAATGTCCACTAATATTTTAAGCTAAACGTATATAGTTAACTAGCTATAGGAACCTAAAAACTAACTGTTAAAGTGCTCCGAGGGGGAACTGTCGAACGCATTCGGAGGAATATCTATGATTGTGCAAGCCTCCTTCCCAATGACCAGTCGAAGTCGTTTGGCTTTCTTTGAGACACAGGCAGGTGGGGTGGTTGACGAAACTCGGGCACTTCGACGCTCACAGTCAACTGAGTGGGTGCTACTGCTGCTACCACTACTGCTGCTGCTCCTACCTTTCCCCTCTGCTCGTGGGATTTTAGAGAGCAGGGCGCTAGCCTCGGGTGCCCCTTTGGGTGAGCGCGCACTACATACAATACCTTCACCGTCATAAGAATCTTTGCACGCGTCCTCCTTCCATTTCCTTTTCTTTTTGCGCTTCTTACTCTTTTTGCGCAGCCCAGGACTTGCACTATTTCGCCTACTGCTTGCCGCGCTACTACTACCACTCGCGTCAAACCTCAAAATTTCATAGTGGGGCGCGAAACCATTGGAAACGATCTCATCAGGTGTGGTGGCCGCACTTTCAATCACTTCATCCAGTACAGCAGACCGTTTCATTCGAAATGTGATTCGAAGCGGTCCGCGCTTCCCCGAACTCACATTTCCACTACAATTGGAATCATCACTAGGGACACGACAAATCCTAGGATTTGTTTTTAAAACCCGATGGCTTCGAAGGGTGATCCCTTCTGGGCAGTCAGTTGACGTTCCCCTCGAAGGTGGAAACTGAGAATCTCCACTGAATTTATTGCCACTCGGCGAAAACTCCGAGTCAGGCGTGAATTTACCCCCACTAGAGTTGCTAGAATTACTGCAACAGTCCACCCCTGAGTCAGAGCTGTGGTTTGACGTACAAAAGTCTTCTACTAAAAATGGATTCCCTCCTGTTGCACAGGGATGCCCGTTTTTTGAAGACTTCAACCGGCTCGCCCCAATTGGTTGCGGCACGCTGAAATTCATAGTTATTTGAGTTCAGTTTAATGATACCAGTCATGGGTATAGGTATCATAGAGACATACACGTTATAAATTCTCTGCCTTAATCAATCCAGTTTTGAAAATCATCAAAGGAATCATATATATACTACGATTTCATTCGAATAATATTATGCCGGGGCACCCCATAAAAACCCTTCCATGTAGTCAGTAAGTAGTGAGTATAATTTTCCAATTAGAATCTCAAGACTGTCTGTTTTTAGAAAGTTCACGTCTCCTGGGCAGTGAAAAAGAGTAACAGCGAGTGTGAGTGAGCGAGTAGCAAATTTGGCATTTACAGCATGCAGCGAAAAGCCTATGTTGCGCTGCAAAGGAGACCCGCCGTCAAAAGGACTTTGCATACATATCGTTTGAGTTGAGTAGGACTCACTAATCACTACATATATACAGGTTCGAATGTCGCATATTATTCTGCGCAGTAAGCGAGTACACATACAAATAAAAGAAAAGTTTATACAAAGTGAACTTTTTTTTTGTTAACAGGTGTATTTTGATCGTCATTCGTCTTGCAGTCACATAATTGCAGCAAACATCATGTTTTAGCGATACCTTTTGATTAAATTCATGTTAATTTTTTCAAGACCCATCTAACCAGACGCCATTGTTCTTTTTACAACAAGAGAGCACGATGTGAGCACACAACACAGACTGCACGCAAAACACATAGAGGACAGGCCCACTGAGAGTGTGCCTGAACACCTGAGCATCGCAGCCATATCCATGCATGAGCCACAGTGATTAGTACAGAGCCATCAGCGCTCATGAGTATTTTAAATATAGCAAGAGTTTCGCAAAAACTACCGGCTAACCTGTTATCCCAAGCTTCAAGCTCAGCCTGTGTTTAGAATAAAACTACAAATCAGGCAGAGTTCCTTTTTTTCGTAGACTATGACTTTTCAGATTGGAAATCCGAATGATATTTATTAGAAATAACCTGTCTCTGCACACAACGCAAAAAAAATGTATTAAACCAACATGGGCGGCAAAACAGTGTTCGCTCCTGGGAAAATGTAGCTACAAGAATGTACCTTCAAGAAAGTTGATAGTAATCTTGCATGAAGAACGAACGAAATGAATTTCGTTTGGATTCAAACTTGGAGCATTATTGAGCATTCATTTGAGTGGATCCTTTATTGAAGTTTCATGGCAAATGGAATTCAGCGTATACATCACTTCTCCCTTTCTTGGGCCATACTAACTGACTAATTGTACAACGTAGGACGCAAGGACGCATGCACATTTATCATGCCCTTTGCTCATGCCATGGTCATCTTTAAGACCAAAAGCCGAAAATGAGGACAACTACACATAATCGACATAATACAGAGAAAATGAATAAAAATGATCAAAGTTAACAAAATAAAAGGCATGGATAGCCGTACAATGGAGAACATCACTACTGCTACTAACTACTGTACCTGTGCCAACTCAGTCAGTCAGCAACACAGTGACAACAACAAAGAAGAGTGTTAAATTCAGCTGCATGTCCAGTTAGTGAGAGAATCTATAAAAGTCTCTCAAAGCTATTCTCTTGAGTAAAATAAGGGCTTTAAACGAGACAGCGTCTGCTAAATTCAAATTCGGATCTACATGATAAAATTGATTACGTTAACAGTATTACAGCATCCAAATGTTCCTCTGAAAATAGAAAAGAATAAAAACAAAGGTGAAAATAAATGAATTACTTTTGTATGCATCAACGATAAAAAATAATTAGACAAACGCCCAAGCAATAGTGCAAAGTGCAACATAAATAAACACATAATTAAATTGTCGTACTTGGCAAAGAAATATGCCCCCTGTTGAACTGGTTAACCCTTAGCGTACCGTGTGATTGGAAAAATTTATCCCGTTGACGACCATTTAGTTTAGTTAGGAAGAAAATCCAAACGACCAATGTCGTGGGCTTAATAAATGTAACCATGGCTGACTTCAACGTGAAATTTTTAGATCGCTGTGCCCAACGAATATTTGTGCTGAATACTTAATTCAAAATGCAGCAAGTGGGAATAGTCAAAATATTGGTAGTTTCAGTTGATTATGTTATCAAAATTTCAAA